>ERZ1090867.290-NODE-290-length-22992-cov-14.930810_pt1 | contig 22992 bp, 21 predicted proteins | sample MGYA00478476_ERZ1090867 | MGnify/ENA primary metagenome ERZ1090867 (study PRJEB33644, sample SAMEA5815742) | chicken gut metagenome | biome: Chicken; feature: Gastrointestinal Tract; material: Caecum | place: Ireland | collected 2019-01-01 | study: A study of the... | reverse complement strand
TTTTTATGCCTGCACCGCAACGCTGTCAAAGCAGCCGCGCCGTTTCAGGTATACAAATGCCACCACGCAGATGCTGATGGAGAGCAGCGAACCGCCCACGGTAGCCAGTCCCATGGGGAACAGGGAATCCGGGAACCAGTTGGACATCAGGTACACACCGGGAATCCGGATCAGCAGAATGGCCGCAATATTGTGCAGGAAAGAGATCTCTGAACGGCCATAGGCACAGAAATAGCCGCTGAAACTGAAATGAATTCCCGCAAACAGGCAATCCCAGATGTATCCGCGGATGTATTGCCCGCCGGCCAGAATCACGACGGCATCGGTGGTAAAAAGGCCCACCACCGGTTCGGCGATCCACTGCATCACGATGCTGATGCACAGCCCGAATCCGGCTGCAATAAAAATGGCATAGCGCAGGGTGAGTGCGGCACGCTCGTGCTTTCCGGCACCGATATTCTGTGCCCCCAGTGCCGACACAGTGGAAAGCATGGACGACGGTACCAGGAACAGGAAACTGATGACCTTTTCCACAATGCCCACCGCTGCGGCATCGCTCAGACCGCGCCGGTTGGCAATAATGGTAATCACAATGAAGGCGATCTGGATAAAACCGTCCTGGAGGGCCACCGGCAGACCGATTTTCAGGATCTGGCGCAGAACCGGGCGCCGGAGCTTCAGATCTTCTTTACGCAGGTTGATGCCGGTCTGGCGTTTGAGAATGACCGCCAGAGAAACCACCACACTGATTGCCTGAGAGAGGGTAGTCCCCAGTGCGGCACCGGCAGGTCCCAGCCCCATGGCACCGATAAACAGATAATCCAGGGCTATGTTGGCCACACACGCCACGGCAATGAAATACATGGGGCTTTTGGAATCCCCCAGTCCGCGGAAAATCGAACTGATGATGTTGTATGCAGTGATACAGGGAATTCCGATAAAGCAGATGGTCAGATAAGCGACGGTTCCGGCGACGGCTTCTTCCGGGGTAGACATAATGGCAACAATGGGGCGTACCAGCAGGAGCAGCACTCCCATCAGGGCAACGGATACCACCATAAACAAGGAAACGGTGTTGCCGATGATGGCGGTAACGCGTTTGTGCTCCCCGGCGCCGATGGCCCGGCCGATGCCGACAGTGGAACCCATGGCCAGCCCCACGATCATGACGGTGATCATGTGCATGACCTGGCTGCCTACCGAAACCGCCGTAGTGCTGGCCGCTCCCTCGAACTGGCCGATGATGAACAAATCGGCCATCCCGTACAGCGTCTGCAGAAAATAGGACAAAAGATAAGGCAGCGAAAAGTACAGTACATTGTGCAATACGCTGCCCGTGGTCAGATTTTTCTCCATGTGTTGTGCTCCTTGGTTCCACGCAAAGCGAACACGAATGGTTTGGTGTCCGGTGGAACCTGCGGTTGATTCTTCCCTCCGTACCTACTATAATACCGCACACGCCCCGGCCCTCGTCAATGGGTTTGTGCAAAAAAATCCATTTTTTCTGTACCGGTACCCGGTCTTTGGCAGGTTTTTTGTCACCTTTGTTTACTTTTGCGGGTGTTAGCGGTATAATACCGGTATCTATCTGTTGAAAGGAATAACGATTTGGAACGGAAACAACTCGCGCCCGGGGTGTTTATCACCACATTGGACGCTGCAAAATTCAATCGCTGCCGCATCACGATCCATCTGCGTTTTCCCGCCCGGCGGGAATCTGCCACGGACGCCGCTGTGCTGGCCCTTGTGCTGGAACGCGGATATGCGGCCTGCCCGGATATGACGGCACTGTCCCGTCGCCTGGCGGAACTGTATGGGGCGGACCTCGGCGTGGATCTTTCCAACGCCGGAACCGACCGGATTCTTTCCGCTGACATCTGCGGCATCAAGGACCGCTACGCCCTCAATGGCGAAAATCTGACCGATGCCTATGCCGATATCGTGTTCGGCACGATTTTTGACCCTTATCTGGTGGATGGTGTTTTTGATGCCGAGGCCGTCCGCATTGAAACTGAAACTCAGGCCCGCCGCCTGGAAGCGGAATTCAACTCCAAGCGGCTGTACTGTGTGCGGCAGGCACGGCGCAAATTTTTCGGTGACTCTCCCGCTGGCATTGAGCTGGGGGGCTATCCAGGGGAACTTGTCAACGTCACGCCTGCCAGCCTGAAAGCGGAATACGACCGCATCCTCGCCACCGCCACCATCGATGTCATGGTGCAGGGAGCGGACGAAGAACGGGTCGCCGATCTGCTGCTGCAAAAACTGCAGAATCTGCCCCGTACACCGCATCCTTTTGCGGCTCCCATGGGAATGCCGCCTGCGCCGCCGCGCCATTTCAGGGAAGAGATTCCCGGATTGACCCAGGCCAAGCTGTGTATGCTGTTCACGGCTGGCGAAAATGCCAACCCGCCCAGCGTCAGCATCCTGCGGGTGGCTATGAGCGTGCTGGGTGGCTCTGCCACCAGCCGCCTGTTCCGCAATGTGCGGGAAAAGCAGTCTTTGTGCTATTACTGCGGCTCGGCCGCCCAGCGGGCCACCGGCGTTATGATGATTGATTCCGGTGTGGAACCCGGCAAAGAAGAGCAGGCCGAGGCGGCGATTCTGGCTGAGTGGGAAGCCCTGAAAAACGGCCCCATCACCCAGGAGGAAGTGGATGACTGCCGCCGCGGGCTGCTCTCCGGCATGGATGCGCTGGGGGATAGTCTGGCTGCGTTGGAAAACTGGTATTACGGTCAGATCACCCGCGGCGAACCGCTGTATCCGCCGGAATACGGCAAAGTTCTTACCAGTGCGGTAACGCTGGAGGAAGTGCGCCAGACTCTTCAGGAATACAGCTACTCGGTGTGCTATGCCGTCACGGCCAAGCCCGGTACGCAGGGGAAAGGGGGCGCTGCCGATGTCCAATAACGAACAGTTTGCCGCAGCCCAGACCCGCGCTGCGGCCGCCGTCAGCTGCCAGAAGGCGGTGCTGCCCAGCGGTCTGACGGTACTTTGCCGCACCATGCCGGGATACAGCAGCGTGCACGCCATCTATGCCACGGCGTTTGGCTCCATTCACCGCCAGTTCCTGCTGGACGGGAAACCGGTCACCTTGCCTGCGGGTACCGCCCATTTTCTGGAACACAAAATGTGTGAAACGCCCAAGGGCGATTCTTTCAGTTTCTATGCCAAAACCGGCGCGTCGGCCAATGCATTTACCAGCTATGACCGTACCTGCTATATTTTCTCGGCGACTCAAAAAATCGACGAAAACCTCGACATTCTTCTGGGATTGGTGGGCAAGCCCTGGTTTACCAAGGCCACCATTGCCAAGGAGCAGGGAATCATCGGCCAGGAAATCAAAATGTACGATGACAGCCCCGACTGGCGGCTGCTCAACGCCCTGTTCCGCTGCTTGTATCATGAACACCCGCTGCGCGACGACATTGCCGGCACGGTAGACAGCATCGCTACGCTGACACCGCAGCTGTTGTATAGCTGCACCAAAGCGTTTTATGCGCCGTCCAATATGGTGCTTTCGGTAGCGGGCAAGATCACACTGGAGCAGGCGGTGGAGGCCTGTAAGCGCAACGGTCTGTACCGTGCCCGCGCTGCCCATGACGTGCAGTGGGACATTCCCATCGAGGAAGGCTCCATTCCCCGCAAAGAGGCCCGGTTCACCATGCCGGTGAACAAGCCTTGCTTTGGCGTGGCCTATCGCGAACCGCCGCTGGTGCCCGGGGATCTCAAACGGGAACTGCTGCTGGATATGCTGGGGGACCTGGTGGTCGGCGGGCTGACAAAACTCTACCGCAAGCTGTACGATGAGGCTCTGGTCAATCCCGAGTTTTCCGGGGACTTTATCGCGGTGCGGGGTGCCTGTGCGGTGGCTTTCACCGGTGAGAGCGATACGCCCCGCCAGGTAACCGATATGCTGCAGGCGGAGATCGAACGTCTGCGTACGGAGGGTATTGACCCCGAACTGTTCCTGCTGGTGAAAAACCAGATGTACGGCGAACTGCTGGGGGATGTGGAAACTGTGGACGATGCCGCTGAGGAAGCCGCAGCAGCCTGCCTGAAAGGCCGCACACTGGCGGACGAGATTGCCGCTCTGGCCGAACTGACGGTGGAAGATGCCAACGCCCTGATGAAAACGGCACTGCGGGAAGAAAATCGCGCTTACGTGCAGATCGACCCGCAGTAAGATTCCCGAAGAAGGGGATACACTACAAGAAAACGAGGAAGTATACCTATGGTCTACCATGTTCAATTCCCGGGACTGGGGCTGGAGTTTACCATCAACCGCGTGGCGCTGTCCATCGGTGGATTCAATATTTATTGGTATGGCGTCATCATTGCCGTCGGTATGCTGTTGGCGCTGCTGTATGCCTTCCGCTATGCACCGGATTTCGGTATCGACTCCGACCGTCTGGTGGATGTTGTTGCCATCGGCACCGTGATGGCCATTGTCTGCGCCCGCATTTATTATGTGGCAATGGCTCCGTTTGAGTATCAGAGTGTCTGGGAAATGATTGACATTCGCCTGGGCGGCATTGCCATTTATGGAGCAGTCATCGGTGCATTTGTGTTCGGTGGTCTTGCTGCTAAATGGCGAAAAGTGCCGCTGCTGCCGCTGTTTGACCTGGTGGCCCTGGGCTTTCTGATCGGCCAGGGCATTGGCCGCTGGGGCAACTTTGTAAATCAGGAAGCCTTCGGCACCAACACCACGCTGCCCTGGGGTATGTACAGCGAGGGGACCAAAGCCTATCTGCAGTCGGTGCAGGTCACGCTGCCGGCCGGCATGACCGTAGACCCCAATATGCCGGTACACCCCACGTTCCTCTACGAAAGCATCTGGTGCCTGGTCGGCTTTGTGGCTTTGGCACTGTATGTAAAGCATCGTAAATTCCACGGGCAGATCTTTCTGCTTTATGCCATCTGGTACGGCCTGGGCCGTGGCTGGATCGAAGGACTCCGCACTGACTCGCTGCTCATCGGCAACACCAGCTTGCGCGCCAGCCAGCTGGTGGCTTACCTTTCGGTACTGGTGGCTTTCGCCTTGCTGGTGGCCGGGTTGCGCCGCGCCAAAGGCAAGACCCTGATGGTGACCCTGGCGGTGCGGGACATTCAGAAAGAGGCGCAGGCGGCGGATCGTTTCTCGCCGGATGCACTGCCGGCCAGCGCCTCTCACGCAGAGTTTGTCGCTGCCACTGAAGCCATGAATGATCGTCTGGCCGGTCTGGATCTGGACGCTCTGGACATCGAGGAACTGGAAGACCCGGAACCGGAAGAGAACGCGCCGGCCGCGGAGGAACAGGATTCCGAACAAGGGGAACCGGCTTCGGAAGAGGCGGCCCCGGCGGTAGCGTCGGAAGTACCGGCTTCGGCGGATGAGGAAAAAGAGTAAAGAGAGGAGCTCCCTATGGAAGCGAAGATCATTGACGGCAAGCTGCTGGCAGAAGACGAAAAGGAACAGGCCGCCTGGCAAAGCGAATGGCTGAAAGCCAGAAATGTGTACCCCTGCCTGGCCGTTGTGCTGGTAGGGGATAACCCGGCCAGTGAGGTTTATGTGCGCGGCAAAATCCGGGACTGTACCATGTGCGGAATCGGAAGTATGAACATCCGGCTGCCGGCCGAAACCACCCAGGAAGAATTGCTGGCAAAAGTAAAGGAACTGGCGACGAATAAGGCTGTACATGGTATTCTGGTGCAGCTGCCGCTGCCTGCACATATCGACACCAAGGCAATCATCGACGCTATCCCTCCGGAGAAGGACGTGGATGGTTTCTCTCCCGTCAACATCGGTCGGATGCAGATTGGAGAGCCCTGCTTTGTTCCTTGTACGCCGGCTGCCTGCATCCGCATGATTGAGGCCACCGGCACCGAAATTGCCGGCAAGCACGCGGTGGTGCTGGGACGCTCCAACATTGTGGGCAAACCGGTGGCCATGCTGCTGGTGCAGAAAGACGCAACGGTCACGATCTGCCACTCCAAGACGCGGAACCTGAAAGAGATCTGCGCTTCTGCGGATATTCTGGTGGTGGCCGTAGGCCGCGCCGGTTTTGTTACCGGCGACATGATCAAACCCGGCGCCGTGGTCATTGATGTGGGCATCAACCGCGGTGCTGACGGCAAGCTCCGCGGGGACGTGGACTTTGCCGCAGCCTCGCAAAAAGCCTCCTGGATTACGCCGGTCCCGGGCGGTGTGGGGCTCATGACCCGCGCCATGCTTATGCGCAACACCCTTGAAGCAGCACGCCGCACAGTCAAGGAATAAAAAGACGCTGCAGCGGTTTTGTTTTGCCAAAAATTCCTTGACAAGCCGCAAAATCTATGCTATAGTTTTAGAGCCGCTTGGTATGGGCCCGAAAAGTGTGCGGTTTTGCCGCAACGCCCTACTGTCCAGCGAGACTTATTGAAAGAGGTTATCCGAATGTACGCAGTTATCAAAACTGGTGGCAAGCAGTACAGCGTTAAGGTCGGCGATGTTGTCTTCGTCGAGAAGCTGAACGCTGAGGCTGACAGCGAAGTCACCTTCGATCAGGTCCTGGCCGTTGGCGAGGAGGGCGCTGTCAAGGTTGGCGCTCCCGTTGTTGAGGGCGCTTCTGTCACCGCCAAGGTCGTCAAGAATGGCAAGGGCAAGAAGCTCAACATTCTCACCTATCGTCCCAAGAAGGGCAGCATGGTCCGCAAAGGCCATCGTCAGCCCTACACCAAGGTGGAAATCACCGCGATTAACGGCTAAGGAGGTACAGCACAATGGCACATAAAAAAGGCGTAGGTTCTACCAAGAACGGCCGTGATTCCGAGTCCAAGCGCCTCGGCGTCAAGCGCGGCGACGGTCAGTACGTTCTGGCCGGCAACATTCTGGTCCGCCAGCGCGGCACCCACATCCATCCGGGTGAGGGCGTCGGCATCGGCAGCGACGACACGCTGTTTGCGCTCGTCGATGGCCGCGTTCATTTCGAGCGCATGGGCCGCGACCGCAAGCGCTGCACGGTCAAGCAGTAAAAAAACCAGACGGGCGGGCCGGCACGGCCTGCCCGATTTTTATTACAAACGGTGCCCGGCACCGCGCGAGGTAAACTATGGCAACCAGTAATTTTATTGATACCGCGACCATCTGGCTGCACGCCGGCAAAGGCGGCGACGGCGCCGTGACCTTCCACCGCGAAAAATTTGTGGCGGCGGGCGGTCCTGACGGCGGTGACGGTGGCCGCGGCGGCGACATCATTTTTGTGGCCGACGACAACCTTTCCACCCTGATGGATTTCCGCTACAAGCGCAAGTATACGGCCCCGGACGGCGAGAATGGCCGCGCCAAGCGCCAGAGCGGCGCCGATGCCGATGATCTTGTGATCCGTGTGCCCCGCGGCACCGTCCTCAAAGAAGCGGAATCCGGCCTGGTCATTGCTGACCTTTCCGGCTCCGAGCCGGTGGTCATTGCCCGGGGCGGCCGCGGCGGCTGGGGCAACTCCCATTTTGCCACTCCCACCCGCCAGATTCCCAAATTTGCCAAGCCCGGTCTGCCCGGGGAAGACCTGCACGTGCAGCTGGAACTCAAGGTGATTGCGGACGTGGGCCTGATCGGCTTCCCCAATGTGGGCAAGTCCACCCTCATCAGCATCATTTCGGCTGCCAAGCCCAAGATCGCCAATTATCACTTTACGACACTGACCCCGGTGCTGGGGGTCGTGCGGGTTGGTCCGGAACAGAGTTTTGTCTGTGCCGATATTCCCGGCCTCATCGAAGGTGCCGCCGAAGGTGTTGGCCTGGGCCATGACTTCCTGCGCCACGTGGAGCGCTGCCGTCTGCTGCTGCATGTGGTGGATGTTTCCGGCTGTGAAGGACGTGATCCCAAGGCGGATTTTGAGCAGATCAACCATGAACTGGCGGGCTTCAGTGCGGAACTGTCCCAGCGCCCCCAGATCGTGCTGGGCAACAAGTGCGATATCGCCACCCAGGAGCAGATCGAAGAGTTCAAAAACTATGTGGAAGGCAAAGGCCTGACCTTCCTGCCCATCTCGGCGGCAACCCGCCAGGGGGTGGACGGTCTGCCGGCGCTGGTGTACAACCGCCTGAAAGACCTGCCGCCCATCAAAGTGTATGAGGCGGAGTACAAGCGTCCCGACAAGAGTCTGGAACCCACCCGGCCCTTTACCGTCACCCGTACCGGCGACCACGAGTTCACCATCGATGCTCCCTGGCTGGAGCGTATTCTGGCCGGCACCAACGTGGAAGACTACGAGAGCCTGCAGTATTTCCAGACCCAGCTGGGTGACTCCGGTATTTTGGACAAGCTGGTGGCGGAAGGTGTTGAGGAAGACGACACCATCAAGATCGGCGAATACGAGTTTGATTATCTGTATTGAGTATGTTGTTTGAAGCAAAATCCGAAGTGGACATTCATGAAATGTCCCCCTTGGCCCTGGCCTTTGTGGGGGATGCAGTGCTGGAACTGCTTGTGCGCGCCAGATTGGTAGGTACCACCCGCCTGCAGCCCAACCGGCTGCACACCGTGGCTACCCATTATGTAAGTGCCCATGCCCAAAGCCGTGAACTGGAAATTCTGGAACCGCTTTTGACCGAAGCGGAAGCCAATGTCCTGCGGCGCGGCAAAAACGCCAGCAAGGCCAGCGTGGCAAAACACGCCACTGTGCAGGAATACCGGGCCTCTACCGGGTTTGAGTGCCTGCTCGGCTGGCTCTATCTGCAGGGGAACACCGCCCGTGTGCAGGAGCTGTTCGATGCACTTTGGGCCGGGTACCAACCCGAATAAGAAAAAGCCCCGGCCCCTTTGCGGGGGCCGGAGCCTTTTCTATGCCGCGGCAAATCCGCGGGCCGGAATCACTTGCTGTTCTTGCTCTCGGTCGTGCTGGTGGTGCGGTTGGTGCTGCGCTGCTGGGTACCGTTGGTGGTCTTTTTCTGGGTGCTGCTGGTGGTGTTGGTGCTGCGGTTGTTCATGTTGTTCGTCTGATTCTTTGCCATGAGAGGTTACTCCTTTCGCAAGTAAAAAACGATCTGCGGTTTTCTGCCGCACTGGTAGTTTGCCCGGTCATGGCCTGTTTATGCAAGGGAGGATACAAGATGGAATTCCCCGCCGATTTTCTTGCGCGGGAGCGTGCTCTGTTAGGGGAGCGCTTTGTGGAACTCTACACCTACGCCACGCCGGAACCGGCACGTGGTATCACGGTCAATACGCTGCGCTGCCCCGCATCCCGGGTGGCAGAACAGGCGGACTTTTCCGTTACGGCTTCACCGTTCTGCGCTTCGGCATTTACCACCGCCCCGGACTGGCGCCCCGGTCGGCATCCCTGGCATCATGCCGGCGTTTTTTACGCCCAGGAACCCAGCGCCAGCGCCCCGGCCGCCTTGCTGGATGTGCGACCCGGCATGCGGGTGGCCGATTTGTGTGCCGCGCCCGGCGGCAAGACCAGTCAGCTGGCTGCCGCGCTGCAGGGGGAGGGCCTGCTGGTAGCCAATGAATTTGTGGCAAGCCGCGCCGAGATTCTGCGCCAGAACCTGGAACGCATGGGGGTCACCAACGCCCTGGTCACCAACGCCGACACTGCCCGCCTGGCGGCAGCCTGGCCCGGCCGGTTTGACCGTGTGCTGGTAGATGCCCCTTGCTCCGGGGAGGGGATGTTCCGCAAGGAGGCCGCCGCAGCGACCCAGCACGATGCAGCCCTGGTGGATCACTGCGCCGAACTGGGCGCCGAAATTCTGGAAAATGCCGCCACACTGCTGGCACCGGGAGGTGTGCTGGTTTATTCTACCTGTACCTTTGCACCGCAGGAGGATGAAGCGCAGATCGCATCTTTCCTGGAACGGCACCCGGAATTTTCTCTTTGTGATCTATCGGACTGCGGCTTTGGCCGTCCCGGCGAGCCCAACCGTGCACCGGAAGGTTTTCCTGCCGAACGCTGCCGCCGCATCTGGCCGGCTGACGGCGGGGAAGGGCATTTTATGGCCAAACTGCAAAAAGCGGCGGACGCCGAGGCGCCACAGCCGGGCCGCAGCAAACCGGTTCGTCCGGCCAAGGTCCCGCCGGAATGGTATGCCTTTGCGGAAGCCTGTTTTCCTCAACTGGCACAGCATCCGGTGACACTGGCAGGGGAGTGGGTGCTTTTGCCGCCCACCGAAAGTGCCCAGCTGCCTATGGGGAAAATTCGCTTGCTGCGCAGCGGCGTGCTGGCCGGCAGTGTGATAAAAAAGCGCTTTCAGCCGGCCCATGCGCTGTTCATGGCCTACGGTGCGCAATGCACCAACCGGGAAGAACTCACCCGGGACGATCCCCGCACCGCAGCCTGGCTGCGCGGGGAGGAAATCGACGCCCGCACTGCACAAAACGGCTGGTGTGCCGTCTGTGTGGATGGCTTCCCTCTGGGGGGCGGCAAAGTAAGCGGCGGCCGCATCAAAAATCACTATCCCAAGGGGCTGCGCAACCTGGGCTGACAACATAGCCAAAAAATACCGCGACCGGTTTTGTAAGAATTTTCCGGTCGCGGTTGTTTTTCCTTATAGAGCGGACCTTCGCATAATTTTCACTCTTTTGCCCGGGAACGCCCCCTTGACCGGAAGTGCCCGGCATGGTATTCTTATAAATGTATGACTGTAACCATTACTTGGACGTAGCAAGTCAACAGGAGTTTACCAATGATCGAATTTGAGCATGTTTCCAAGACATACGAAACGCACAACGATGAAAATGTTGCGCTTGAGGATATCAATATCCATATTGACGAAGGGGAATTCGTGTTTATCCTGGGCCATTCCGGCGCGGGCAAATCCACGTTTTTGAAGCTGATCCAGATGGAAGAAAAGCCCACCGAAGGCCGCGTCTTCATCAACGGCCAGGATCTGACCAAGCTCAAACGCCGCAAGGTGCCCTATCTGCGGCGTCAGATGGGGGTTGTCTTCCAGGATTTCCGCCTGATCCCCACCATGACCGTATATGAAAATGTTGCATTTGCCATGCGGGTAACCAACATTTCCAGCAAGAAGATCAAGGCGCGTGTACCGTTTGCCCTTTCGCTGGTCGGTCTGGAAGATAAAATGGACCGCCTGCCGGATGAACTTTCCGGTGGTGAGCAGCAGCGTGTGGCCGTAGCCCGTGCTTTGGCCCATGGCCCCAAGATCATCATTGCGGACGAGCCCACCGGTAACATTGACCCCGAAATGTCCATGGACATCATGCAGCTGTTTGAGGCCATCAACAAGGTCAATATCACGGTTGTCGTTGTCACTCACGAGCATGAGCTTGTGCACAAGTTGGCAGCCAAATATAACAACCGTGTGATCACGCTGGCCGACGGCATGGTTGCATCGGATACTGCACATCCGGAAGTCGCGCGCCGGTATGCCGCCAAGGTGGCAGCCCGCAGCCGCGAGGAGTATGACGACGAATAACGGATACATAACCAAGAGGGGAACATCATGCGCTTTTCCAGTTTTACCTATCTGGTCGGGCAGGGTCTGCACAATCTGCGGGCCAACCGACTGATGACTTTTGCCTCCATGGGCGTACTGACGGTCTGTATGCTGCTGATCGGTGCCGCTTATCTGCTGGGTGTCAACATCGACGCCATGGTTGAGTACATCGGCGATCAGAACGAAACGGTCGTCTATATGAATATTGATGCCTCAGAGGAGCAGATTGCCGCAGCTGACGCAGCCATCCGCAGCACCGAACATGTGGTGGGCGTGACCTATGTTTCACCGCAGGAAGTCCTTACCATCTATAACGACGCATTGTCTGATTACATCAATCTGGAGGAAGCCTTCGCCAACGACAACCCGTTCTATCCCAACTACCGCGTCGTGGTGGACAGCCCGGATAACATCTCTGTTGTGAAGCAGCAGCTGGAGCAAATCGACGGTGTGTACCGGGTCAATGCACCGCTGGAGCTTTCCAATATCTTTGTTTCTTTGCAGAAAACCATCAGCTATGCCTGTTACGCGATCGTGGCCGTGCTGGCCGTCGTCAGCATTGTGGTCATCAACAACACCATCAAAATTACCGTCTTTAACCGCCGTAAAGAGATCGGCATCATGAAACTGGTAGGTGCCACCAACGGCTTTATCCGTTTCCCGTTCTTTGTGGAAGGCGTCACCTCCGGTTTGATTGCGGCAGCCATTGCTTCCGGCGTGGTATGCGGCGCTTACTATGCCCTTTGCCGCTGGTATGCCGAAAATCCGACCAATCTTTCCCAGATGTTCGGCGGGCAGCTCGTACCGCTGACGGATGTATGGTACTATATTGTCGGCGGTTTCGCCGTGCTGGGCTTTGTCCTGTGCGGTATCGGTACGGCAACCAGTATCCGCAAACATCTGAACGTCTGATCCAAACAGAACAAGGAAAACGAAAATGAAAATTTCTCCGCTTTTTAAAAAGGCGGTGTCTATGGCGCTGGCGGTTTCGATGGTCATCACCCTGACGGTTTCCACCAACACCATGACACTTGCGGATGACAAAAAATCCGAACTGCAGGCACAGAAGGACGCCGCCCAGCAGCAGCTGGAAGAGATCCAGCAAAAAATCAAGGATAACGAAGCCAATAAAGCCAACGCTGAAGAACTCAAGGAGCAGTACGAGCAGCAGACCGAGGTAATCACCACACAGATCGGATTGCTGCAGCAATCCATTGCTCAGGTTGAGGAAGACATCAACAGCAAGCAGCTGGAAATTGAAGAAAAACAAGCGGAAGTAGATGTCAAGCAGGCCGAGTATGATGAGCGTTGGGAAGGTTTCAAGGACCGTCTGGGCGCAATGCAGATGCTGAACGACGGCGGGTCCATTGCACTGCTTTCCAGTGCCAGCAATCTGTATCAGTTGCTGACCTTTGCGGAGGCACTGGAACAGATTTCCACCAAGGATGAGGAGATCTGCCAGCAGATTGAGAACGAGCGCCTGGAGCTGGAAGCCCAGCGCACCGAACTGGAAAACGCAAAAGCCGAGCTGGAAGCCCAGCAGGCTGAACTGCAGAACCAGAACAGCCAGCTGGACAGCAAGAAAGCGGAGCTGCAGAGCAGTATCCAGCAGCAGGATGCTACCATCTCGGCCGCGGACGCCCAGGCTGAGGCTCTGGCCGTTGAAGAGGAGCAGGCCCGTAAGAATCTGGACCAGGCTGCGGCACAGTTGGATGCCTACCTGAACTCCCAGGTGGATAAGTACAGTGATGCGGCATTGACCTGTTCGCTGAACTTCGGCCCGGCCCTGGCAACTTACAAGTATATTTCCTGCGTCTTTGGCACTGGCGGGCACCGCGGCACTGACTTTGCCGCGCCCGGTGGTACTGCCATCTACGCGGTGGCCGATGGTATCGTTACCGATGCTACCTACCATTACAGCTGGGGCAACTATGTGCAGATTTATCACGGCAAAGACGATGAAGGCAATACGTACTCCACACTGTATGCACATATGATCAGCGCTCCGGCTGTCAGCGCCGGTCAGAATGTAACCAAGGGCCAGATCATTGGCTATGTCGGTTCCACCGGCTATTCCACCGGCAACCATCTGCATCTGGAAATGAAGATCAACGGCGTGCTGGTAAACGCAGCCAACTGGATCCCGCACTGATCTTGAGGGGAGGAAACCGTCCATGAAACCGCAGAAACATAAAACCGCTGTGCGCATTTTCTGCCTGGTATTTGCAGCCATGATGGTGTTGAGCCTGTTCAGCACCGTGATCTTTTCTTTGTCTTACGCCGCCTGATGCGGCCAACAAACCATAAGGAGCCATCTGATCCATGAGCAAAAAAATCAGTCTGGGCGTTGCCGCTACCATTGCGCTGATCGCCATGGCGGTCACCTTTTCACTTACCATGGTCATCTCCATGAATATGTTCAATTCTACCGTTTCCAGCGTCAAAAACAAGGAACGGCAGTACAACAAACTTTCGGAGCTGGACCGTTTTGTGCGCGCCAACGAATACTTTACCATCAACGAAGACACCCTCAACGATACCATTGCCGCCGGCTATGTTCTGGGCATCAACGATAAGTATGCCAAATACTACAGTGCCAAAGCCTACAGTGAGATGCAGGCCGTGGCTTCCGGCAAACTCACCGGTATCGGTGTGGCGGTCGTCAATGATACTTCTTCCGGCTACGCCCGCATCATCCGGGTATATGATAATTCTCCCGCCAGTGAAAACGGCCTGCAGGTCCGTGGCTTTATTACCGCCATCAACGGGACTTCCACCAAAACGATGATGGATACCGCAACGATCACCTCGGCACTGCTGGGGGAGGAAGGCACCACCACCACGATCACCTATCTGACACCGGATCGCCAGGAGCAGACACTGGACCTGGTGCATACCAATTACAATACGCCTACGGTTTCCTATCAGCTGACGGCGGGCACCTGCGGCTATATCCGTATAGATTCTTTCGGCACAAGCACTGCCAACGAGTTTAAGACTGCGGTAGACAGCCTCAAGGAACAGGGCGCCACCTGCTATGTATTCGATCTGCGCGACAACACCGGGGAAAACCTCAATGCCGCACTGGTTTCGGCGGATTACTGTTTGCCTTCCGGCCTGATTGCACAGCAGGAAAATAAGGACGGTACTATAACCGACCTGCGTATGTCCGACGAAAACGAAATCACTCTGCCGATGGTCTGCCTTGTCAACGGCAGCACGGCAGGCGGCGCAGAACTCTTTGCCAACGCTCTGCGCAAAATGGGTGGGGCCACGCTGGTTGGAACGACCACCATGGGCAAGGGCGTTGTAATGAGCGATGCGCAGAGTTTCTCCGATGGTTCTGCCGCCTATATCACCGTGGGCCTGCTGCTGGATAATGAAGGAAAGTCCTGGAACGATACCGGTTTGACACCGGATGTAGATGCTTCTCTGAGCGCCGACGAGCAGACGGCGTATTACGACTTTACCATTGATACCGACCCGCAGATCAGCAAGGCTGTCAACACGGCCATGTCGCTGACAGGGCAGAACTGAGTAGGGAAAGGAAGAATATCGTGCCCAATCTGACCGACCTTTCCACCATCCGCGATTTGTGTGCGCGGTATGATTTTGCACTTTCCAAAGGCTTCGGGCAAAATTTCATCATCAACCCCGGCATCTGCCCGCGTATTGCAGAGGCAGCGGAAATTGGCCCTGGCTGGGGTGTACTGGAGATCGGCCCAGGCATTGGCGTTCTGACGGAACAGCTTTGCCGCCGCGCCGATAAAGTGGTTTCCATTGAGGTGGATAAGCGTTTGCCGCCGCTGCTGGCTGAAACCATGGCTGGATTCGATAACTTCAAGTTGGTTCTCAACGATGTGCTCAAAGTGGATTTGAAATCCCTTCTGGCCGAAGAGTTTGGCGATAAACCGGTGGCCGTTTGCGCCAACCTGCCATACTACATCACCAGCCCTATTCTGATGCGCCTTCTGGAAGAAAAACTTCCCATCCGCAATATCACAGTCATGGTACAGAAAGAAGCTGCACAGCGCCTTTGTGCGGCCCCTGGCACGCGGGAAGCCGGTGCCATCAGTTATGCTGTGGCGTACTATGCCCAGCCCAAGCTGTTGTTCAGCGTACAGCCTGGCAGTTTTTACCCGGCTCCCAACGTGACCAGCGCCGTGATCCGCTTGGATGTTCGCCAGCAGCCGCCGGTAACGTTGCCTGCTGAGCAGGAATCGGCTTATTTTGCCCTGATCCGCGCTGCATTTTCCCAGCGCCGCAAAACGGCCGCCAATGCGATTGCCAACGGACTGAAACTGTCCAAGGCGCAGGTGCTGGCAGCTTTAGAGGCTGCGGGCCTGGATCAGCGCGCACGTCCGGAGCAGCTGACGCTGCAGGATTATGCCGCGTTGCAAAATGCTCTGTTTCAGCATTGACAACGGCCTGCCAAATGTGTTACACTAAACTAGTTCCGCTAGTATAGCACAATTGGTAGTGCAGCTGATTTGTAATCAGCAGGTTGCAGGTTCGAGTCCTGTTACTAGCCCCATAGAAAAAACTCCGCGCCCTTTATAGGGCTGCGGAGGTTTTTCTTTATAACAATCAGGAACTTACAACAGTTCTACACCGGCCTGACGGCAGGCGGTTACGGTTTCCTCATCCCACAGGCTGACCTGTACTTCACCCACATGGACCTTGCCCAGCAGCAACATACACAGCCGGCTCTGCCCGATGCCGCCGCCCATCGTCAGCGGCAGCGTGCCATCCAGCAACATTTTGTGGAAGGGGAGCTCGGCGCGTTCGGGGCAACCCGCTTCCTGCAACTGACGGCGCATGGCGTCTGCATCCACGCGGATGCCCATGCTGGAAAGCTCCAGCGCACAGCCAAGAGGTTTGTGCCAGAACAGAATGTCGCAGTTCAGTGTCCAGTCATCATAGTCGGGGGCGCGGCCATCGTGGGGCTTGCCGCTTTTCAGCTTACCGCCAATTTGCATAATGCACACGGTACCATGTTCTTTGGCAAAAGCATTTTCCCGCTCTTTGGGGGTAAGTTCAGGGTACCGGTCTTCCAATGCCTGGGTCGTTATGAAGGTGACTTCGCGGGTCAGGTGGATTTTTTTCAGGGCAGGGAACTTCCAGCGCAGCTCATCGGAGGTGGCGCACACGGCGTCCACAATATCGCGCACGGTATCCTGCAAAAAGGCGGTGGTACGCTGCCGGGCGGTGATCACGCGCTCCCAGTCCCACTGGTCAACATAAATGCTGTGCAGATTGTCCAGCTCCTCATCGCGGCGCACAGCGTTCATATCGGTCACAAGACCCTGACCGGGACGGAATCCATACTTGTACAGGGCATATCTCTTCCACTTGGCCAGACTGTGCACGATCTCGGCCTTTTCGTCCAGGCAGGGCACATCAAAGGCTACGGGACGCTCAACGCCGTTCAGGTCATCGTTCAGACCGCTGCCGTGCAAAACAAACAGTGGTGCGGTGACCCGCTTCAAGTGCAGTGCCAGACACAGCTTTTCCTGAAAAATCGTCTTGATCAGGCCGATGGCCTTCTGGGTGTCGTACAACCCCAGGAGGCTTTTGTAATTGGTGGGAATGTTGACGGAACTCATAAAATACACACTCCTTATACAGCGATTTCTTGGTGGGGTTCAGGCTTTTGCAAACTGGCTTTCATACAGTTGCGCGTAAAATCCCCCTTTGGCGAGCAGTTCGTCGTGGGTACCTCGCTCAATGATGTTGCCGGCTTTCATCACCAGAATCTGGTCTGCGTTCTTGATGGTAGAAAGACGATGCGCCACAATAAAACTGGTGCGCCCTTTCATCAACTCTTCAAAAGCATCCTGGACCAGAACTTCGGTGCGGGTATCGATGCTGGAAGTTGCCTCGTCGAGAATCAGGATCGGGGGGCGCCGCAGCATGACACGGGCAATGCAGAGCAACTGCCGCTGCCCCTGGCTGATATTGCCGCCGTCCTCGGCCACTACCGTATCATACCCGTTGGGAAGTCGGCAGATAAAGCTGTGGGCGCGGGCGCGTTTTGCAGCTTCCATGATTTCGTCCCGGGTAGCATCCGGCTTCCCGTAAGCAATGTTATCGGCAATGGTACCGGATTTCAGCCAGGTTTCCTGCAATACCATGCCAAGGTTGGCACGCAGGCTGTCCCGCGTAACTGCATCAATGGGATGGCCGTCCACTTTCAGGCAGCCGCCGTTGATCTCATAAAACCGCATCAGCAGGTTGACCAGCGTGGTCTTGCCACATCCGGTGGGGCCTACCAGCGCAATGCGCTGCCCCGGCCAGACCCGCAGGTTCATGTCCTCGAGCAGAGGCACATCGGGCACATAACGGAACTTTACGTGTTCAAACTCTACGCTGCCGGCGCCCATGGGCAGCACGGCGGCGTCCGGAGCATCCGGCACAATGGGCGTTTCGTCAATCAGGTCAAACACCCGTTGTGCGCAGGCCAGCGCGTTCTGCAACTCGGTCATGACATCGGAAATATCATTGAACGGCTTGGTGTACTGGTTGGCATAATTCAGAAAGACCGAAAGTTCACCCACCGTCAGGCTGCCGGCAATGGCGGCAAACGCGCCCAGCACACCCACAGCGGCATAAACCAGTGCATTTACAAAACGGGTGCAGGGATTCGTCAGGGAAGAGAAGAACACCGCACGCACACCGCACTTCTGCAGATCCAGATTGATGTGCTCAAACCGGGCCTCGGCACGGCTTTCGTACCCAAACGCCCGGACCAGGTGCTCATTGCCGACCAGCTCTTCCACAAGACTGGTCATTTCGGCACGGGTTTCGCTTTGCACCTTGAACATGGAGTAGGTGTGGGTGGCAATAAAGCGTGCCACAAAGATGGAAAGCGGCGTCAACGCCACGACTACCAGCGCGATGCGCCAGTCAATGGAGATCATGACCCCCAGCGTGCCCAGAATTGTCAGTACGCCGGTGAACAGTTGGGTAAAGCCCATCAGCAGGCCGTCACTGAACTGCTCCACATCGGTGGTGATGCGGCTGATCGCATCGCCGGGGCGGTGGGCGTCCATATATTTCAGGGGCAGAATCTCCATCTGCTCAAAGGCTTTAACGCGTATATCCCGCACTACCTGGAAGGTTATGCGATTGTTTACAACGTTCATCATCCACTGGGCTGCTGCGGTGCAAAGAATGGTTGCGGCCATAGAAACGGCCAACCGGGCCAGTCCGGCAAAATCTACCTGGCCGGGTCCCAGAATCAGGTCCACCGCTTTGCCAGAGATCACCGGTGCCAGCAAGGTGGTAAAGACGGTAATCACAGCCAAGGTCAGGGTCAGCACAACAGATCCGGTATAGGGACGAATCAATGCCAATACTCGCCGGACTGTGGAACGGTTGAGTTTGACGTGTTTGCTCATAGCGTCTTATCCACCTCCTCCTTGCTCAGCTGGCTCAGGCAAATTTCTTTGTAAACCGGGCAGGACCTGAGCAATTCGGCATGGGGAGCATCGCCCACCAGGGCGCCGTCATCCAGTACGAGAATGTGGTCGGCGCGTTGTACGCTGGCAGCGCGCTGAGAAACGATAAACACCGTCATACCGCGGGTTTTCTCTTTCAGCGCCTTGCGCAGGGCGGCGTCGGTGGCAAAGTCCAGTGCCGAAGCACTGTCATCAAGAATCAGAATTTGGGGCTTTGGCACCAGTGCTCGGGCAATGGTCAGGCGCTGGCGCTGCCCGCCGGAAAAATTGCGTCCGGCGGTTTCCACCGGCTCGTCCAGCATTCCGGGTTTGCTGCGCACAAAATCAGCAGCCTGGGCAATTTCCAAGGCCGCCCAGATCTCTTCGTCGGTGGCATTGGGGGCAGCCCAGCGCATATTGTCGCGGATCGTCCCGGTAAACAGCATGGCTTGCTGGGGCACGATCCCGATCATACGACGCAGTTGTGCGAAGCTGTATTCCTTTACATCGTGACCGAACAGCCGGACAACGCCCTCGCTGGCGTCATAAAAACGTGCCACCAGGTCTATCAGTGTCGTTTTGCCACTGCCGGTGCCGCCAATGACACCCACTGTTTCACCGGGTTGGGCAGTGAAATCGATTTGGGTCAGGCTGGGACCTCCAGCCCCTTGATAGGTGAAGGTCACATGGTCAAATTCTACAGCAGCGCTGCCGGCAACAGCTCCCAGTTCCGCCGCATCCGGGTCGGGCATGGAAGAAGGGGTATTCAAAATTTCATTCACCCGCATACCACTGGCCAGGGCACGGGTCACTGAGATCACAAGATCAGCCACACGCAGCAGATTGACCAGAATCTGGCTCATATAATTGATCAGGGCGATAACTTCGCCCTGGGTCAGGTGCCCGGAGTCCACTTCCCGGCCACCGAACAGCAGCAGGGCAATGACTGTCAGGTTCACAACCAGGTAGGTCAGCGGGTTCATCAAAGCAGAAATTTTTCCCGCTTTGAGCTGAATCGCTTTCAGGTGGTCGTTGGTTTCCACAAAGGCGGCCAGCTCGTCTGCCTGCCGGGCGAAAGCCCGCACCACGCGGGCCCCGACGTAGTTTTCCCGGGTCAGCAGCGTAACGCGGTCCAGTCCGTTCTGTGCCTGATGATAAATGGGCACGGTGGCACGCATGATCAGCCAGATGATCAGCGAGATCAGGACGGTAGCCACCACAAAGAGCAGGGTAAGGTGCGGACTGATGGAAAATGCCATGATCAGCGCGCCCAGCACAATGAACGGCGAACGCAGCAGCAGCCGCAGCGTCAGGTTGACACCATTCTGGACCTGGTTGATATCACTGGTCATCCGGGTGACCAGTGTCGGCGTACCGATACCGTCCAGTTCGCTGTAACTCAGGGTGTTGATGTGACGAAACAGATCCTTGCGCAGCGCCGTACCGAATCCCAGCGCCGCTTTGGCGGAAAAATACTGTGCCGTCAGACTGCAGGTCAGGCCGATCACAGCCAGCAGCACCAGCAGCCCGCAGCGCTGCCAGATAAAAACGGTATCGGCGTTCTTGATGCCGGTGTCAATGATACTTGCCACCACTAAGGGCACAAACAGTTCAAAACAGGCCTCCAGCATCTTGAACAGCGGCGCCAGCAGGGCCTGCTTTTCATAGCCCTTGATATAGCGCAGCAATTTGTGCATTGGTAAAACCACCCCACTTGTTCCGCATTTTGCGTCATATTTTTTAGTATAACACAGTCCGATGCATTTGTCATTGCAGGATTTGCCCCGATTCGATGATTATTTGCGCCCCGAGCGCCTATACTTGCTATGAGACCAAAACGGGAGGCACAAGGATGCTGTTTCATTGTTATAAAGGTTTTTCCCGGGCAGCGGCGCATACGCTGTACACGGCGGTCACACTGGCGGGAAAGCAAGGATGCGCAGCGGCGGATACCGGGCATCTTTTGCTGGCCATGCTCCGGACGGCGCAGGGGCCGGCGGCTGATTTTCTGCGGCGGAAACGGGTGACGGAATCGGCGCTGCATGGTTGTGTGCAGGCCCGCAGCTGCAGTGGTCAGCCCCGAAGCCTGGGCAAGAATGACCTGGCCCCCGAAACGCGCAAAACCATGGAGTTTGCCGTGCTGGGTGCCCATGCTGCCAGTACGGCAAAAGCAGAAAACGAGCATCTGCTCTGTGCCATGCTGGAGGATGCCTCCTGCACGGCCAGCGTCTGGCTGGCCTCTTTGGGCATTGAGGTGCCCCAGGCTGCCCGGGAATGCCGGCAGCTTTCGGGGCAGATGGTACTCCCGGCGCAGCCGCGGATGGCAACTTCCCGCAGCGGAAAACCCAGCGAGAAATACGGCCGCGATCTTACACGGCTGGCCCAGGAAGGACGCCTTGACCCGGTGCTTTGCCGGGATGCCGAACTGGATCGTATCATCGAGATTCTCTGCCGCCGCCAAAAAAACAATCCCTGCCTGCTGGGGGAACCGGGTGTCGGCAAAAGCGCCTTGGCGGAAGCCCTGGCCCAGCGCATCGCTTCCGGGCAGATCACGCCGTCGCTGCGCAACAAACGGGTACTGGCACTGGATATGGCCTCCATGGTGGCCGGAACCAAATACCGCGGCGATTTTGAAGAGCGCTTCAAAAATCTGCTGGAGGAACTTTACCGCGACAGTTCCACCATCCTGTTTATTGATGAGATCCATGTGATTGCGGGGGCCGGAGCGGCAGAGGGCGCTATCGACGCGGCGAGCATTCTCAAACCGATGCTGGCCCGGGGAGAAATTCAGCTGATCGGTGCAACCACTGTGGAGGAATACCGCAAAACGATTCAGAAGGATTCTGCCCTGGAACGTCGTTTCGGGAAAGTAATGGTGGAGGAACCCAGCCCCGCCAACGCCGAAACCATCCTGCGCGGGTTAATGCCAAGGTATGAGCGGTATCACGGTATTTCCATCCCGCAGGAAGCCATCCATGCCGCGGTGGAACTCAGTGTGCGCTATCTGCCGGGCCGCTATCTGCCCGATAAGGCCATTGACTTGTTGGACGAAGCGGCCGCTTCGGTGCGGATTGCCTGCGCCGAAGGAACTGTAAAGCAGCGCACTTTACAGCCTTCCGACGTGGCAAAGGTAGTCAGCAAAGCCAGCGGTGTTCCGGTGGAAAGGGTAGGGGAAGCTGAGCGGGAACGGTTGGCCAACCTCGAAAGCCGTCTGGCGGCAGAAGTCATCGGTCAGCCCAAGGCTGTTTCCGCGGTAGCGGCAGCCATCCGGCGCAGCCGCACCGGTCTGCGGGAAAGTGGCCGCCCCATCGGAGCGATGCTGTTTTTGGGCCCTACCGGTGTTGGCAAAACACAGCTGGCCCGTACGTTGGCCAAATGCTGGTTTGGCAGCGAAAAAGCGCTGCTGCGATTTGATATGTCGGAATATATGGAGCGCCACACCGTTGCCCGGCTGTTGGGAGCACCGCCGGGCTATGTGGGGCATGATGAAGGCGGCCAGCTGACGGAAGCCGTGCGCCGCCGGCCTTACAGCGTGGTGCTCTTTGATGAGATCGAAAAAGCGCACGGCGACATCCAGAATCTGCTGTTACAGATCCTCGAAGACGGCAGCCTGACCGACTCTCAGGGGCGCAAGGCGGATTTTTCCAACACGATCATACTGCTTACCTCCAATTTGGGGGCACGCTGCCTCAGCGGGCAGACCGCCCCCATGGGGTTCGGCGCCGCTGACAATGAAACAGCCCGGCGGGGCAAGCAGGCCATTCAGGAAGCCAAGGAGTTTTTCCGTCCCGAACTGATGGGCCGCCTGGACGAAACAGTGTTGTTTGAGCCATTGGGGCCCCGGCAGCTGGCCGCCATTGCCGACCGGTTGCTCTGCGAACTTGAAGAGCGGGCGGCACGCCAGGGATACACACTGCATCATACGGCGGCTGCGGCCCAATGCCTGGCCGGGGATAAGGTGCCGCCGTATGGGGCGCGGGAATTGCGCCGCACCGTCAGCCGCGCAGTGGAACAGGCGTTGGCAGATCGTATTGCTTCCGGAACTGCTCACGCAGGAAGGGTATATACAGCGGATGCTGCTCCGGATGGCAGCATTGTCTTGCAGGAAAGTGACCTTGCCGCCTGCGTATAATCACACCAGGAA
>ERZ1090867.286-NODE-286-length-23153-cov-21.645034_pt1 | contig 23153 bp, 35 predicted proteins | sample MGYA00478476_ERZ1090867 | MGnify/ENA primary metagenome ERZ1090867 (study PRJEB33644, sample SAMEA5815742) | chicken gut metagenome | biome: Chicken; feature: Gastrointestinal Tract; material: Caecum | place: Ireland | collected 2019-01-01 | study: A study of the... | reverse complement strand
TGGCGTTGGCAATGGCGTAGCAGGCGGGGGTCAGCTGGTTGTAGTTGATAGACATGGTTTTTTCTCCTTTCACATCGTAGGTTTTTACTTCCTTGGGGGGTTACTGGGCGGTAGTTGTCACGCTTCGCACCCTCCGCGACGGGTCCTAAGCCGTCCGACTCTGCAAAATCCCCGCCGGGGGGTCGGACTCCCCCGCCGGGCATTTCGCGCCGCTCCCGTCTTAGTCCCCTGCTCCCGGGTGCTCCGCGCTTCCGCCGAACTCACCAGGCACCAGCTCGGGCATACCGAAGTCGTTGACCAGGATATCGGCCACATCCTGCTTGAGCAGCCGGGGCACCTGGTCGAACTTGGTGCGCTCCTCCACAATACGGACCGCGAACAACATAGCCATCATTTCTGCTTCTCCTTTCATCAGTAAAAAATATATTCCCAAGGCCCAGCGGGCCAATAGGTCACGCATAAACCACCGCCGCCATTTCCACCAGGCAGTCCTCCAGCATCTGATTGGAGGTGGTCAGGGCGGCGATCTTGGCCTGTAACTCCTCCACCGTGGGGGCGGGTTCAGGCGTTGGCCGGGCCTCCCGGTCGGCCTGAATCTCCTCTTCGGTGCGTTCCACCGGATGGTCGTCTACCAATTTATAGCGAGGGATGTGGTCCCCGGTATAGATGCCGCGGGAGAAATAATTGTTTTGGGCATGGAAATATTTGTATCCAATCCCTTCGTCGATTTTTGTCCAGTTTGTTAGATCTTCAAGAAAACCGCTGGAGTTTACTCCTGTTATACGATTTGATGCATCAACGGTAACATAGACCTCGTAAGTCGGGATATCATAGTCCAAAAATCTCACTTCTCTCTTCTGTTAAAGTTCGGCGTTGGCAACAACACGGAAATCATACGCTTGACCAGGGGTCGCGTTTATCTCACCCACTTTGTAAAAAAAGGATATGCCGTATTTTGTCGTGGCAATGTAAATGTCCTCGGGCAAATTTAACGGGGTGTTTCCCTTGATTTCTCTAATCTGATTTGCTGTTTCTCTGTTGTATAGTTTTACCGTCGGAGGAATTCGCATTTCTTGCGGGAAAGATACGCTAGCTGCAATAAGCCACGTCTCTATCGCAATGCCGGTACAGGGGTTTTCCGGCACATAGCCGGAATCCCAGTAATAGCGGTGGCAGTTGGTCAGCTCCGCCGTAAAATCCGGGAGGTCCAGCAGCTGCCACACTCCCCCGCTGTCCTGATAGGCCAAGGTCTGATGCTGGCCCAGTTCCAATTTGACGGCAAATACCGCTATCGTTCCTTGTCCGGATATATTGACGGAAATCGACGTTTCATCTTCTGGGACATCAAATGTAACCGAATTGAGCTGACAGGAGAAACTTTTCTCTATCCCAATATTTCCAAGCAGCTTACTAGCATCCGAATTCAGACAGCCACAGTTGGCATAATCTCCCTGTAGCGCCCACAAAATACTGAGGGTGGCTTTTTGGCCGGACAGGACGGGCGGAACCTCCAACACCTGCCGGACGGCCTGATTGTTGCTCACAAGGATCTGGATCTTGTCGGGCAGTAGTTGGACCGTTTCCGCGCCATATACGCCCTTCCACCGGTCGATGCCGTAGACCGCCCCGGTGTAAGAGGTGAGGCCCCGTTGGTTGATGGGGAAGGTATTGCCGCCCAGCTGGCTGCCGCCCCCCACAAAGTACCAGTTGTCCAACAGGTTCCGGTTGGGGCTGCCCCCCAGGTTATACAGCGCCGTCTGAGGGGCAGTCAGGTTGGACAGGCTTCGGTTGGCGGCAAAGCCGAAGATATCCCGGTTTTGTCCAGTCGGGTCATAGATTTGCCGGAGCATATCGCCAGACCCGTCCCCGCTGGGCCCTGCGATTGGAAATTCACTGAGAAGCGCCATAACGCCTAAATCCCTCCTGTCTGCGCCGCCACCCTGTCCAGCAGCGTGTCGATCTCTTCCCCGCCGTACTTACTCACATACCCGCCATCCCCCTGGACGGCATCCTCCAGGTAGTCCATCCGCTCCTCCAGGTCCTCCAGCCGCTCCAGGCCGGACAACGTGACGGTGATGGGGATATCCACCGGCGGCAGCACGCCGTCGGCCACGATGGTGACCGTGCCCCCGCCCTGATCCGTCTTACGCAGCCGCGCCATGGCCGCCGCATACCACTGCTCTGAGGTGATCCCATCGGACAGGCCCACATAGCCGTCCACCGTCTTGCTCTGCACGATGCTTACAGGCACCGTCTGCCTGTAGGGGGCCTGTGTCCCGCTCCATCCCCTGGCCAGCAGCACCGCCTGTTCCATGCTCTGCCCCATTTCAGACTCCTTTCACACCACAAAGATCTTTTTCCCGTTTACAAAAAAGGGCTGCCGTCCCCGGCCCCAAAACCGGCCGGACTTTACCACGGCGGGTTTCCGGTAATAGAGCAGAATCCCGCCTTTGCCGCCCTTTCCGGCGGTTCCGCCAGGGCCCGGCGTGCCGGGCTCATTTTTCAGCAGATAGCCGTCCGCCGCGTTGGAGCCGCCGCCCTGGCCACCGGCGCCGCCGCCTCCGTGCCCGGCATGACCGCCCCCTCCGATCTGGGTGTTTTGCTCCGGTGTGACCGGTCCCGCGCCATCGCCGCCCCGGCCCACCTGGGCATATCTGCCGGTTGCCTCGGGCGCGTCCCATCCGTTGCCGCCGTTTCTGCCCGCCGCCGGTCCTCCGCCAAATCCGCCGCCGGCATTACCCTGATTTCCGGCGCCCCGGGCGCCGGGGAAAGCATAACTCCCCTGGTACAATACACTTTCGCCAGGGTCCACCTGCCAGTCCTGCCCCGTACTGGTGGCGCCGGACCCCCTTCCGCCCTTTACGCCGGGCTGTCCCGGCTGGGCGTAGGCAACGTGATGGACCGGGTCGATGTAGCCCCCCTCCAAAACCGAGCCGCTGGCGGAGCTGAGCGCCCCGAATGTGGTGGGCTGGGCCTGCTGGCCCGCCGATGAGGGGCCGCCTCCCGCTCCGCCGTCCGGGCAGAGATAGGGGATCTGCTGGCCCGGCGTCACAGACAGCGTGGTCTGAAACACCTTGCCAGGCGTTCCCGGTGTGCCCGGCTCTCCGCCGTCTCCCGGCAGGCCGGCGGTCAAGTAGTGTACCGTTTCCGATCCAACCGCATAACTGCCGTAACCATACGCTCCACCAGGAGAGCCCGGCTTTCCGCCGCTCCCGCCGGTTCCGGGGCCAATGAGCACCACCGTCACACTGGTGACGCCCTCCGGCACGGTCCAGACCCCGCTGCCGGTCAGCACCTGCACATAGTCGTAGTAGGTCTGGCTCTCGGGGGACTTGGGCCGGTAGCCCACAACCCCCGTCTCCTGGGCCTTCAGCGTGCCGCTCATGGCCAGCTCCGCGCTGGTCAGGCACACCTCCGCCATCCCGCCGTAGGGGTGGGCGATCCGCATCACGTCCCCAGCCCGCTCGCCGGCCCATACCGTATCCTGCCGGATGGTCTCGGTATGGGCGTACCAGTCCGCCAGCCGTTCCGCCACCCCCACCGCGTTCACCAGGGAGACAAGCCACGCCTCCTTCACCGACACATCGCTGCCGTTGTCCGTCACCACACGGGTCACATCCCTCATGTTGTGCAGGTACCGGGTGCCCGTAAGGGTCCCCGTTCCGGCGGTCAGCTTGGCATAGTTACAGTTGCTCTCCAGGATGGTAAAGCCGTTGGCTCTGAGGTCATAGACCGGCTGGTCAAAGCGGATGATGTCCCCCTCTCCGGCGGCGCCGTCAAAGAGGGAGACGCCGGACTCTCCCCCAGCCGTCCAGGCGTGCTCGGTGACGATGACCCGCCCCACCGGGGCGCCATATTCCACGGACCCGCCCGTATAACAGCGGTCCCCGCTGCGCACCCAGCCCACGCCGCTATAGAGGCTGGTGACCCGCAGGCTGCCGTCCGCCAAGGTCTTGAGGGCCGCCCCGATGGCAAAAAGCACCTGAGACAGGTTATCCCGAGCCGTGGCGATGGGCAGCCAGCCATAGAGCCTGTAGTCCCGGAAGATGGTCTTGATCTGAACGCTCACCCCTGTACCGGTACAGATCTCCCGGATGATCTCCTCCGCTGTCTGTCCGTCGTACATCCCGCCATAGTGGGTTTTGCCCATAAGCAGCCCCACGGCGGAGAGCACGCTGAACCGGTAGGAACGCTTTCCCACCCGATCCACACTCTGGACATAGAAGGTGCCCAGCTGCCGGTCCCGGTAGTAGTAGACCAGCTTATCGTTGGGGATGTAGTGGGTCAGGGAGGTGTCGTCGCTGTCCACCTCAAACTCCAGCGTGTCCGCCGCCAGGGCGTCCGAGATGGGGGCCAGCTCCATCAGGCCGTCTCCGGCGGTGAGCTGGTAGGGAGCGTCCAGGGCGTCGGAGAACTCCTTCCCGGCATACACGATTCTGTTGCGCACACAATCACCTCAGTCTGGAATCCGTTGGGGCCTGGTGGCGGTGAAGGTCACCTCCAGATCCCCCCACAGATTCTTTGCGTCTCCCATTCTCTTCAGGGAGTCATTGACTTCTTCGATATATGCCTCGAACGTAAGAGTGGTCTGTCCATACGGCATGACCACATTGTGACTATCCACCGGGGCAGTCAGGATTTCGTACAGGCTGTCGTAGTCCTGGCCTCCCATATCCCTTGTGCCAAGCGTCATCTTATAGTCATAGTAGGTACCGGTCAGATCCCGTATCTTCCGTCCGGATATGGCCGTCCCCTCGTTGTCTCCACCCCGAAGCGTGGCACTCCGCTCCAGGCTGATTACCGCGATATTAAACTGCTGTCCGTCAACGGAAAACACTGTTTTCATCTCACACCTCGGTTAATTTCATGCCCTGCCGTCCGGCTTCCTCATCCAGTGAAAATTTGAAATCTCGCATAAATCCACCGCCCTTGTGAAGATAGATATGGAGAGCCCTGGCGCCTCCGCCTTCTTCCCGAACGATCTGCCGGATGAGCCCCTCGGGGGCTTCCAGGTTTCGGCCGTTTTTCTGGTCTCCCAAAACCGCCAAAAACTCACCGTTGGGCGGAATTACCGCACCGGTAGCCAAGGCCGGTATCCCCGTCATTTTGGGGCTATAGCTGCTGGGGTCCAAGCTTTGTGTCACCGAACTTCCCAGTTCCTTGACCCTCTGCTCCGCTGAATTGATGGCAAGGATCATAGCCGCAACGCCGCCCGCAATGGCGGCCACGGCAATTCCCAAGGTCAAGGTCGACTGGAACGCACCCACCGCCAGAGCCGCAGCAAAGGCAGCTACCGTGATTGCTCCCAAAATTACGGTTATTTTTTCAGCGTCGTTCATGGAATCCCATACGCCGGCGGCTTTCAGCAATAAAGTGAACAACAATCCAAATGCTACAAATGCCAGCCCGGTACTGGCTTTTGCCATAAGCATTGCCTTATCCATATGCTTTATTGCTTCAACTACGTTCTTGATTGTATCAATGGTTTTCATTGCACCCATTGCGGCAACGCCACCAATGATGGCGGCAAATACATCGTCGATATTATCCGTGCTGGCCGCCAAATCAATCACATTGGTAGCCAATTCTGTAATATCCGTTGCAACCGGCGCCAGTTTTTCCGCCAAATTTGCGGTGGCCTTCTCCAGCTCCAGCGTCGTGTCCCGACCCTTGACCAACTCCGGGTTGGCTGCCGCCCATCCCTCATAGACCCCTTTCAGCGGCCCTTGCGTCAAAATATTCAGCGCCAGCTCCTGCTTCTGGGCTTCGGTGGTACACATGGCAAGATTTTGATTAAACACCTCCGCACTGTATCCGATCCGGTCCAGCACCTCGGCAAACTGTCCGGTTGCCTCTCCAGTGGCCAGCGTCTCCTGGAGGCTGTCCGCCAAGCTCTCAATCTTAATGGTGTCTGGAAAGCTGATGGCGGCGTTTGCCAATCCTTCCACCGCCTGCTGAAGGCGGTTTTCCGGCACACCGGCAGCCAAGAGGTTGGATACCGCCTCAATGCTGCTGTCTGTCTCCCCAGATACCGTATTCAGTCGCTGCATGGCCTCTCTGGCCGTTTCCAGGCCCATACCCGCCATGCGGGCATTCTGATCCAGCATGGACAGATCCCCCCGCAGCTCCTCCGTGGACGACATCATATCCATCAGCCCGCTTCCAAGCTCCATCAGCATATCCGCCGCAAAGCCTGTGCTGATCGCGTCTCCAACCTCATTGATGGATACCTTCAGCTTATCCAGCTCATCCTCAATGCCACTGGCCGCGCGGTCTGCGTCACGCTCCGCCTTACGGAAGCTGTCCCCGATGCTTTCTATCTCAGCCCCCGCTTTACGGGCCGCCTTTTCCACTTTCTTGGTATCTCTCTGGATCCCCTTGGCGTCAATTTCGGTATCTACAATAATAGATCCGTCAAAGTCCGGCATGGGCTCACCCCCTCATCCACCGGTCAAATTCCGCCTGTGCCCTGTCCCGCTCGGGATCCGGTTCCCGCAGCTCCAGAAGATCGGCACTATCTACCCACAGCCTTTTTTCCTCCTTGGTCAGCAGGCCTTTCTCCTTGCGTCTGCGCAGGCTGACCATGTGCTGAAAGGTCGTGTCCTCCCGCAGATCCAGAAACATCATCCGGAATTTCCACCAGTGCATCCGCGCCGTCTGGAGATCTACTCCGTGGGTCTGGAGGATAGCGGAATAGATATACGCCCAGTCCTGGGTAAAGCTGTATGTACGGCCGCCCCTTGGCTCTCTCGGCGTCTCCCCACAGTCCAGAAACCGGATCCCCTCCCGCACCGCCCTTTCAAAATTTGGCGGCTGCTTCTGATAGAGCAGCTTACAGAGTATCAGCTGTTTCTCAAAGCCGGTCAGGCGCGGGTCTTCATAGGCTACCATGATACGCAGACCCACCCGAAAATCGGTATTGAGCGGGCAGCGCACCCCGCTGATCCGTACCGCCTCCGGAAAGGTGCGCAGAAGCGGATTCATTCCATCACGTCTCCCTCCGGCTCCTCAAGGTAGCGTTCCAGCTCCCCCTGACGCGCGCTGCGAATGTACGGCGTCACGCCACGAAAAAAACGGGCTGCCATCCCTACGCTGTCCCTGTCTCCAAATACAGTCTGCGCTGTTCCCGGCCCAAAGGTACGGTCGATTCCCTCCCGCAGCACTTTGAACGCCTCCCGGGTAAGGGCCAGCTCTGCCTTGGCCTTCTCCAGCTTGCTCCCAGGCCCCTTTGAAATGGCAGCCGCACGGGTCTTAATCTCCTTCCGCCGTGCGTCAAATTCCGCCGCCAGCTCATAAAAGTTTTCGGCAAAAGAAACATCGGTTGGGTAGAACTCGATCACCCGGCTCTCATCGTTGTCAATGCACAGGCGTACTGCCTTTTCCGTGATATTCAGATTATCCATGCTCTACCCCTCCGGTGTGGGGGTAAAGGTCAATTTTCCCCCCGCAATGGCTGCCGTGCCGTAGGTCCGCTCCCCGATCCAGTGGATATTGTAGGGAATCTGCAAGCCCTTTGTATTCCCGCCGTAGGACTGCACCGCCACAATAGCCTTCTGTGTCCATGCGTCATACTGCCCCTCACTGCCGGCAAAGATATTGACGCAGCAGAAGTTCTTCTCCACATCAGTCAGGGTCTTTTTATTCCGTACCACGCTGTAGAGCCAGGCAAACAGCTTGCTCTCCCGCTTGGCGTAGTAGGGCTCCACAGTGGTCTGCTCCTCGTACTTGTCCAGAGTGGTGGCGGTAACTCCGGTAACATCTGTCACCGTCTCCACATTGGGATTCATCTCCAGGGATAGCTCCTCAATGCGATCTCCCTGAAGCTCCCACTCCGGGGAGTCCGCCTCTCCCACATCCGCAAACAGTTTGAATTCCGCACGCTTTACCGCGCCGGTTCCGGTAATGGTCGGATCAGCCATACGGCGCAACCTCCTTCTTAATGGTCAGTTCAATCTGTACTTCATACAGTCCCGCCCCGTTCTGAGATATGTCATAGAGCGTGGCATACTGTACCGCCATGGCCACCACGCAGTAGCGCCCAGGCAGTTCTGGATAATTTCCCTTATCCTCCTGATCCTCCAGCCAACCGGCCAACGCCTCCAGGAAATCATAGCTTTCCGCCCGGTCCGCTTCATCCACTGCACACTCCAGCGCAAAAAAGTGATATCGGCTGGTGTAATACCGGTTTCCTGTCACGTCTTGTGTGGCTACGCCGCCCCCGGCCGGCGCCAAGGAATAGGAAGGTGGCTGCGCCCGTGTCAAGCCGGTAAGCACCTCTCCCAGCGGGCGCAGCTCCATCCCCTCATAGCCCTCCAAAAAGCTTTGAAGCGCCTGTAAAATACTCATGCTTTTCCGCCTTTCCGATAGGCCCGGTTCGCATCCTCCACGATATCCGCCCCATGCACCCGCTTCATACGGTGGAACCATCTAGCGCCCCGTTTAGGCGCTCCGTGGAACTTCAGCGTTTCGCCGGTATATTCCTTGGGCGCTTTGGAGAAAAAGCCCACCATCTGTCCATTCTCATGCAGGGGGATATTAGGTCCCATGACCTTGCCTTCATAGAGATAGTGGGCCTGCGGCGCGATCCACCGCACCCGGCCGGAGCCCACCTTCGTTCCCGTGATACCGCTATTGCGCAGTCCCCCGGACTGGAACGGCAAAAAGGGCTCGCTGTAGCGGAGGACTCCGGAGTCGATTGCCCTCTGCGCCCGGTCTAATCCCGCCTTTGTTTTTCTCTCAAAGGGCGGATTCCAGCGAAACCGGATGCTCATCCCGCTACCGCCTCTACATGGGGCAGTCCGCCGAACTCCAGGCGATCCGCTGCGCTTACTCTGAGCCCACCCAGAGCCACGATATCCCGAGCCGTATTGACCGGCTCCCCTATTGCGCCCATGGCCACATAGTCCCCAGCCCTGACTTGCGCTGTAATTGGCAGATAGATCTTGACTCCATTCGCTGCCGTGGCTCCGGTTTTGCGCAGCTGTTCTCCCCGCCGGTCCTCCCACAGGCACCCCTTCACTATGCACGGGCTGTAGTGCTCATTGTCATCCCGGCACCAAACTGTCACGGTATGCGGCCACACAGCGTTTCGCCTCCCCGATACATCAGGCCGGTATTCACCAGCCACCGCCTCGCCGCGGCCCATTGTTTCTGCGCCGGGCTTCCTGTCTGGGTGTAGGTGCGCGACCAGGAGCCCACGCTTTCCGAGGCAATGATACCCCCTGCGTGTTCCCGCTGATCGCGCAGCTCCTCCGCCACAGCACACATGGCCATCCGGCATCGCTGGCCAAGTTCTTCTGAAAGTGGCGCCTCTGTCCTGCCCAGAGTCAACTCCTCCAGGCAGGCGGCGGCGTCCCGGCTGAGAGCGGGCCACTCCGCCTCGCCGATCTTGTCTCCATGATAGGTTCCCTTGTAAAACTCATATCCCGCGGTCAGCATGGCCCGCCTCCCTTCTTAGGCCCCTGCCACCTTGCGCACCCGCGCCAGCACGGCGTTGGTCACCCGGTAGCCGGTGTTCATCTCCACCTGGGCCAGGGAGCCCGCGAACCGCTCGGAGTCAATGATACGGGTCACCTCGAAGTTGCTGACCACGGACAGGGCCTCATGGTAGTACATCACGTACTGTACCTTGCTCATGTCCACGGTCTTCTGGGTTCCGGTATGGTCATAATACTTGATGCTACCGGTGGCGCCGTTGGCCTCCACAAAGGTGAAGCCCAGCCAGTTGCCCACGTTGCCGGTGGCGGCGATGCGGTCGTTGGTGTTGGGAGTGAAGTCCTTGCCCGCCGCTTTGAGCACCAGGCCGTAATACTCCGGTGTACACATGACCACGTTGGCCCGGCCCTTGGCCTTCACCAGTTCAGTTCTGGTGTCGATGAGGTCGGACTTCACCGTCTCCTCCGTGATAGCCGAGACGGCGGTTGCTGCGGTCCCCTCCTGGGCCAGGCAGGCGACGCCGCACTGCATCCAGCCCTCCCGGCACTCCTGGATGGCGGTGGCCAGATACTCGTTGCCGGCCGCAAACTGCACCGCCGAGGCCTGGACGCCGTAGATCTTCTTGGACTTCTGGAAGTTGTTGTTGAGCTGGATGGGGATCAGGGTGTCGGACGCCACCTCGTCGGTGAAGTCCCGGCCGGGCTTGCCCGCCTCCACGGCGCTGGTGGCCAGCTTGTGGACGTAGATCTGGCCCGCGGGGCCAGTCTCGTACTTGTCGGTGCAGGTCACGCCGGGCACCAGAATGGGGTTGTAGTACAGGTTGGGCTCCAGGATTCTGGAATACTGCTCGTCCACGTTGAGCGTGTTATACTGGATCGACATGCTTCATTCTCCTTTACGTCTTTTTCTTGTAAAACGGGTTGTTGGCATAGAAGGCGTCCAGGTCTCCGCCACCCGCCGGCGTCCGGTAAACCGGGCTGCCCGGCTTGACGATCTCCGGGTCGGGCTTGTCTCCCTCGAACAGATAGCCGTCGGACTCCTTCAGGGCTTTCAGCTGCTCGTCCAGGCCCACCAGCTTCCCATCCACCATTTTCAGGCCATCCCGGTCAATGAGCTTGGCCAGCTTCTCCGGATTCTTGGCCTTTGCCTCTGTCAGGGCTGTGCGGATGGCGTAGTCAAGCCGGACAGCCTCCACCTTCTGGTCAGCCTCTTGCTGCATCTGCTGGGCCTTGGTCTTCCACTCCGGGTCGTAGCCTTCTAGCTTTCCGTTGGCCTGCGTGAGCTGCTGCTGGAGCGCACTGACCCGGGCCTCGGCCGCATCCAGCTTTTCTTTTCCGACATAGCCTCCGTCCTTCAGATTGACCAGCTTTACGCCTTCCGCCGCGTCCAGCTTCTCCGTCAGCTGCTCAAAGGTCAGGGGACCGTTCCCAAACATAGGCTTCAGATATTCATAACTCATACCTTTTCCTTTCCCGCCCGCGATTTTACTTGTAAACGCGCGGCCACTCCGCGCCGGGGCGTCCCGGCATTTTAAGCCCGGCCGGGGAAGGGCGGATATTGAACTCCGGACGCTCAGCCGCCAACCCGCTCGCGGTCATACTGGCGTTTGAGCCCGGTCTGTTCCACAAAGTCACTCTGGAGCGCCCGCCAATGCTTTAGCTTCGCTTTTGCCTCCTCTTGAGGCTTCCCGGCGGCTTCCATGGCCTGCTGCTCCCGTTTCCAGCGGCGGATCTGCCGCTCTATGTATCTCTGGCGCTGGCTGGCCTCGTACTCAGTCAACTTTTCCCCATTGTAGGTGATGGTCTTTGCCTCCATCTGTTTCAGCTCCTCGGCCCCGTAAGTGCGGACCATGCCCTCAAAATATGGGTGGAAGGAGTGCCGACAGTTCCAGCCGCCCAACCCAGGCCCGGTGCCGTATCCGGTCTCCTTACGGAAGTCCGGATATTTTCCAGACTTTCCAGATCGGCTGAATACCTTCCCCTGCCACTTGGCATGGGAAGGACGGGCACCACTGTGGGCGGTGGTTTCCACCAGGTCACTGTCCATTTCGTCGGCCAGCGTGTCCTGGAGCTGTAAAGCTGTCTGATTTACGCCAGTCACCACGTTCATGCGCACAGCGGCCTCCACGGATATGGTGCGGTTTGAAGCATAATCCACGGTTGTCAGCCCTTGGCGGGTGAGGTCCTTTACGGCATTCCGGATGGCCGTATTTGCGTCAAATCCGCCAGTGTTTACCTGAAGCCACGCCCTATCCAACACCTCTCGGAACTGCCCACCGCTGTCCAGGGCGGTGGTGCGGGTCAGGTTTATAAAAAGGCCTTTGGTTTGGCGTAGCCCCGCATTGAGCACCTGCTGGAGCTCTTTTGACGTATTAAGGGCGGGTGGATGCAGACCAGCCTTTCGGTAGTCCGCCTGGTCGCTGACCAATGCCTTCCCACCAGCCTCCTCGAAGAGTTGCCGCAGCTCCTTCTCGCTACGCCCGGTGAGCTCTGCCAGCTTTTGAAGAATGTACGCCTGTTCAGCCCCCATCTCCTCCAGCATTCTCATCTGGTGCTCCGCTGCTGGGATAAAAAAGTCATACTTTGAGATCCGGCGGGCCATGTCTGCCAGGATATCCGCCTCCACCTCGCTGTACAGCTCCACCATGGCGTCCGGCGCGCCCTCCAGATACCTTGGTGTCAGCATATCTCTCCACCTCCGAAGGTGCATTTCCCATCCCGCCAGGCCCCGCATCCCCCCTTAGCGCAGTCCATTGGTTTCTTAGTTTCCACCAGAACGTGCTCATGGAATGTGTTGCGTCCATCATCGTCGTATTCGTAGCGGTTTTGATTGGTCTGGACCACATGGCAGATATATGGACAGATCACATCCTCACTCCTCCTGAAAACGTAGCATGGGGGGCGGCTCTGGGATGTATTTCTCCCGTGCCTCCTTTTCGCTGACGCCAAAATACCAGCCCACCAACAGCTCTGGCCGGAGGTATCCGCTGTCCACCAGGCCCTTGCGCCGGGCGAACTCCACGCCGGTGTCCTCAAAGATGGAATCCCCGAAGGAGACCGAGGGGTCAAAGGCCCCCGCCGGAGCCAGGCCGTACAGGGTGGCGTACACGTCGTAAGCATACATCAGGTCCAGCAGCCCCTGACGGAGCCCGTTCTCCTGGATGGCCTTGGTGGTGTTGTAGGTCTCCTTGTCGTCGCTCACCACCTGGGTGGCCGTCATGCGTCCGCTCTTGATGTCGAAGGAGAAGGTGCCCGGTGAGAAACCTGTCTGCCGCTCCAGGAGCCGGCACTGGATGTCGATGGCCTTCTGGTACTCCTCCACCCGCAGGGTTGGCGTATAGTCCCGGAATGGGTCTCCCTGTCCCAAATCGCTGGTCAGGTCCATGGCAAGGTACAGATCTGTTGTCTGGTCTTTAAAGGGCACCCCGCATCCGTTCGTATCCGGCTTGATTGCCGTTCGGTCAACGATACGCTTGCGCTTGCCCGTATGCACCTCCCATAGAAATTCGCTGTAAATGCGGTCCAGCTCCGACATCGTATCCATTGCCCTGGCATACAGGCTTACCGGCAGGCGGCTTGTTTCATCCACCGTGTTTGCCATTGGCATACGCAATTCCCCGAATAGAGGACGGTCTACACCGCGGATAATTACATCGGGCTCCAGGCCAGCCCATTCCGACACTTCTGTAAGGGATAATTCCCCTCCCAGAGTATCCCCGGTACTGTACCAATAGGCGCGGTTTTGGAGATACAGTCCGTCTGGCTGGAGGTCAAACGCTTCCACCCGCACCACCTTCCTGCCCCGCAGTGTGGAAAAGTCTGTGAAGAATCCGGCCTCAGTCACCGCCGCCCCGTTGATCCGTGTTGGATAGATACGGTCTGCCGGCACCACCTCAGTATAAATATTCCCGCCGGATGGATATGGCTTTAACACCACCCTCCCTCCGGCTCCTGCCAGTTGCACCGCGTTTTTAAGCTGTGGCAATAGGAAACGAGACATCTGGCCATTGATCCATACGCCCCGGTCTGAGGCCCCTGCGTTTATGGCAATCTCATTGCAGGCCAAGGTAGACATATAATCCGTGACACTGATTGGCGTGTTGGTCACCCGGTACCCTGTTTCCAGCCACGCAGGCCGTTGGTAAAACGCTAAAAGCCAGGCAGTGATGGCGTTCGCCATTTTCTCCGACACCTGGAGACCGCCTGGTGCCGCTGGTGCTCTCTTGAACATACCCTTCACCGCCTTTCCCATCCAATACAGAAAATCCATGCTATTCGCCCCTTTGCTTCCACACCGGCTGCATTCCATAGCGCACCGCGTCAATGTGGTGGTTTTTGGCGTCCGGGTAAGATGAGATCAGATTCCCCTCCTTGTCCCGCTCGAACTCATACTCACTGAATTCCTTTGCCGACTTTGGGCACCTGTCCGGATCTATGATAATGGCCGCCAACCGTCCCAGCCATTTCATGGAGTACTCCACACTGCCTGGCCCCTTGGCCGCCCCACGACAGTTCAGCCCGTATGCTTTGTAGTCTGCCACACTCTTTGGCTCCGCACTATCCGCCGTCAGTAAATCGTATGGCGTGATCCGCTTCTCCTCCTGAAGAATCCGAGCGGTTGCCTCATTTCCCTTCCTGTAGGCCTCTGCCTCGTCGAAGATATAGAGGGTCAGTCGGGCCGCGTCATAATGCATGCAGTTATAGGCCCACGGGTCTGGATAATATCCCCAATCAATTCCACGGTAAATACGGTCGAACCGGGCCAGTTCGTCGTCCGTGATAGCACGCAGTTGTATATTTTCAAACACATTTGCCCCGCCGCCGGTGACCTCCCCCAGGTACTCATTCCGGTAGGCCAGTGGGTGGAGCTCCTTCAAGTGCTCCGCATCCGCCAGGAAGCGTGGCCCCAGCCACTCCGGCGGCGTCTCCAGATAGGTGCTGTGGTGTTTCACCTGCCCCGGCTTGCTCTCTCTGGCGTACTGGTTGGCCCAGTTGGCCGCGCTGGCCGGCGGGTTAAAGCTTTTGAACGTAATGGCGATGGGTCCGCCCCGGAGTAGAGACTGCTCCACGCTGCGCACCTCTTCCGGCCCACGGAACTGATCCAACTCCTCAAAGTGAACATAGGCCACATATCCAAACGGCAGCTTGATGGACTTTAGGTTGCCCGGGTCATCCAGACCAAAGAACATGATCTTCTGCCCTGTTGGCAGGTAGGTCAGCTCCATTGGGGAAACTGTGGCCCGCCACCGGCTACTCACCCCCAATGCGCCAGCCGCCCAAATATACTGGTTATAGACTGTGCGCCTCAGAGTGTTTTCCTTCCGGCGGAGCACCACAGCGTGAGTATCCGGATGGCGCATCATCTGCACCTCAATTTCCTCGGAGATATACGAAGATTTAGCGCCTCCCCGTCCTCCCTGACATAGAGCCTCAGACACACTGCCAGATCGGATCTGTCTGTGTAACTCGAAGAAGGCGGGCGGCATGACTTCAGACAGCTTATACATCGTCGACAATGGTAACGCCCCCACCTCCACCGTCTTCGTCCCGCTCGAATACGCCCATAGGCTTTCCCAGCAACTCCATGGCTTTCAACGCGCCTTTTGAATCAAACTCATATGTACCTGACTCCACCCATTCTCCCAGTTCCTGGTCGTACTTCATCACCGGCGTAGCCGTCATACACCGGCGATAAACTTCCATTATGTTCAGCCTAATGCTCTCCGGGCTAAGTCCCAACTGGCGGCACAATTCATTCGCGCGCGCGCGCCTGTACGCGGAGACCTTAGGCGATCTTAGCAGCTTGCACGCCTGCACGGCCGCAGAGGCGTTTTTCTTTCCGGGGGTGTACCCGGCCCGGATAGCGGCCTGAGTGCCGTTTCCGTCCTTGTCATACTCCTCGACAAAGAGGCGCTCTCTCCGCGTCAGCAGCCGTTCCAGCTCCTCCAGACCCATATTTTCGTACTCGGTCATAGCACCTCCCCCAATCAAACACATCCCGTACAGTAAGCATACTACACTTCCGACACGGCGTGCCCAATTTATCGGGCACGCTAAAAATTTTCTTTTCGCCCCAGCAGGTAGTCGGCCGACACGTCGAAATGGTCGGCCAACAGGCAGATGGTCTCGGTGGATGGGTCCGCCTCTCCCCGCTCGTAGACTGCAATCATATTCTTGCTCAGTCCACACAGCTCAGACAGAGAACGGCGGCTCAGCCCTTTCCGCTCCCGCAGCCGTCTGAGCCGTACCGCAAAAGTCTCATTCATCCTGCTTTTTCCTCCTCCCGTGGCGTGCGGTATGGTCTGTCAGCGGCATCACCCAGCGTATGTAAGCCGATGAAAAGCCCTCCTCCGCGTCTTCTCGGATCTCACGCTCTACGATTCTGGCCGACGGGGGCACCTTCACCGTCCCCGCTCGTTTGACGGGGATAGGCGTGGAATATTTGGGCTGCTGGATGCCCTGGGAGTGGGACCAGGCCCGCTCCCCGCCGTACCCCGCGTTTCGGATCATGTACCGGGCCACAGCCGTGTAGTCCCCCGTGGCGTCCAGGCGGCGGTAGGAGAACTCCTCCGGCGGCCAGTGCTTGGCGATCAGATCCCAGTCCAAAGCATTCATGACCACATGGTGGTGGATGCGGACCGGCCGGCCTGTCTTGGTGGAGGTGTTGGCCGTTACCAGCCACCAGGTCAATTTTTGTCCGGTGGCCTTCTTGTACGCCCTGGCCAGCCGCCGGATGAAATTGCGGGCAATCCGCTTTGCATCCTTCTTGGTGGCAGGCAGGCGGCCGTCTGAGTATTTCAGCGTGAGGAACAGATCCCCGCCCTTACAGTTGGCATTGAGCTGCCTGGCCAGGATCAGCACCGCCTCTTCCTCATTGCGCTTGCGCTGCTTGGGGGAGGACGTTCCCCGTTTTCCCCCTCTGGCCGGATGTCCCCGTGTCTCCATCATCACATCGCGGACCTCTACAGCACGGCCGGATGTGATCCGATAGCGCATTAACTGTTTCACGCTGCTCTCCTCCTTCTACTCTGGTGGTCGAGATATTAGCGGTCTAAGAGCCCCGCATAGGAACGCGCGCGTCCCTTCCTTTATATATAAATGGTCCTCTGCGCTGCCCCCGTCATGCCGGGGGTACCGGACAGGATCATGTCCAAAGGGGCGGGCTCACCAGCCCGCCCTCTTTTGAGTTCCTTTATTTTCCTTTTTGTTCTGTCTCGCTGGTCCTGGCGCAATCAGCTGTCCGTAAGTCATCTGCCGCTTTCGCGCTTCGATACACAGCGCGATCAAATCCACTCCCGCCACATAGGTTCCTTCTTTCTTTATCCTTTTCTAAAAGAGCAAGCGCAATTTGCACCTGTGCCCCAACACCCAGGCACCGCGGGTCAAGTTCCATGCAGCATCGCCTCCAGGCTGTCAAAAATCTGCGTGCTGTATTGGCCAGGCCCCCACCGCTCCAGGCGCAGCACCATGGGCACCTTCCAGACTGGCGCCGCCCGCTGTGTGCTGACCCTGATGCGCAGTCGCATCGATGGCACTTGCAGTTCTACCTCTACCATCTTTTTCTTTGATAGTGCATCCTGAAGTGCGTCTCTGCCTTTCCTGGTCAACAGGCTTGTCCACTGATTCATGGCCCAAGCTCCTTGGTCCGCTCGAACTGGATCACCCACACCCAAGGGTTGGCCCCCCATCCGTAGGCAGCCCGATCTGCTGGCTTGATGGTGTTATCCCATAAAGTAGAAAAATCCTGTACAATGTCCGTCTCCATCTGCCTGTATAGGATTCCCTCTGCCAAACAATCAAAATATTTCACGTCCCACAACCGCTCCACGCGAACCCCGGTGACCCGCAGGAAGATTCGGGCGGCCTCCCGGGGCATATGGATGGACGGATTCCAGTGGTCCCAGGCATAAAGAACAGAGGGCACATCAGCTCGATACAGGAATATATTCTTATCAGTTCCTCTTGCAATTTCTTCTTTGCTTGGATGTGCCCACGTCTCCCTCACCCACAGGATATCGCCCGGTTGATAGGGCGGTCGGTAAACCCGCTCATCATCAGCACTCGCAAAGCATCCGGGCCAGCAGCTGTCCTCTCCCATTTGCGCCGGTTGGCCCACCGGCTGCGGCTTCACCACCCGACGGGTGACGGTCTTGCGGCCCTCCAGGATGGCCCGGACCATATCGGTATTGAACAGAATCGGCTTCACAGCAACATTCCCCCTTATATCTGTTCCTTCTGCTCCAACAGTGCGACCAAATGGTCATAGTTGGAAAGAAGTGCCTCCATATGCTCCGCGGCATTGCGCAGGATCGCGCAGCCATGTAACGAGCAGTTGTGCTCATACCCACAGCCCACACAGGCCAGGGAGCCGGTCTGGACCTTCAGCTTCTTCACCGCCCGGAGCGTTGTTGTGTAGTCCATTGTAGTCAATCTGATTCCCTCCTTTGCTCCGGCCCTCTGCCGGATGCCCCGCTTTTCCTACCATTACCCCGCGTGGAACGCAGGCCTTGCGATCAGCAGTGCCCCGGCAGAGAAAGAGAAAAGAGAGGTCGGGTGAGCTGGCGCTCTCACCCGGCAGAGGGCCGGAGCGTGGTAAATGCTGTGTCCTTGTCTACGCCGCACCAACTCCTTTTTGCTCTGCATTCCCGGTCCCGGCGCGTTTGGGCAGCTTGGGCGTGCCGTCCTCATTCCGCTTGCTGCCCGCCCGGAGCCAGCGCAGCCAGGTGTCCAGAAACGCCTTGTGGACCTCCCGGGGCTTGGGACTGCCCTGCAAGGTGTCGTTGTGGTAGCCGTGGATCTGCCGGATCTGGTTGCCGTCCATCTCGATGGTCACATAGGGGGTGCTGGGGGCGCTGGACCTGCGCAGGAACAGGATGGTGGTGACCCCTCTCATGTGCCGGTCGGCATAGCCGCCTACACAGTGGCACAGCATCTTACCCTCCCGCTTGATGGCCGCCGCCGTGGCGGGGAACACGATCTTCCACCCGTCCAACTCAAACTCATACTTCAGGCGGCGGGCCCGGCGGTTTTGAGCCTGGCTCACCTCCTGCCGCTGGGCCAGCTGCTCCATGGTCAAATCGTGGGCGGTAAACAGCTCCGGCGGCCACAGCACCCTACTATGCTCCAGACAGTAGCCCAGCTGGTAAGCTCCATTCAGATAGTCCCGGTAGATCTCAAACAGATCTGCGTAATAGACCGCCTCGATGTAGTCCTGGTCAAACACCCCGCCCAGATACCGGAGAAACCGGTCCGGGTCCAATCGGTACCGGTTCAGAAACCGGAGCACATCCATGGGGTCCAAGTGGTTCCCCCACAGATTGCAGAAGTCCATACAAAACGGCAGGCTCCACATCTCACCCCAATGCCGCCCCACATAGTTGCGCACCTCCAGGGTCTTCAGGGGCGGCTGTATCCCCATCAGGAGGGACAGCTCCCGCTTATTCAGCCGGAAGGATTTGCGGGGGTCCGGCTCCTCCCAGCACATGGCTGCGGCGTTCTTCTTGCGGCTGTATATGAGATCGTTCATCGGCTCCCAGTACCCCGCCTTGGCCAGCATCTCAACCTGCCTGGGGTAGATGGCGTAGGCGGTCAGGTAGGAAATGAAATCGTGGAAGCGGGCGGCATATCCTCGGGGCCCCATTGGCCGGTACTGCCAAAGGTCAAAATAGCCGCAGTACCGGAACAGCGGGTGCCCCTCCAGGGCCTCCCGGTTGAGAATGGAATAGGCCTCGTAGCGATACCAGGAGAGGCTGCCAAACTTGAAGGGCCCCTGTACCAGCTTCCGCCGCCCCAGCTTGTCCCGCTCGTAGGTGATGTAAGGATGTTTGTCATCCCACTGGTGATCCACCTGCATCACCTCTCCCTGGGTAAACCGGTAGCCGCTGGAGCACCAGGCGGTGGGGCGGGCGGTGAGGTCCGCCTCGTTGGCGTAGTCCTTCCGCAGCGCCAGAGCGTCGGCATAGAGGGCGCCGTCCTGCACATGGAGGAGTACCGTCAGTTCCACCCGGCGCAGGGTCTTCCGCTTTCTGGCCTTGGCCAGGTCGATGACGGTCACGGCCCGGCCGCACCAGGGACAGGTCCAGGATTCTTTGTGCTTCAGGTGGTTCAGCAGGTCCCGGTGCTCCGGTGTCTCAGTCCGGGCCAGATAGGGCCGGTGCTCCTTATGGCCGCAGCAGGAGGTATACAGCCTGACCCCGCCCAGGCCCATCAGGTCCCCCTCTTTTCGGAAAAACAGGTAGTGGGGGAACAGATCATTCATCCGTGTGAGATCTTCCGCCGTTACGGTGGGCCAGCTGTCCAGCAGTTCCCGTTCCCGGTCCGTATATTCTGACATCCTGCCCACCCCCTCAGAAGAAGTCGGACAGGTCCAGCAGGATGCCCTTCCGGTCCGGCCCGGTCTCCGCCGGCTCCAGCTGGATGGACATGGAGAACTGGACCTTTGCCCCGTCGAAATAGAAGGCCGCCGCCCGGCGGTAGGCCTCCAGATCGGAGATGCAGTTTCCCACACCCTGGGCCACCGCCTTCATGCAGTCTGGGAAGGAGCCGCCCTGGGCTACCGCCTGGGCAAATTCCTCATTCTGGCGGCAGAACTCCAGCAGGGCGTCCCGCACAGCGCTTTTCATGGCGGACTCCTTGTGCCCGGTGACGGCCTTGTATTCCTCCTTCAGCCGGGCCTCCGCCTGCTCATACCAGGTACTCACTTCGCACACCTCCCAATTTGTTCAGACAGAGCCATTAGAGCCTTTTCCATGATCTGGGCAGTGGTCTGGTCCTCCCGGCCCCGAGCATTGAAGAGTAGCTTCAGCATCTGGTTGGCGTGATCCTTGGCCTGGTTGAAGAGCAGTTCAAACTGAGCCCATTCCTTGTCAGCGCCCAGAGCAGCCTTCTTGTCCGCCTTTTCCATCTCCTCCATGGACCGCTTCAGCACCTCTACAGAGGCCTCGGCCTGTTTCTGCTTGTCCCTGGCCTTGGCCGCCGCCTCTTTGGCCTTGTCCAGCTTGGCCTGCATCTCGGCCACAGCCTCGGCACGGGCCTTCTCAATGGCGGCCTGATCTACCACCGTCTCCACCGCCACGTCCACCGGCTGGGCCTTCAGGTCAGCCAGTTCAGCCTCCAAACGGGCCACATCCTGCATGGCCTGTTCCCGATCCTCATTGGCCCCAGACAAACGGACATTGAGGAACTTCATGTCCTCCTCCATCTTGGCCCGGGCCTGTTCAGCGGTGCGCTTGTCGGCCTCCGCCCGCCGGGCGGCGGCCCTGGCCTCGTCCCGCTCTTTGATGGCCTGCTCCAGCTGGCGGGTGGACAGTTCCTCCACATGGTGCTCCTCGACAAAGGCCTCCCGCTCGTCCGCGGGAATGGCCAGCAGCCGCAGGGCCTTGGTATAGCTCAAATTCCCAAGCGCTTGGGAATTTGCCCCGGCGCCAAACATGGACTGCTGGGGGGCGCCATACTCCTCGAACATTCGCATCAGGTTGTTGGCGGTGGACTGGGAATACCCCACCTGCTCCTTGATGTAGCCCCCCCACTGCCCATGGGGCAGAAGGGCCTTGACCTCCACCAACCGGCGGCCGATCTCGATGGCATAGCTCAGCAGCATCTGCTGGGCCTGATGCTGCAGCGTGCGGATCTCCAGCGTGACGGTCTCCACCGACCTGGCCGGAGGGCTTTCTCTGGTGCTGATCTCGTTCATATCATCCATCCTCCGATCATTTCCGCATCCCAGCCCGTCTGTCGGCTTTGGCCCTGCTGGCACACTCCCGCCGGTACAGCTCATTGACCCGCTCGCAGTCCGGGCAGAAGGCGGTATAGTCTCCCGGCCGGCCGAACTCCTTACCGCAGCGCCGGCACCGGGGCTTGGCCGCCGTGCCCAGCTTCTTGACGGTGCAGTTGCAGGCCTCAGTCCGCCAATCCGCGCCCCAGTGCCTCACGGCCGCCCATACCGCGCTCTCCGGGCTCAGGGAGTTGACTTCCAATTGCCCATACTCCGGGTGGCGCACCTCATACCGCATGACCGGCCCGCTGGTCTGTGCCTGTCTCCTCATAAGATACTCACCGCCCCGGCTGCCCCCAGGATCACCCCGGCCAAAACCAGCAGCGCCATCAGACCAATGCCGATCAAGTTGGCCCGGATCCGCTGCTGCCGGCGCTTCTCCTCGCGGGTGACTCTTCTACCCTGATAGATGTACATGGTATTTCCTCCTGTGTATGTCCCGGCACGGTTTATCCCGCGCCATTTTGCCAGTGCTGCCTATATGCTTACTACCTTCATTCCAGGCTTGTATTGGAACCGGCCCACCTTCATTCCGGGCTCCAGCTCCGGCGGTTTGACCGCCTGATTTTCCAGATAGGCGGCTACTTCATCAGCCTTGAAGCGAATACACCGCCCTACCTTGTAGGCCGGCAGTCCGTCCCGCTTGGCGGCCAGCCGGTACACTGTCTGCACACACACGCCCCAACGTGCTGCCACGTCCTGGGCTGTGAGCATTGTCTCTTGGATCATGGGTATACCTCCTTCATGTGCCGGGCACGCCCGGCGGCGCTTGCCCGCCTCCCGCCGCCCGTGGTAAAATATAGGCGGTAGAAGGGGGGTGAGCGCAATGGATATTTCTCTTACCAAAGATGCCGACAAGTTGATCTGTCTTATTTACAAAGAGTTTTTGAGCCGCAGAAGCCACGGAACCTCAAAATCCCAAGCAAAGGATTTTGGAAACCCCGCAAAATGGCCTAAATCATTTTTGTCTGAGTTCAGCGCAGATGATATGGGAGACACACTTGCTGAACTAAAACAGTCCGGGATTATAAAACTCTATATAAACAACGGTTTCCAGCTTGAAGATTTTGGGATTATCTACATGGAGCAACGCTTCCCCAATGGCGTGGCTCAGGTATTGGATTGGATCGGCAAGTTTAAATCCGTTATTCCATTTGTGTAACCTTCAATTATGACCTTATTGACCGCGATTCGGAGCTCCACCTCCGGGTCGCGGCCAGCTTCTATCACAACGGCCACACATGCACAGGTTTTTAATTCCGTATCATCAAGAAATACACGCCGATTCTCTGTAATTCTCAATGTATGCACGACTTTCACCTCCTCTCGTGTCCGCCCCATCAGGAGCGGGGGTCTGCGCTGGGGCGGTCAGACTGGATGCTCACATCATGCGCCGGACCCGCCCGGCGGCGCTTGCCCGCCTCCCGCCGCCCGTGGTAAAATGTAGGCGGTAGAAGGGGGGTGAATTCTATGTGCGAAATCAACGTTAAGGTCAAAGAGCTTTACGATGTCGTAAAGCAGATGTACGACGACGGCATGGACACGGTTACTGTCCACCTCGTCGAAGCGGATGGAGAAGGGGACGACGCCCTGCCCGCCTGCATTGAGTTTGAGGCTTCCAAAGAAGCCGAGCCTTTTTGTGGCGTTGTCTACGATGAGGTTGAAGCTATCCCCGATTGACTCACGTCTCCGGCCTGGTATCCAGGCCGGAGATTTTAATCTCATAGGAGAACCGCTCCTTGCCTTCCTTGACCCGAAGCCGGTTTTCCCTGGTCAAAGCATCCTTCAGGGCATATACCGTATCTTCACCCAGGGCCACGGGGGCCATGATTGTGATGTGGTTCTGCCTTTTCTGGGCCGTTCTGATTGCTATCACTTTATTTACCTCCTTTTGTACCCGCCCCATCAGGAGCGGGGGTCTGCGCTGGGGCGGTCAGACTGGATGC
>ERZ1090867.283-NODE-283-length-23343-cov-7.801958_pt1 | contig 23343 bp, 32 predicted proteins | sample MGYA00478476_ERZ1090867 | MGnify/ENA primary metagenome ERZ1090867 (study PRJEB33644, sample SAMEA5815742) | chicken gut metagenome | biome: Chicken; feature: Gastrointestinal Tract; material: Caecum | place: Ireland | collected 2019-01-01 | study: A study of the... | reverse complement strand
ATTATACACCATCTATTTTCATTTGTCAACAACTTTCCATAAAATTTTATAACTATTTTTCAAAAAGAACACCCCACCTTTCGGCAGGGTGTTCTTTATAGGTGCTTTTCAAGTCTATCCATCGCCTTGTAAACGATGTTTTTAACTTGCTGGGTGGATAGGTCATATTTTTCGGCCAGCCGTTCATAGGTCGTTCCGTTGAAAAGCCGGTCACTTAAAATCAGCCGATGTCGTTCATTGAAAATCCACTGGTCAATCAGGTATTGAAGTTCCGACCTTGACAGATTATATCTCTCGGTATTTTTCCGCAAGGTTTACCACCTCCATACCTACACGCTGGCAGTATTCAATCTGTCGCCGCATAATTGGCGAAATGTCGCTGACAATCAGCATTTGGTCGCAATTCATCAGCAAATCCGCTTCGATGTCGAAAATATCATCCTGCGAAAAATCGCCGTTGTAGAGATGCTCAAAAGCGATAGCGGCAGGGATGAAACAGTGAGTAGGATTTTCATACTGCAACTGCAACACGATTTTTTGTAAACGGATGGAACTATCTTCTGTTTGGCAATGCGCTACGAATACAGTCAATGTGTTACCTCCGTCTTACTCTTACGCCTTTTGCGTTGTTCTTTTTCTTCTTTTTAACCTTGATTTTCGCCCTCAGTCGTTGCGCCATTATTTACATCATTCCCATCACCAATAATGTTGGTGCCTTCACCGTCCTGCTGGTAGTCACAGGAATATTCCAATGTCTCGTATTGGCTTTCAAAGATCAGCCAGCCAGCATTACTGGCAAATATTAACGCAATGCAGACAATCAGCGCAATCCACAGCCGCTTGATTTGCCGCTCCATCCTTGCCATAGACGACTCATGCACGATATAGGGTACGCTTTCGGGTGCGTGGGCTTCCTTGCCCTTGCAAGTTTCACAGTTTTCCATAGTTTTTACCTCCAAAATATTGTGTTGTTTCTGCCTCTTCAGGTAACAGGGGAAAGGGATGGGGAGGCAATTCCACCCCTACGGCGTAGCTATCGCCGCCCCCTGTTTGTGATTTTACCAAATCGAAAGAGAATTGTCAAACACCGAAAAACATCTTGACAAGCATCGTAATGACACCACCAGCGACAGCACCCAAAAGCCAAGTGATTTGACCCAGCTTTGTTTCAATCACTGCAAGCCGAACGAGGTCTTTATTCAGCTTGCTTTCAAATGCGTCTGTCTGTGCTTGGCATTCTTGCCGTGTCACAAAAATTTCTCTCAGCCGGTCGATGTCCTTTTCTTCAAGCATTTACATCATTCCTTCGGTTTGTCGTATGTCATGGCCTGGGCGCTGTCAGACACGCCCTCGGTGGTGGGGTCAGTCACCACGCCCAGGATAGTCAGGACAGCAAAAGCAGCGTTTACCACGGACAGCAGCCGGTTCCCCAGGTCGCCCAGGTCCAGCTCCACGCCGAATACAGCCAGGACTACCTGCACCAGCAGGAGCAGCGCCGGGATGAGGGAGAGCCAGAAGGTCTTATTCTTCAGGCGAACCGTCCAGTTAATACTCATGTTTATCACCTCATTGTTTTATTTACACACCTAGGATCTGTCCCCAGGTGGCAGGGCCGCAAATGCCGTCAGCGGTGATGCCGACCTTCTTTTGGTAGTTTTTCAAAGAACTCACAGAGGCGGCGCCGAAAACGCCGTCCACGCCCGAAACACCGCAGGAGAACCCACGCTGGATGAGCGCCGCCTGTACGATCTTAGCGGCATCACCGCGCCTTCCGTACTGTACGGTCGGGAGGCCGGAAATCTTCTTTTCAGGAGCCGGGGAAGGTTCGGGGGAAGGTTCAGGATCGCTACCAGCAGGAACAAATTCAACGCCGTAGTATTCACACACGCCCTTGCAGATAGCTTCAGCAATCTGAGGTTTATTTTCAACCAGCCACTTGGCAACCTCCGGCACATCGTGGAAGTCCACCTCCACATATGCGGTGGGAGCCACAGCGGACTGAATCTCATACAGTCCGGGCTTTGCGGTGATGTTACTGCTGGTGCCGGGAGTGATGGCATCCAGTTCCTTGAAGATTGCCTGACACACTTTGTAACCCTTGCCGGAGGTGTCGAAAGACATCAGTCGGGTGCCGGAAACCTTACCGTTGAAAGCGTTTGTGTGAATAGGAATGTGCAAGTGAGCCATCCAGCCGTTACTTTCTGCCACACGGTCATACATAGTACCGTAGTCACCGCACTTTACATCGAAGCCGCAGCGCTTCAGGTCGGTTGCCAATTCCCGGGCAATCGCCCGACATACTTCCTGTTCGTTGGTGTCCAGCCCTGCATAAATATTGGCAGGTTGGCTACTGGGGGAAAGATAGATTTTCTTTGCCATTGTATCACTCCTTTTTGGATATTATATCATGGGCCTGTTCATAGGTCAACACCTTACCAACAGCATTCAAGACCATCTGCTCAGTCCACAGGCCCTGCTGATACCACTTCTTAATTTTTTCCAGCATTCTGTCACCCCTCCTCCACCAATGTTCCCGTCATCATGGCGGTATAGACCAGCTGGGCTTCTATTCTGTCCAGCTGGGATGGGGTGGTATCCGGCTCCCCATAGGGGATATAGACCTGGATTTGTCGGTAATCCCCATCTTCCCAGGCAAACTTGGTCACGTTGTCAATAGGGGCAGCCTCGGGGCGAATGACAGTCCTGACGGAAAGACTGCCTTTTGTCAAATCGTAGCTTTCCAGAACGTTCCCGTTCAGATCGTATACCATCATTTCCACCTCCCGATTTCGTAAATGTTCATGGCAATATATCCCGCAGGACGGGATCTGGCACCAAAAAAGTGGTAGTACCCGGTTTCTTTTGTGGTATTTGTCGGAAGGTCATTTGCCGCCGCATACCAGCCGCCCACATGTCCATCACAGGAAACCAGCTCCGTAGGCTTTGCAAGAAATTCAAAGGGGTATGCCAGCCCGCCTACATTCTCCGGGGAGTAGAAAATTCCGCCCACCGCCACCATTGCAGGGGTTTCATAAGCATATCGCTGCCAGCACTCCGCCACGCCGCTGTTCCATTTGCGCCAGCGCCAGTTGCCGCTGGACCCCTGGGCAACCACATAATCCTGCACGTTTTTAGTTGACAGCAGATAGTAGACAATGTCCTCAGAGATGGCCTTGTCTGGGGTGTTCAGCACATATCTTTCTGCGTACCCGCTATCCCCGTAATACATGAGGATGTTCAGGTTCCCCGTGTCCGGGTTTACAGTCAGTCCGGACATTGTAACACCATTCTTCTGCAGGGACAGGGATGACCAGCCGCCCTTTGCATCCACCTTGCACCAGTCGGATTTCATTGCGCCCATAACTTCCACCGGCACATTAAACCGGAAGTCCTTCTCTCCCCAGTCAAAAACAGGAACGCCTTTGCTCAGCGTTCCGGTCAGGGTGAAGTGCATGGCTTCATCCTGGGCGTATATCCGGAAGTCATAGGCGTTCAGGTAGGAAAGACCGGAGAGCTTCACGGCTGCCCTATAGGTGTTGTCCGTTACGGTGGCAGGAATTTCCGTTGCAGTACTCCAGCTGCTTTTCCCTTTCTCCACATACTGCACCGTCAGATACAGCTTGTTTGCCCTGGATGCGGAGAAGTTGGCGTTCCAGAAATTGCCCTTACAGGTCACCGTAACCGTGTCGCCGGTGGGCTCATCTCGTGTGATCTGAGGAGCACAGGTCAGGGGGATGTAGGGGTGCATATCTATATCCACATAGGTGGAATTGTAATACCCTCGGCTATCCCACACCTCAAACAGATAATGCCATGCCTCTGCTCGCTCGAATTGAATGGTGAAGTCTTTACCAGAAACTGGATTCGGAATCTCTACTCCGTTAATTGTGCATCGTGCAATCGTTGACGCATTTTTCGCAACGCAGTTGATTGTTGCCGCAATCGTGGAGATGTACCGTATTGCCTGTCCATCCGTCAAAGCCAAAGTTGTTTCGTCCACAATACCCACGGAACCTTTCAATGTTGGCTTGCAAGTTGCCTCCGGAGCATTTGCACGGAATGTGGTAGTTGTTTGCCCAATCAGCGTAGAACCGGAATAGGTCTGGCAGGTGAGGGTTACAGTAATATACTTTGCGTTCGGAATCCGTTTGTAGAAATCGTAGGCAGGTGTCAAAGACCATGGAATAGATGTTTTCGCTGTTTTTGTTGCGATGAAGCCCGACTTATCGCCGAATTTATAGGATATAGTATGGGTAAAAGAGGAGCTTGCTCGAGATATTGTAATAAGAGTAGAGCTACCTATATTGGCATCTATTGCGTAGATGGTAGAGGCTCTAGGAATGGTCGTCAGTGCCCACGTCCCGGTCATCTCCATGGCTTTCGGTGCATAGTTACTAATATCGCTGGCATTTGGTGTTGACACAGAGAAGCTCATTGTTTTCTTGCCATCGTAGGCATGAGCAACGGTCACTTGTCCCTTTTTAATCAGCTGTTCTTCCGGGTCATCGGTGGAAATCTGGAACCTGAAATTGCTAATACCAATAGTGTTGCCACCTATTTTAATATTCCAGTTATAGACTTTACTGGCAAAAAATCCATAGTTAGTTCTTACCAAGTAGAACTCATAGGATACCAAAGAGGTATTAGAGGAGACGCTGATGCTCTCCTCAGTAAGAATCAGTTTAAGGCTATAGCCTCGCTCTCCTGCTTTTTCGAACTCGTCGCTCTGTAGTGCCATGTTAACCTCCAATCCAGTAGCAGGCTGTTCGCCCTGTTCCGTAATCCTCGAATCTTGCGTTCTCGCCTATAACCAGATATTGTCTGGCTGTCAAGTCAATGGCATTCACGCCATCCTTTGTAGCGGACAAAATACTTTCACCGTCACGAGTTACCTCCATACCTTCCTCGTCAAGTAGGTTCCGCATCGATTTGCCGGCATTTGCAATGCTGAGACCCTCCGTGTCAAAATCGAAATTCTTTCCCTTAATGTGTACTCCATTAGCATCTTTCAGCGCCTCTGTGAATTTAATAGACAGGTTCTCCGCTGTTAGGTTAAGAATACCCTTTTTCTCTGCCTCCTTGAGCGTTCCCTCAACATCACTAACACGTTCTGTTACCTCGGTTACTTCTCCCCAAATACTGGACTTACTCAGCACCAATTCGGCTGTTTCTCGAGACGTTGTTGTAATCTGTGATTCAACATCTGTTTGTGCAGGTGCCCAATCCGTTGCCCTGTTTCCTCGCTCCACCATCATGTGTCGATAGGTTAGAGTGCAGTTTACTCCCTCCACACCACTATTTGCACGAAGTCCAATACCTAAAAACAAAGGTGACTCTGTCCTTGTGACCCGGAGGGTTTTAACGACTCTGCTCCAATCGGTGCCAATAGACCCGGTAGCCCATTCGGAGGATAACCGGGTGCCAGCCTCATTGAAGAACTGTACGAGAAAACTATTCCCATCGTAAGCCACATCGCTTTTCACATCACAGCCGATGGTGTATACTTCACCATTTTTCACTTGGATTTTCTCAAGCTCTGTGTATGTGTTGGTCGGAATGATAATTTCTTCTTTATCTATTACTGCATTACCAGGGATTCTAATGCAGGTGTCGTCCCAATACTGAGTGCCAAGCTGCAGGTTTCTTCCGCCCACCTGCACCTCATTTACCGCCTCCCAGGAGGAATCGCATACCGGAGTGGTGTACTCGGTTTTCGTGGGGTTGGCATAGATGATTTTGGAGCGGGTCCAGAGATATTTCCCGGCGCTCCAGACTGGGGGCTCCGGAACCCAGCTTCCTCCGGTCTGTTCAGTTTTGGAGTCAGACAGATAGTACTCCTCTTCTATGGCTGTAATGGTGGTGCCGGAAGCTCCCGTGGAGCCCTTGGCACCGGTGATGCACACAGGCTTGCTCTCCTCCACACCGCCGCTGGAGAGGGTGGTCACGGTTTTGCTCCACATATACTTGCCGTTGACCCAGGTTGGGGCCGTGGCAGACCAGCTGCCGCCGGTAAGCGTGGTAGCGCTGGTTGACAGATAATACTGCACATCTATGGACTGAACCCCCACGCCGGCAGTACCCGACTCCCCCTTTTCCCCTTGGGGTCCGGTGGCGCCTGCAATGCAGGTGGGGGCGCTGTAGGATACGCTTCCGTCCCCTTTGGTGGTTTTGGTGCGGCTCCACATATACTTTCCATCCACCCACTCTGGAGCAGTTTCGCTCCAGCTTCCTCCTGCGAGCTCCGTGGTACTGGTTGACAGATAATATTGGGTGATTGCCTCTGCCAGAGCGGCTGCCTGTACGGCAGTCACCTTGGTTTCCGTCTTTTCCACCCGGGCAGAGATAGAATCTGTAGTGGTGACAAGTTCAGCCAGCTTCGTGGTTGTGGTTTGGTATTCTCCTGAGATAAACTCATTCAGAGCATCATCGTTGGTATAGTCGGTTGCCTTGCCCCAATCGCTTGAAACGTAAGACCCGGTCTGCCTTGCTTTATTACAGCGCATGAGGTCGCCAGAGGCTCCCTGTGCCCACAAATCACCCACGTCATATGGAGGCTTCGGTGTGGATACAAAGACCCTACGCTTGCCGTCTGCGGTGTCCTGAGCCTTTGCGGCATCAGCAAGAGCCTTGGCAACTCCCACGTCCTCAATCAGAATCCACTTATAGACATTATCCACTTTTGCCCAGCGGTATGCCTGCCCCCCCTGTGTCGGATTGTCCACAATATAGAAAACGTCACCCAGATGCTTGTCTTTCTCGACCATGGTAGCCCAGCTGACCGCCGGCTCGTTTTCCGTTGTCGGAACGTAGTTGTAAAACCAGGTCATTATTTGACCGTCTATCTGAGACTGAAGCTCCCCAAGCCCGGCGTTTACTGCGTCCTCAAGGTCTTGGACTTCCCCGGAGACAGCCGTCACACGCTCCTCTATAACACCGAGGACGATTTTTTCACTGTCCTGGATAGCCATGGACACCCGCTTAATTTCGTCCTTCGTATAAGCCAGGTTCCCCTTGATGTCGGTCCTAATTTCCTCGATTACTTCGGCGTTTTGGTTTTCTGAGCTGACTATTTCAGAGGATAGGGTTTTCTTCACCTTGCCAAAAGTGACAGCTGTGGCTGTGGGGTCTGAAATGCTGAGCGCTACCTCCGTCAAGACGAAGTTCTCATCAATCCCGTGCGGGGGGCTCACGACGGCGGTTAGCCGACCGACCATGAGAGGTGCTGGTTCCCCGTCAACGGTCTGCAAGTCAATCGCCTGGCAGGTTATACTCGTTAGGCTCAAGGAGCCATGGGATTCCAACCAATCTGCGGCCTTATCCACAAGATTCTCAGCCAGGGTTACATCCTCCCAGGTCTGGATTTTCGTGATTCGACCGCCGTAGATTTCAACGGCGTCCTGGCTTATGAGTACGTTACCGGACTTCTTAAATCCCCGGTAGTCCCCGTCTGGTATGCTTTCAATGGTTAAGCCCTCTGCTCCGATTGGGTACACTGCGGAGCAGGCCTCTGTAGTGTCCCCGTATTGGGTGAGGTCCAGTATATTCTTCCCAAACTCCACACGTTGCTGGTTTTTAACATTTATTTCCGCCAGGTAGTCCAGATATGTACCACCGGCGGTGTACCGTACAACGGCGTACCCGCCAAGGGAGCTGCCCCAAAAAGCGTTACACATGGCCTCCCACGTGTAGTTCGGGTTCTCCATGCTCCGCACGAGGTAGTTGTTGGGGTCAGAGACCGTCACCGTTCCAAGGAGAATCCTTTGGGACGGCTCCACTTGTGCGTTGTGCCGTTCCAGCATCTTCCCGAACAGATACGCTACCACGTTTTTGCTTCCTTTATACTCGGGGTCGTCTGCAAAATCTCCCGGGAAGTTGTAGGCCGGCTGAACGCTGTCATTCAGCGCCGCCAGGTCTCCTTCGGCGGTGAACGTTGCCTGTCCGAGGAAGTCTTCGTCCTTCCGGCGAACTCGTCCACGGAATAATATCTGGTCGTCAGACAAGACTTCCAGCTTTCCAGCGCCTCCGATTTTGTCCAAGTTAGGGTGGGTGGGCAGGAGCGTGAGGTACACGCTGCCTGCCCCGTTTACCATGAGGCTGGCACTGGCATCGGAGGAAAAAATACCAACATCGGCCAGCCGTGGGTCGTGGATAGGATACCCATTAAAGTTGACTGTATACATTAGAGACTCGCCTCCCGGAATTTGATTTTAAGCGTTCCGCCGTCAGACTTCGCCCGTAATGTGGATGCTCCGCTTGGCAGGATAATCTCCGGGATGTAGTGCGTCCCGGCATTTATCACAAACTGGATCCCGCCCCAGGAGATTGTAGTCTCCTCCGTCACCTCAAAGGCTGGCAGCACCGGCATGCCGCCGTTGGAAATCCGAATGGTCTTGAATTCCGTGGTCAGCGTGTTGGTGATGACCGTCTCATCCCACCGGTATTTGTACGGCTGGCACGTGGCCACCAGGGCCACCCGTGCTGATTTCCGCTCCCGGTAGAGGTAGTCCACCGTGGCCCGCCCGGTGTAGTAGTAGTCCGGGTCGTCCGCAAAGGATATCTGCACCGGCTGTCCGTTGTAGGCACGCTGCAAGGCGGCGTATTTCTCGAGGTAGTTATCCGCCAGGTCCAGTAGCTGGAGGGTTATCTGCCGGGGACTGTACCTGACAGGTCCGAGTACATCCGTCAAATCAGTGAAGCCGTTTGCTCCAGGAACCTCTACCAGGTTAGTTTTCGGGAGGGCCGCCCCGATCTGCCGGGAGGAAATGTAATACCCGAAGTCCTCCGTTATGTCCATACCATTGATTTCGGCTTTAATAAGCATCATACCCGCACCCCTCTCATTTTACTGGCCTGGATCAGGCCCAGCTCGGTGTCCATCTGCCCCGCCAGCTTGCCCACAAGCGTTTTTCCGTCCAGGTAGACCCCCAGGTCCAGCTTGTGCAGGATTTGGGTCAGCAGGGCTTCCACGTTGCCGCCGGACAGAGCCGGAGCTGCAGAGCTCCTGGCAGAAACGGAGGAAAGCTGGGTAGCGCTGAGGGTAGCTACAGAGAACGCGGCCTCGCCGGAGTATGCCGCCAGGACAGCGTTAGTCTGCTTCTTAGCGGCGGCGACAACTTTAGGCGTGGATTTTTCAATACCGATAACGGAGCCGTCTCCCATGTCCTCACTAAGGGCCATTGTCTTTCGCGACGGAGAATGAGAATCTGCGGCTTGTCGCATAGCGGATATGGCGCTGGATATCATGCCCGCGGCTTTCTGCAGGAATGTCTGACGCCGAGAATCAAGTCCATCGGACAAGCCTTCTCCGAAGTCAGACCCTACGCCCATGGCGTCTGCATATGCGTTTGCAAACTTGCTTAGCGCCTCTGCATAGACATCATCGGCATCAGTCACAAGGGTCTGGAATACCCCGTCAGTTCCTTTTTCCCAGTTCTTGTTGAACTTCTGGGCCTCGATTCCCGCCTGGATGGCCTCATCCGCCAAAGTCTTCAGCACCTTGGCAGTTTCCAGGTCAATATTGGCGGAATAATCTTCATAGGCGTTTTTCTTGCCCAGCAGGATGTCTTGCGCTTCTTGGTAGCTACCTTCCAGGGCTGCAACCTGGGCGTCTTCGTAATTCAGAATCGTGTCCCGGTAGTCCCGGTAAGCATCCTTCGTCTCATACAGTTTCGCCTGTACCTCTCCCAGGGTGCCCATTTCTTTCTCATAGATATCCCATGCGTCTTGGGCCCTCTGCTTAAAGGACGCCAGCGAATCGGCATCGTACAGCCCAGAGACGATCGCGTCTTGGTACTCTTTGTTTTTATCCAGATAGGTCTGGTATTTTTCCTGGGTGGTTTCAAGCTGTGCATCGTAGTTCTTTTGTGCCAGCTCAACGGCCTCATACGCAGTCGCTTCATTTTGCAGCGCAGTGATATAGTCTGCGTTTGCCGCTTCCAAGAGAGCATTTGCTGTCTTTTTCTGGATAACTTCCTCGATAGACGCGGTTAGCGTGTCATACTGCTGGATTACGCCATCCACCATCTCATATTCGGTCCCCAGCGCTTCGTTCAGCTGGCCAAGGATGAATTCCGCTCTTGCCCGGTCTTTCTCCTGAACGTTGCCGGAGGCATCGGCCAGCCCTTGCAGCTCAGTCGCCAGGTCTGATACATGGCCCATCTGGGCGTCAATGCCTGACATCGTTTTTTCCGTAGCTTCTCGCTGGGTGTCAAAGGCTTCTGCCGCCTGGTTCGCTGCATCCAGCAGCTCCAACTCCGCATCCGTCAGGTGCTGGGTGGGCTCGAAAACATCCCGGGTAGCTGTTCCGTAGGCGACAACTCCGGCAGTCAGTGCAGTAATGGCGATTGCAACGGCGCCAAACGGGGATAGGCTCATTACGGCGTTATAGGCCGCCTGAGCAGCGGCCGCGCCCTTCACGGCGACAGTAACGGCGGCAAGCGCTGTTCCTACCGTTGCGATAACGCTCACAATCGCCGGTCCGTTACCCCGGACGAAGCCAACCAGGTCACGCAGACCGGGGATGAGAGACTGCCGAATCCACTTCGTGGCATCCTGCACGGGCTCGTTCAGGTCTTCCAGGATAGACGCGCCCAGGTCCTTAAACTCGGAGATTGCAGGCTCAACGCTTTCCCCAAGGTCAGCCATGGCCTTGTTCAGCCGCTCCTGGGACTTGTTGGCGTTTATCAGGTCCTCATTTGCGTCCAGGTAGGCTTCTCCGGCTTCGGTGTAAAGGTCGCTCAACGTCTCCGTTATCAGCTTCTGGCGCTCCTGCGAGGTGGTACAGTTGTCCAACGCGATTTGAAAAAACTCCTCCGCATTAGTAGCCTCGGAAACCTTCTGGTTGTATTCCTCAATCTCTTCGTACTGGGCTTTTCTGGCTTCATATTCCGCGAGCTGAGCCTCCGTCATTTTGGCCAGTTCTTCCTTGGACGCCTCGGTAAACTCGATGTTCTTTTTTAGTGTAACCCCGAAATTCTCCCCAGCCTCTGCAGCCCAGTTGATGGCATCGGTCAATCCGCCAGTCAGAATGCCGGTTCTGCTGGTCTCGTTGGCGGCCTCCGCCAATCCTTCCACGGGAAGGCTTGCGCCAAACTTTGCGTAGGCGCCGGTCAGGATTGTCGTCCAGTCGTTGAGGTCCTCTTCGCTGTCAGACAAAGCGGATAGGTTGTTCACAGCCTCCACGGTCTGCCCGGTGTCGCCCAGGACCGCCTGCAAATCGGAGTAGGTTTCATAGGCTGTCTCCGCCGTGAATCCGTTGGTTTCAAAAGCAGTGGTCAGCTTACCCATTTCGGTCCGATACTCCCGGGTGGATTCAGACAGTGCCACAAGAGAGCCGCCAGCGGCTACGGTAACACCGGCCATGACCTTGAGCCCTTTCGCTCCCAGGTCTGCGGCTTTTGTGAGGTCGTTCTTCAGGGACCCGGACAGAGCTTTTCCGTCCTGCGTCGCCTCCTTTACCCCGGCCTCATACTCGGAGGTATCCATTGAGATTTTCGCAAAAAGGTTAAACAGATTCAAGTGCTCACCACCTTCAGTCCCGCTCTTTTAATCACATCTGCGGCGATTTCGTCACCGGTCTTTTCCGGTTCCTGCGGCTTTTCCCCCCCCGGGTGGATTATGTTGAGCCACCGTTCGGTCAAAAATAAGCCGTATTTTACGGGCTCCTCTACGCCGGGCAGTAGGTAGGTAGCCGTGTTCTCGGAAATCGCCTTGATGCCGTCCGTCAAGTAGTACCGGTAGGACATCTCCCGACGGCGCTCATTTATGACAGAGGGGAGTGCCGCCAGCACGGCAGACGCTCCCACTCCTCTCAATTTTAATAGCGCCAGGACTACTTCGTCCCGGTCGCACCCGGCCGAAAGCCGAAAAAACCCCACAGTTCATCATCGCGTCGGATCTGGTCAACGATGGACAGTAACTCGGAGAATTTCAGCTTGCGGATCTCGTCAACGGAGGTCCCGGCGATCTTGGCCAGGATCTCGAAAAGGTCCTCCCGGTGCTTCCCCAGGAGCTCCACAAGGATATTTTTCACCTGGATGGATCCGTAGATCCAGACCTCAAGGGCGGTGAACTTCTTGGGCATCTTGCTCTGAAGTGCCGCCATGAATTCCCCGTCGGAGGTAATGGCGGTAAAAGCGGGGGTGATGGCCAGAAGCAGGTCAACCGCCTCGTCGGCAGGACGCTGGGACAGTTTCACGATTTCCATTAGCTTGCGCCCTCATCGGTTCCGGCCTTAACGTAGACCTCAAAAGGCACGACGGTCTGGGTGGCCATGCTATAATGAGCTGTAAACTCGAAAGCAAACTGGCCCTTTGCTTTATCGGAACTCTTGATGGACAGGCCACCGGTGGACAGGGCGTTCATCATGTGAATTGCGCAGAAGCCACCGTTCGTCTCTCCATTCTTGTCGGAGTAGTCGCCAACCCACCAAAGGTCCTTAAAGTCAGTGTCCTTCAAGTCGTTCCGGGGGGTTACCTTTTCGGTTTTCGTATCTGCAGCGGCCACCAGAGAGGCCACACGCTCTGGGCTGATCGTGATGAAGGTACCGGACATCTTGATGTCCCAGGTGTCCAGTTTCTTCAGCTCCTTCATGTTTTTAGGGCAGTTGTCGATATCCTCGCCGAAGTCCATGAAGGACGGCGTGGCGGTGAAGCTGATGCCGCCAGTGGTGGCGCCGACAATGTTCTCGTCCGCCACCTCAGCAGAGGCGGGGTTGAAGGAGCTAAGCAGCACACCCGCGTTCAGCTGGATTTCCTGGAACGCGGCCTCGGGGATTTTAGCAAATTTCATGTTATCTTTCCTTTCAGTTTGGAGTCAGGTATTCAGCAGTAATGTTGATATACTTTCTTTTGATTAGATCATCGGAATCGTCGCCCATAGACTGAGCGAACGGAATGCCACGCCTAATCCAAATAACGCCGCCGTCGTCACATGAAATCATAACCCCACCACGGCTAATTTTGTCGCTGATTTCCTGCGCCTTTGCGTTTGCTTCTTTCCAACTGGTGGAGCGATACCAAACAGATCCAGTCAATGCGACATCGTTTCCGAAACTGTCAGTCACGACCTGATAAGTGATGTATGGAAACTCGGCTCCATCTTCACCGGACGGGACAGCGTTTTCCTCATAGGCAGGCAGTCCAAACATAGACCAAAAGTTATACAGAGCCGCTTCTTTTGTCATACAGGAATCCACTCCTCCGCACTTGCCTGGGCGAACTGGAACGATGCAGAAGGTGGCGTGATTTTGTCATCACCATCAGAAGTCACACGGAACACTTTGCCGTCACGCAATCTCTTGAATGCATCGTGATATTCCAGTTTGCAATTCAAAGGAACTGTGACCGTGTACAGGCTTGTAACGCCCTGTTTTTCTGCGGTTCGTGCCTGCATGGAACTGTCAAAACTGATAGCCGCCTTGAACTGCACGCCGTCAACCCAATCAGTCGTGTACCCTCCCTCGCCATCTGGCACTCGCTTCTTTTCAAGCATTACCACATCTTCCATCGCCTGTGTTAACAGTGACATTACAGTTTCCTCCATTTGCTCAGACGGCTTGCAAACGCTTTCTGCCAGCCAATAGGCGCACCGTTTGAATCGGTTGCCTTGGTGTAGCTGTAGCCGCCAAAACTCTCTGATGTGAACGGGGACGGTTTCCCAGCATCGCTTTTGTTGTATTCCTCGATTTCGGCGGAAAGGGCAATTACGGCAGGAGGCAACCGCATTGCCCAAACCGCCCCCTCGAATACCTCATCCGTCAAAGATGTGGCAGGGTATTGATAAACTCCGTCGTTAAAGACAGAGCCAACGATACGGAAGTATTGTCCCTCCTGTAAAAAGTCAAGCGGCGCAATGCTTCCACCGCTAATAGTAAACTTTCCAAAATGTCGACCATTCGGCACTTCAAAATAATTACGCAATTCTGCGCAGATTTCGGTGAGCATCACGCCGCCCTCCTTTAGTTCGTTGTTCGCTTTCTTGCTCTTTTTGTGGCCACGGTGGAGACGGTTGCCGCCTCATTCGCCCCCGTGTCTGCCTGGCCTTCCTCAGCCGGGGGCGTTAACCCCCCGCCGAAACGGTAATCTTGGCAATGCCGTCCAGATACTCAGCCCACAGAGCCATACCCATCAGGGCGTAGCTCTCGCCGACAGCGGTGGAGTAATTGCCCTGTGCGTGGAAGCCGATCAGGTTGGTTTCGCCCTGAGTGGTGTAGTTCAGACCAAGGCGTGCGAACTCGCTGTCGCCGGGGTCGATGTAGTACAGGTCAATATTCTCCACGGGGGTGGCAATGACCATATTACGATCAATCTGAGTGGCGGGGAGCAGGAACAGGGTGGAATAGCCGAGGAAGTCCTTGATATAGGTCAGACCGAACTGGGTCTGAACGGTAATGTCTGCGGTGCCAAGATAATCGTAAGCGTCCAGAATGTTCGCAAAGCCGACAACAGCGGTGACATCCTTCTGCATGGTGGCGAACTTGTTCAGGACTTCGCCCTGGGCCTTTGCAAGAGCATCTTGCCAAGTGGTTGCAGTCTTGGTCAGAGTGCCGGTTTTCAGGAACGTGTAGAATTTAGTCAGAACAACATTCTGGAGCTTGGTCAGGAAAGCATCATCGGACTTCTCTACGGCGATTTCAGCACCGTACTTGTTCACGTCCTCGATGGGGACGGCTTTGGCATACTTCTCGATAGTCAAGTCAGCCTTAGCCGCCTGAGTAATGGTTGCCTTGCTGTAAGGGATAACCTCGCCCGGCTCAACTGCGCCGCTTTCGAGAGTAACATCAGCGGTATAGGACACCAGAGAAGTGCCGGGGGTCTTGCGGATGGGACGCATGATGCCCAGAATGTTTCTCAGCGCCTCCCAATTGTCACCGAATCTGTTTACGAAATCCATCTCACGGGCGGTAACGCTTGTATAGACATTGGGGAGGCTGTCACGGGGATTAGTGAAAGATTCAACGTTGGTAGCTGCCATTATAAGGCTCCTTTCAATTCAGTAATTCAGGATTTTCGGCAAGCGCTTTCTGACGTTCAGACGCAGACAGTTTGTATCTGCCGTGCTCATCCTTGGCATAAATTTCGGCCTTCGTCAGCTTAGTGCCGCCGTTATTTGCCGGGGGAGTAGATGTCTTTGCCCCGGTCGTGGTGGTGGTAGTCACATACTCAGCCCATTCTTCCTTGACTGCCTTGATGTGGTCACTTGCGCCCTTAATCTTGCCGTCTGCTTCAAGTTCGATCTTGTCCCATTCGGCATACTTAATGGCTTTCTCAATGCCCTTTTCGCTCAAGTTCGCGTCTTTCAGAATAGCCCGATATGCGGCTTCCTTTGCGGCTTTGGTTTCCTTTGCAGTAACCTCCGCCTTGTAATCGTCAAAAGACTTCTTGAGGGTCTTGTATTCCTCGCTGTCCTTGACATTGCCAGCCTTTTCAGTAGGCTGTTTTGCAAGTTCTGCCTTTACCTGTTCATCGGCATAAGCGTTCCTTGCGGTAAGATGCTCCGATACCAGTGCATCTTCCAGTTCTTTGGGAAGTTCAACCCCGCTTTCCTTTGCAAGGTTGCGAATAGTTGCTCTTGTGAATGCCATTTTTACAATCTTCCTTTCCTTCGGTGGCGTTTCATTGCCATTTGATTGTATATTCTGTGAATATTATACAACATATTTTGCGTTTGTCAATGCCCACGGCTACAGGGCATTCGCTTCTTGCCAAGCCTTGTAAATCTTTTCTCCCTGAATGGAAATCCATTCAACCATTTCCTCATTCCTTGCCCACGGTGTTTCTACCGTGTTGGAACTTTCAGTCAATCCGCTTTCATCAAAGAATGCGTGCACAATCTCGTGCCGGAGGGTCTGTTTCTGTGCGGCGACAACGGTCTTTTCCGCTTCATTCTCCCACCCCTTGTATGTGTGCATATCGCATACAACAATTTCCTTTGCGTATCCGTCGCAAAAGCCAGCAATGGAACGTCGGTCAAACGCTTCTTCATCGTCGTACTTTTTCACGATGATTTCATAAGGTGTGCCTAAAATATTTACTGTCATTTTACCTCCTAAATGTCAATGCCCCTCGTTTTAGGCGTTTTTCATACTGTCTTCCATCAGTCGCTTGTATTCGTCTGTGTGTTCCGTTGCGGCTTTTTGTAACATGTGGTGTGCTTTGATGGTTGGTGAGCCTAACTCAACTAAACGAAAGCGGCGTATTCCACGTTAGTCCCGATGTATGCGGCTTCTTTGTCTGTTGCGTGACTAATCGAATTTCTCAAACGTCCAGTATCAACAGGTGTTATCTTTTTGGCGTGTCCTTCTGCGGTTAAGCCAATCGCTTCAAGACCATTTTTTATAGCCTTTTCCATAGCCGACAATACTTGTTCACTATTGTCTTTATAATCCACTTTCATTTATACCACCCCCTTTTTCATACAAAGCACATCATCGGTGTTGTCTTTGTAGGTGTAACTCATTATCGCACCTTCTCAAAGCCCTTTACAACGCTGCGCATAGAGCATCGGCAGTTGTAGGTGTTGGCTGGGTCTGCCGACGAGTCGCCCGGAAACATAATTTTTCCAAACTCATTTTCCCACGGCTCATCAATATCAACTTCTACCCCATCCAGTTTAGCGTGCCAATGGCGAGTGCGGCTGTCGTTTGTTGCGATCCATTCACGTTTCATAACAATTCCGTCTTTTTCTGCTCGTTTATAACTGTCCTGTCGCCCTTTGTTTTCCGCACCCGTCACAATAGTCCGTGCCGATCTAATCGCTTGCGTTTTGTTCATTTCCTGCACATTCCGCAACCGCTTGGCAATCTTATCCATACTTTCGCCCTGTAAGATGCCTTGCAAGGTTTCGGCATTGATTTTCTTCATGTTCCATGGAATATCCTTCGCCGGGTCAATCTCTTTGTAAGGCAATAGGCTCGTGTCTGTGACCGCCAAATTTCGGACGGTATCAGCATCTACCAAAGTGAAAGAATATCCTCCTACGCCATCTACAGAGCCAGCAAGGGCATTGTAGTTAATGGCATACACTTCGGGCAATTCGCCGTTGATATAGGCAACGGCGGTTTGGTTGACATTCAGCAGTTGCTTAGCGCATTGCTCTTTCATTTCGGTGAACCGCTTGCCATACATCACCTTGCCTTTTCGCCATTTCTTGTATTCGTCCTCTGTGATTTTCCCTTGCTCTAAAAGTTTCCGCTTGGCCTCGTCCTGCTTGGTAAATTTGGAAAAGTATTCGTCAGCCGTCTTTTGGATTTCCTTTTCCGCTCTGGAATAAATGGCAGACAGCCGCTTTTCCATTTCTTCCAGCTTTTCGTCTGTTTTTGCGTGTGCAAGGTCACTCATTCAAATATCGCCACCTATAACCGCCAGCGGTTCTTGGTCACTCCCCGCAAGGGGAGTGTGGATTGAAATTTTCCACATCTTTTCCATAGTTGCCTCCTATTTTGTGTTATTCCTCCAACTGTTTCCCATTTGGAAACTGTTCATTGTTCTGCTGATTTCGCAATTTTTCCAGTTCCGCTTCCTGCTGTTTGTATCTGTCAGCCGCTTCCGCATCCTTGCGTTTCAACACTTCCTGCGCCTTGTCAGCGTCGCCCAGAAGCGTCAGAATCTTTGTTGTGACATATTCATCGTCCAGATATTCAGCAGCTTGCAGAACCATTTCAAGGGTTTCAGACTGATTGCTCATCTGCGACCGGGTATAAGTCGGCTCGTCCTCAATGCCAGCCAGTGCGAGAATGCCGTTGATGAACTCTGTCACGCAATATTCAAACTGGTCTGTTTTCTGATTGATAGGCTCGTAAGCCGCCTGGATTTGCGTGGCGGTCACAGAGCCAGCAGAGATGTCTTGCACCTTGAGTGCCATAAAATCGGCGTACAACTGCGCTGTGAGCCTGTCAAGGGCTTCTGCCGTGGCTTCAAACTCCACATTGACATTGTGCGCCTCAACGCTTGCCCCCTCGTCACCATCAGCGTGGGCAACGCGGGTCAGTTTCAACTGCTCGATGAATTTTGCGTCATCCGTTGAATCCATGCCGCCGCAATTTTTGAGAATCCAGTAAATGAACTCACCATCGCTGACATTGTTAATCAGGCCGGAAACCATCAAATCATAAGCATCAATGGTTCCACGGTTGCCCACAATGTCGCTCTGGCGGTTGATGTTCCACAGCGGCACAATAGGGAATCCAGCAGGAGGCGCACCGTCAAGAATTGTCTCGCCCTCAATGTCGTTCTTTCTGACAATCTGCGTGTATGCTCTCTTTTTGGTAAGGACATCAATGTCCTTATCACGCTTTTTGATATAGTCCGTGTAACCGTCCAGTTCGTATAGAGTGGCTCGGAGCGGCTTGCTGTCATCAATCTGCCAGAAACGGATACCGGCCTTTAGTCCGCCGTCATCCTCGTCATAAATCGGGACGAACTCAGTCAAGTCAAAGCATTCAAGGTGGTCAAGATTCCAGAAGCCAAAAGCAACACCACCATTCTTCGCATGAGTGGCAACATCCTGCACCTTTTTGTCGAAATCCTTGCCCAGTTTGCCCTTGTTGGATTCTTTTTTGAATGTTACGCCATTTCCAAGCAGATAGGAAACTGCCTGAGTTGTGAAGTAGTTGTACCAGTTAGACGCGATTCTGCTGTTTGGCGACCAAATGTCCGGCACTTTCTGTCCGTACATATTATAGACCCACTTCTGGAACCGCATAATCGTTGGGTTCTGGTGCTTGTAATACAATTCTGCATCATAGGCTGTTTTGTATAAGTCGCTCCCCTTATGCTCCTTAATAGCATCCAGCACAAACGCCATTCGTTCTCGTTCGTTTTCTCCAATTTCTACCAAGTCATTAAAAGTGAGAATGTCAATCACGCTCCCTTATGAATTTATATTTGGGAATAATCCAAATGAATGTCTTTTACATTGTGCTTTCCTGCCATAAAAGATATTTTTGCTCGTTTAATCCCAACAGAGCATATAGCATACAAGGCACACAAAAAGCCTGAAAATCCTTTATATTCAACCTCAAATTCGGGTCGTATAACCTTTGGCATTTTCACGGTTTGCCTCCTACATAAAAATCGGCTATAAAACCTTTACTTCTTCACGGTTGTTGTAGGCATCCTTGAAAACAATGGTTTTTCCGCTGATTTCGTTTAAGTAATCCTCGCAGGCTTCTTCAAAATTGTTTCCAGTGCCATACTCCCCAACCAAAAAACAATCGTCTTTCACATAGCAATTTTCGTAATGAACATAAACTTTTCCATAAATATTTTTAGCAACGAGAATTCTCTTGCCAAGATTCAAAAGTTTTTCACTTGCTCTCATAATGTTCCTCCATGCTACACAAAAATTGGCGTGTAATTACTTGTTGACTTGCCAACCTTGTTTTTCATAATCGTGTTGGCAAAGTATCGAATATCGTCCATTGCGTGGTCGTTTTCCTTGATGACAGTATCAGCTGTCGCTTTGTCATCCCACCGATACAAGCCAAACTCGGCAATGCTGTCAACGCAGGAACGGTGGATTTTGATGTTTCCGTTTTTCAAATAAACCGCTGTTCTGCGGATGCCATCCAGCACATCGTTGTTCGCCTTTCGGATCGTAAAGCCACGCTTTCGCAATGCGGCAATAAAGGAAGCCGCCGAGGGGTCAACAATCACTTGACGGATATTGTAACCCTTTGCCAATTCCTCCACGGCATCGCAATAGTCCTCATCCGTCCGCTGTACTGCCTTTTCTCTGCCGTTGTAGTAATATTCCTTTATCCGTGTTGCTTTGTCTCCCAAAACGCACCACAGGCCAGCAGAAAACGGGTTCATTGTGCCGTAGTCGATGGAGATATAATATTCGCCATTTGATGGTATTTCGTCAACGATGTTATCCTCCACGAAGTCATAAACAAGCCCCTCAGACAGCACCCATTCGCCCAAAATGAAACGCTGATAGAAAACACCGGCAAAGAAACTTTCTGCTCTTGCTATTTCTGCATCGCCCAGAATTGGATTATCACGCATGAGAAAATGGAGGTGTTTTTTTTGCTTTTTATCATCTGTTATCCATTCTTTATAAAACCAATGGTTAGGGGTTTCCGGGTTGCAGTTAAACCACAGCTTTGCATTTTTGAAAGACAGGGTTCTGGCAATAGCCTGGTCAACGAATGACTTCGGCATTAACGCAACTTCATCAAACAGAACACCAGCCAAAGTCAAGCCCTGAATCAACGCTTGAGAACTTTCGTCCTTGCCGCCAAACAGATAGAAATAATTCTCTCGGTCAGCACATCGAACCGTCAACATTCTGGTGCTGATTTTGTACTGCGTTTTGAATGGCATCCCTTCAATTTGCTGAAATGGTCGCAGGATGTTTCTTTCAGCGTTTGAAACGGTCTTTCCGCAGATTGCAAAGTTCGTGCGGTCAAAGTTCTGCATTGCCCACAGCACAAACGCAAAAGACATAACGACTGTTTTTCCAGAACGGACTGCACCGTCACAAATCAAAACGCCGTCGTTGCTATATGCAAATTTTAATATCTCGCCTTGCTTTTTAGAAAACTTTTCAATCTGCATCTGTTACCGCCTTTTTAACCGCATCAAGGAAAGCCTCCTGTTTCTGCGACTCGGTGTCGGCGACCTCTGTCTGTTCGCCTAAAAGCTTTTGCAACTGCCCCAAATCGGACAAATCGCCTTTCTTTACTGCATTCAGCAAACAAACCATAGTGAACACTTCGTGTATGCTTGTATCTCCGTCCAAACCAAGTTTTGATGCCAACTTTTGAAACACGGCAAGGTCTTTATTTTTTTTACTTAGCATATCGGACAATATCTGTTGTGTCCTCTGCTTTTCCCTTCGAGCCTTGCCACTTGCGATGCCACCCAAACGGGCAATTTCAACCTGTTCCTCGCCTGCTCGAAACTGTGTTGCTTCACCATTTTTTAGGTTATTCGCATTCGCCATTCATCTCACTTCGCTTTTTAATCTTTTACGCAGTTTCCGCAAATACTTTTCGTAGTCCCTTTTCAAGTGGGGAGATTTCGTCTCAGCAAGTGCCTTTTTAATTCTTTCGATTTCTGCCTTTGTGTCAGCCATTAACAAGCACCGCCTTTTCTCTTTTCGTATATTTCTTTTGCCTTGTCGGTCGGATTATTTCTAATGATATACGGCAGAACGGCATCCACCTTCCCAAGCAAATGCCCAAAATATTTTTCCAAAACAAGACGCTTTTTTTAGCATCAAGCGACTTATACTTTGAACTGCACATAACTTTTTTTATATTGTCAATATCGCAAATATCCGCTCTATTCAAGACGGTTGCTTCTGCGGCTGAAAGAGGGCTGCTTGCAAGGGACCAATTCCAATAGACGTTGATGTTTCCCTTACCAAACTTTGACCAATCATAATTTTTAATATCTTCCCTAAAATTGTGCCAATTGACCGGTTCGCACTCCATCGGAGTGAACGGCATCGGCATAAAATGCGGGGAAACCATCAAAACATTGCATCTATGATCGGATTGCCTTCTTGCAGATATAATAGATTCTACGGCTTCTTCTGGCTCGAATTTTGTTTCGAACGGATACCCCAAAAGGCAGTAGAGCTTCAAACTAAGATAATCTCTTGGCGCATCATAGATTTCGAGCATCTTATCAGTAATAGCTTGGTTTGAAATCGGCTTGTTGATAATATGGCGGGTTTTCTCTGTAGCTCCATCAATTGCAGTAACCAGGTCTTTATTGTGATAAGACGACCAATCTATATCTTGCAAAAGCGTTTCCCGATTCATCAGGCCAGAATGATACCCGTTATCTTTTTTTGTCCACTTGTGTTTCCAAGAATACTCGCAAAAATAACACTTTCTTTGGCATCCGATAGATTGTTCGCAATACTTTCCAACATACTTGTCATCAATCTCGATGAAAGCCCGTAAAGGCATTATTTTAATCGGCTTAGACAAGTCAAGGTTATCTTCCTTGTAATACAACCCGTCTATTTTTTCGCCCTGGATTATTTTGGGGAGTGTGCCTTCGCCCCGGCCAACGGTGCCAATATCAACAATTTCTCTGAGCAACCCGACATTGTTGAAACCGGCCCCGCCAACGCAAACAATTGCCGTTATCTTCTTTCCATGCAGTTCATTGATAACGTTAATCACGTCGTAATAGCTCGTGAGAGAAATGAGGCAAAAATCCACCGTGTTTATAGTGTCTTTTGACACATAGGATATTTCAACATCTTTGGGGTCTAATTCTGATAGCAGATACCGCAACCCAATATAATTTTGTCCGTCAAAATACCCTTCCCGCTTCTTGGTTTCTCGCTTTTTGATTTGATCCGTGAAAACATATACGCCTATCTTAACCATCTTATTTCACCCACTCAAACCCGCATTTGGGGCACTGACAAATGTCGTTTTTGGAGTTATTTTTTGAAGGCTCCTCTTCAAAATCTGGCAATTCCTCATCGTCATCAATGCCGAAATCAAAGTCAAAATCGCTCAAGTCAATGTCAGCCAATTCATCGGGAAGGATATCAAAATCCCATTCGCTTTCGTTGCTCTTGTTATCTACAATTCGTAGAGCCTTGACCTGTTCTTCCGTCAAATCCTCAACGCAAACGCAAGGAACTTCTTTCATTTTCAACTGTTTAGCAGCCAAAAGTCTGCAATGCCCTATAACAACAATATTGTTCTTATCAATCACAATCGGCTGCACAAAGCCATATTGTTTGATGCTTTCAGCAACATTGTTAATCTGTGTTTTGTCGTGTTTCTTTGTATTCCGGTCATACGGAACGATGTCTTTTGTCGAAATATTGCGAATTTCCATTTCCGTGCCTCCAAACAGAAAAATAGTGCATACAGTTTCCCGTATACACTATTTTATCAAGATTATTCAGTTTTGTCAATAATCGTAAGGATTGTACTTTACAAATGGCTTTTGGCTATATTCCTTGTGCCGTTTGTTCACTTCGACAGGGGGTGGTGCACAAATCTCTGGGGCACAGGCAGCCCTTGCAGGGGTCGGTGGCCAGGTACTCCCGCATCCGCTCCGGGGGAGCATAGGTTCTGCCCCCCACCGACACACCAGAGGGCTTCCGGTCGTCTTTGTCCATTGCTTTGCGGGGATAGGCGTGGATCAGCGCCCACCGGGCAAGAAACCATTTCTGCCAGAGCTTGCATTGCTTGTTCTCGCAGTCCAGGGGATTTGCCACCCGGGTGCAGCTGAGGCAGGGGCTTGGGGTTTTGCTCATTCCGTTCATGGTATTTCCTCCTTTGACAGCGGCGATGCCATCCCATACCGCCAAAAAAGATTACCGGTTATTTTTCCATTACCTGACGGCAAGGCCTGCCGC
>ERZ1090867.273-NODE-273-length-23828-cov-13.880957_pt1 | contig 23828 bp, 40 predicted proteins | sample MGYA00478476_ERZ1090867 | MGnify/ENA primary metagenome ERZ1090867 (study PRJEB33644, sample SAMEA5815742) | chicken gut metagenome | biome: Chicken; feature: Gastrointestinal Tract; material: Caecum | place: Ireland | collected 2019-01-01 | study: A study of the... | reverse complement strand
GTACACCTGGTCGAGCGCCATATTGACGATCCCAGCAACATTCTCACCAACGACCCCAGCGGGCCGGAGTTCTGATATAACTCTAAGCATTTCAGGCCAGAGATAACGGTCATCCTCCTTGCCTCTTCGCTTCCCGGCAACGCTGAACGGCTGGCAGGGGAACCCGCCGGAAATAACGTCAACTGTTCGCAATCCTGTTTTTTCATAGAAACTTTCTCCTGTCAATGTACGAATATCCCGCCAGCGCGGCACACCTGGCCAGTGCTTTTCCAGAACCTTTGTCGGGTAGTCTGCCCATTCGCACTGCCCCACCGTTCGAAACCCGGCCATTTCTGCCGCCAGGTCAAGCCCACCGATGCCGGAGAACAAGGAGAGGTGGGTCAGCTTCGCCGCCTCGTGGTCGCCCAGGAGGGCGAGCTTTTCATCAGTAATCATATCGTCCACCATCCCTCATCTCTGCTTTTGATGGAATAATTCTCAGCCCACAAATCCTGCAGTAACAATCTTCCTCAAAAATATGTGTTCCGCAGTTAGAGCATAAAACCTTTTTTCTACCGCGTTTATCTACAGTGTATGCTTTCTGCGTGGTTTCTTCGTCATCCAAAATCACCTTAGATGCATCTCTATAACCTTGCCAATATTCAACGCAATCGTCGTTCTTAATCGCATCTTCAAGTTTTCTGCATGAATATCCGTAGCGCTCATATACTCTTTTGCCCTTCATGCAATTCCCTCCATTCTTTCTCGCTGAAATCGACCCATACTTCTCTTGCCATTCCCTTTTTCCACCCGCTTCTTCTTGACCGATTAAACGTGTGGCAAAGGTTCGCTATAGAGCGTCCAGTCTGTCTTGAAAGATCAGCCATGTTATCTCCTACAGCGACAGGAAGCTCTAGCTTTCCGCTTGAAATGATTAAATATAACGGACGTTTCATCTGCTCTCCTCCCAGGGCATAGCTCCCATATAGTCATACACTTCAACTTCTGTGCGTGGATTGATTTTGTCATAAAACACCCTGCTCCCATCGTGAGACGGGATCGACAAACAGTTATCGTCTACAAGTAGTCCGCCACACACCAGGACATCATCCAGCGCTTCCAAAAGATTGATTAAGTCCACCCTTCTCCTTGCCTGCATGTAAAACAATGCTTTCACTGTTACCGGGCCGGTCAAATATAATTTAGGCACGAACAAAACAGCTTTTTTCTCATAGTCTCTGTATTTCTTGCTCTGCAAAAGCATAGGTCTACCTCTGACATTGACAATCTCCTGATGATTCTTCTTGGTTATTGGCTGAATGGGAATTGTAAATTTCACGAAAACAGCCTCCTCAGAATTTCAGTCTTTCGCTCTGCGTCTTTCTTTCTTCTGGACGGCCCTTTGAAGCAAACCGGCGTGCACATAGACAACACTCTGTCGTAAATTCTCGCATAGTCCACGTCCTTTGGGTGGCGCAAATCATCCAGGCTCAAGTTGGTTGTCACGATCAGAGGGCGCCTGGACTTGTAACGGGCATCGATCACGTTGTAAACAGTCTCAACAGCAAACTCGGTCCCTCTCTCTGCTCCAAGATCATCCAGCACAAGCAGCGGATACGTTGCCATCCCAGATATAATCTCTCCGCGTTCGTTGTACGGAGCAACCAAGATCGACGGTATGGAAGTCACTAATGCTGGAATCCCTGAAGAGATTAGTGCATTTGCTATACAGCCGGCAGCAAATGTCTTTCCAGACCCAATGCTTCCCCAAAACAGCAATCCGATGTTGTTTTCTTCCATGTCCCTGAAGTCTTGGGCGTAGCGCTTTGCTCTCTCAATCTCTGGCGTGTCCTCAGCGTCAGCAAAGCTGTATTCCCGGATTTCACGATCTGCGATTCCATTTGCCCGAAGTTCTTCTATGCGCAAACGCATCTCTTCGTCTCTTCTGGCCTTTAACTCCGCCTGATACTGGCGCTCTTTACAGGCGCACTGGCAGCCGAACACTCGCGGATTCCCATCTACGCTGATACGGCACTGTTTCGGCGTGCGGCAATGCCCGCAGTAGATCAGGCCGTCTTTAACGTAATCGCCGGGCTCCATGTGCGCTTCCGATTGTTTTGCAGCAATATCTATCACGTTCATAGGCTGCCCTCCATGCTTCCGTAGTCATAGACAAAGCCTTTTGGCTCTTCTTTCTTCTCGCGCTTCTCCCATGTCCTGACAGCCGCTTTCCAATCAACAACCGGCCTGCCTTGCCCATATTTCCATCCACGGGCCGTGTAGTAGTCAACAAACGCCTCTGCGTCTATGTTGTTTCCACGCTCATAGCAATACTGGCGTACATCGTCAACAGAGGGGGGCGTGAAGCGCTTGTGCTTCTTATCTTTCTCTTTCTCTAAATTATTATCTCTTAACTCTAAACTCTTAACTCTTAACTCTTGCGAGACATTGTCTTGGACATTGTCTTGGACATTGTCTTGCGCAGAATCCAGAAGTTTTTGCTTTTTTCTATCCCTCTGTTTCGCCTTATCAATGGCGTATTGAGTTGTATAACCAACCATCCCAGGAACTTCCGGCAACCGCATAAAATTGCAGTTTTCGTCTGCTTCATACACAAGGCCAATGCGCTTGTAAAGTTCAAGAGCAACCCGAACAATGTCAACATCAATATGCGTTATCTCTGCGATTTTGTCCACGTTGTAAGGAATAATCATATCCCCTATCTGCCGTGTCAAAATTCCGTTATTGTTTGCGGTTTTCAGGCACAGCTTTAGATACAGAACAACATAGGCATAGCCGTTTTTCTGCTCACATAGCCAGTCAATGCGTTCATCCTCAAAAAAATTGACATTCAACTGGATATACCAGTATTTTTTGTTTTCAGACATGATATAGTACTCTTTCGGTCAGTTGGTTTAAAATCGGGGCGCATTCATACGGGAGCGGATACGGGAACATGTTTTCGCCATCCATATAGGATTTCAGATTCATCCACACTTTGCACTCATTGCACGCCTTGCAGTATGCTTCAACAGATTTTAAGTTATAGCTACTAATATCTTGCGAATACAAATCTCCGCCCTGGTTCCACTTCATTACGATTGATTTGTAAAAATGGTGTTGCATTCACTCGCCCCTTTTCAGCCGTTCAACTTCTTCCTCTGGAATACGCCACTCAGACATGATCTTGACAGCCTTAATCTTACCATCAACAACCCACTGACGAACTGCGCGCTCGGTAAACCCAAGAAGCTGCGCAACCTCTCTAATACGGTACATTTAAACAACTCCTTTCTTTACACATTGTACCATATTTAAGCACATTAGTCAATACAAACTTAAAAGAAAAGCCCCCGGAAACGGGGGCATATTCTTAAAAAGGAAGAATTTCTTCGGAATTGTCCAGTTCTTCAAACCGGTTCGCCAAATCCTGCGCAGACGGATATGCAGTCTCTTCTTTCTTGCTATCGCAAAAGTACATAGACTGCACAACAACGTCAAAAGAGCGGCGTTTGTTTCCGTCTTTGTCCGTCCAGTCGCGCATCTGCAAGCGACCGTCTACAATAGCCATGCGGCCTTTGGAGAAGTAGTTGTTGACAAATTCTGCTGTGGAGCGCCATGCGACACAGTCGATGAAATCGCAAACTGTTTCTCCAGTTTCTTTGTTCTTGAAGTCGCGATCGACCGCCAATGTAAATGATGTGACTGCGGTTCCGTTCTGCGTTCTGCGCAGCTCCGGGTCTTTGGTCAAACGACCCATAATAATAATGCGGTTAAGCATCGTCCCACCTCTTTCTATATCTCATATCTTCCCTGTTCCAGTCTGGGTAAAACCCTTTCAGATAGGCCACGATCCGTGCATAGTACGATTCGTGGAGCGGGCCCTCGTCAAACTCCCTGTGGCAGTTATGGCAGAGTGTCACAATGTTCTGCTCGATTCCGCGACCACCCTGGGAGCGCCTGACCACATGGCATACCGGGTCTCCCGGCGCGCCGCAGATGATGCAATGGCCGTTGTCGCGGGCAAATACAGCCCGTTTAACGGATATCGGTATCATGGTCGCCTTTGTCTGTTTGTGCATTCCAGCCCTCCTTCATTGCCGCCAGCTTTTCTGGTGTCAGCGTCTCGATCCCCAGCGCCCGGCAGTCCTCGACGATGTTGTCTATCAGCCGAGACATCTGCCGTGTATCGTATACGCTCGAACCGTAGTACAGCCGCATATTGACGCATCCGGGTAGTTTGCTGTCAAACCGTTCCACTATCCAGCCGTCACCTTTCGTGCGCCAGTGCCGTTCCAATGTGTCGGCGGCTTTCTGCGTCACGCACACAACGTCATAGTTCCCGCCGATATCGCGGATCGCATTGCGGTAGACCTCTATCACGGGGATCCTCGTTGCTTCCGCCAGCTTCCCGATCAACACCCAGGCATAGGCGTTGGCTTCAAGGCTCCGTTTTTCCCGGTGTTCGCGGATTTCTGCGTCAAAAATGACGCTTTTTGTCTGCTCGATGCAAAACCGGCGGGCGGCTATGGGGTCTGTGACTTTAAGGCACAGCCACACCGCGCCCCCATCGGTCATACATTTTTCGTCAGTGAATGATAGTTTCATTTCTGTAAAACGAGACATCTTTCTCCGTTGCAAAGAATAGAAATTGCCGAAATATTCTGCGAATCGTCGTAGGCGATTTTTTCAACGGTGAATTTGTCATAGCACTTGAATTTTTCGCCGTATTGCTTGATATTGCATTTTGAAGCCGGAACTTTCAATTCAGGTGCGCTGTAAAGCTCTGCGCCGATTCCCCATACAAAGCCGGCGCGCTTCATAGCGTCGCTCGCTTGCCCCTTTTCCGCTTCCGTGAAGCTTTCTGTGCCCACATTCCATTTCCATATCCATTCCCCAGATTCAGAGCGAACAGAAATACCGCAGTACATTTTCCCGTCGATTTCTCTATACGCATTCTGCCAGTTCATGGGCCCGAATGTTTCATCAAGCAGCGCAGCATCTGTTCTCGCTGTTTTATATAAAAGGAGCTTCAAATATTTCCCGTTTTTAGCGATTTCGGAGATTCTGCATTCGATTTCATTTTCGTTGAGCAATCGAAAAGTTCTCATCATTTCACCCCCACGCTGATATTTTCAACCAGCTCTGCGCCGTCAACTGCAACACCGGATTTCAAGAGGTTTCTCAGGGCTGTTTTACTGATCTCCGTTTTTTGAATAACAACATCCTGATTACCGTTTTCCAGCGCCCAGCGAGCAATCATAGCCGGGTCGGTCACACTGACAGCGGAAGATCGCCTGAAAGATACCGCGCATTTCGAGGTTTCGAATTTTTCCCCTTGCAAAGCGTCGGACAGGTATCTCTTCAATCGCAGGATTTGAGATTCCTTCTTCTTCCGGCGTTCATTTAACGCAGCTTCCTCGGATTTTAATTCTGCGGCATCCGACGCCAGATTTTTAATCCAGCAAGCAACGTTTTCGATTTTCCGGTTGCGCCCCATCATAAGGCGATCGAGTTCTCCGAAATCTGTGATTTCACCCGTTTCTGGGTCAACCAATTCAAGGATTGCTTTGTCGATTTCATAAAGATTCATTGTTGGCTCCCTCCATTCAATCTGCGGCGTGCGGCGGCATTCAAGTATCTATGCCTCGGCAATCTCACTCTCCCCTGATCCGTTCCGCCTCTTACCTTGCCGTCTCGGTCCAGCCTTGGCCGCGGTCTTCAGTTATACTTCACCGCTTCTTCGCGGGTTATAAAATGGTGGATTCCGGGCGCGCATTCATTCCAACGGTTAGTATCGAAATTCGGCACTTCTACAGTCTTCCCAACAATGTAAACAAAATTTTTATCATAGTTGCTTTCGACTTGTTCAGCTGCGATATTACCATCAATATCGGTAATACTTAAAACTTCCGCCTTGCTTGCTCTGCATTTTCGGCTGGTTGCGGATGATCTCAGCGCATCCGCTGTGATTTCGAGCTTAACGATCAGACCGCGTGCCTTTTTATAGCCGACATACGCCCCGGTTTCTGGGCACTGTAACGGGTAAAATGTCGTGTATATATTCCACATGATTTTATCTGCGCCGCGGGCACCGGTCAGCCGGGCACCGGTCAGCCGGGCACCGGTCAGATCGGCATAGGTCAGATCGGCACCGGTCAGCTGGGCACCGGTCAGATCGGCATAGGTCAGCTGGGCATCGGTCAGATCGACACCGGTCAGATCGGCATAGGTCAGATCGGCACCGGTCAGATCGGCCCTCTCTCCGCCGTCTTCTCTAAACACCCATTTTTTGTGTTTCTCTAAAATTTCTTTGAGCTGCGCCTTTGTAAATTTACGCATTTTCAATTACCCCCAAAATATGCTCCCGATGCTCCGCATCAGCAGAGGAAAGATATTCCCGCCCAGATACGGGCGTTTCCGCCGCGAACGCGTCCGAAAACATGACGATCAACATAACCAGGATGGCAATGCAGACGGCGACGCGGAGCACCTGCGCCCGGCGGCGCTTTCGCTGTTCTCTGGTCATTTTCACACCCCCAATGCGGTCGAGTTCAGAAGTTTTCATAGCATTTCTCCCGTTCTTCCAAGCCCGCAAATCAAGCTGTTCTTGACATCCTCTGGGCAACCATCTCGCTCAATCTCGGCAGATACCAAGCCGTAGAGCATCCAGTATGCGGATCGGTAGCTGCGCAGCTCGTCCAGTTCCTCTTTCGTTGTGGTGATGTATTCGTCCATGTTCGTTCCTCCTTCTTTTTTCCTTTATTTCCACTTGGGTAAAAAAATTAGATCGTTATACGGAATACCATATACTTCCTCGATCCGCCGGATTTGTAAAGCATTCGGGAAACTCTTAGCCCGTTCCCAATTTCCGATAGTATCGACGGTTACACCGATTTTTTCTGCCGCCTCCGACTGTGTCAAATTGACGTTCATGCGGGCGGCTTTCAATGTGATCTGCAAATTCGTCACCTCCTCACGGCTTACGAGTATATATTAGTACGCTTAAAGCGTATTGTCAACGATTTTGACGTAATTTTTTTATTTTCATACTGATTTTTTTACCCGGTATCTATCATCGCCTGCGCCAATTTTACAAACAGGTCGTCGCTGTATTTGTAATAGCTCAGCCAGTCGATTGTGATATCTGAAAGGCCCGCCTTGCTTTTGAGAATAGTTCAAGAGGCCTTGAGTTCGAATCTCAACACTCGGACCAGCAAAAAAGAGGAAAAGTTTTAGAGCTGCAATGCTTTGAAACTTTCCTCTTTTTTTATTTTGCAAAATTTTTGTAGTAATAAATTGTGAAAAAATTTGATTAATTGCTGACGTATTGCTGACCGTAGTCTTTCTATTGAAAAAATATAAAATGCTATTGACATTACGCCTTTATGGGCGTATAATTAGACCATAGAAAAAATAATGCAGGAGGAACATACTATGGTTACTAAAATTTATGCTCAAATTATTAAATCTAATCAGATTCTTCACTCTCAGCAAATCGGAACCGCTGTTTTAGACGAAAACAGAGTAAGCGCCGAAAAATACAACGCGCTTAAAAAAGCAGCATTTAAAGCGTTTCCAAACATCAAAAAAGGATGCTATATGTCTCTTGTGACCGATTCCGGGTTAAAAGATACATTCGGCGGATACCCTGCTAATTCTTTTGTGAGGTTTGAGTAATGCTTAAAGAAATCCTTATTGAAAAAAAAGTTTCGCAATCTGAATTATCGCGCCGCACCGGAATTAATCTTCGGCAGGTTCAAAAAATGGTGTCGGGTGAGTACAAAATGGCAAACATTACTGGGAAAAATCTTCTGGCCATTGCCGACGCTTTAGATGTTGATCCACATAAATTGTTTCAATAAAAAATCCCCCAGATATTCTGGGGGACTTTTTTATATCGGGGGACTGTCGGAAAAACCGCTTGCCGATCATGCCTTGCCGATGGACTGCGCAAAGCGATACAGCAGAGTGACAAGCTGCTCGCGAGTGGACAAGTCCGCCCACATATAATTGGGCAGTCCGTTTACAGTACCGCCGCCGGAAATGATGCCTGCATTGATTGCCCACTCGCGGGCCTGTTTGCTGTACTCGCTGGAATCGTTGTCCTGCAGTTCCTGCCGATATTTCTGCATGAATGCTTTCCATTCTTCGTATGTCACCTTTTTTGCCTCCTTTTTGGGCCTCCACGCCCCGATGATCGTGCTGACGTTGCGGGTTCGGCGCATGACTTCGCCGCCGTTGCTGTCGTTTCCAATGCCTGTGTTGCCCTCAATAGAGGTCACTGTAGAGCCGGACACGCTTTCGACGATGCCGCAATGGTCGGCTTTGCCGTCGTTCCCGAAATCGTAAATAACCACGTCGCCGGGCTGGTAGCCAGAGTATACAGCTTCGCCTTTAGATTTTGCCGCACTGAGCAGCGCAGAGCACGAAGCCGTCTTGACTGGAACGGCCATGCCGGCCTGCGCAAATACCCATTGCACAAACACCATGCACCAGGGATACGCCGCGCCGGATACTTCCCGGCCATAGTACCATGTGTTGTATTTGACCTTGTTAGAATTTGCAGGAGATTCTTTGACGCCAATCTCTTTGCTTGCAATAGCAATGATTTCCTTTACGGTCATTCTATCACTCTTTCTTCGGCGCATTATAGGTCAGCGCCTGGGCACTGTCTCCGATACCCGCCGTGGTCGGGTCAATGAATACGGCCAGCACTGCCAGCACAACGGTCACAATCTGCACGGGATTGCGTAGCACATCCACAACGCAGGCGCCCACAGCTTCCCAGCTGGTCAGGCTCTGCGGGTCAATGCCGATGGCCGTAATGCAGATGGAAACAATGCCAATCCAAAACCACGGATTTTTCAGTCTAACAGGAATATTCACTTTCATTTTTCGTACACCTCGATGTGGTCACCCTCAACGCGGAACATCTTGCCCTTGATGTACAACACCGCCGTGTTGCCGTGGAAGCCGGTGTCGTAGTCAAATTTTCCGTCCTTGACGTGCATCTTTTCCATGCTGCCCACGCCGTGGTTCATCATGCCCCAGCCGGTTACCTTTGCAGGATCGTCGCTCACCTTTGTGTCCGCAAACTCCTGCCCGGAAATGACATTCTTGAACGGGTCAAGCCGCACAGTGCTGCCGTTTTCTTCCAGAAGCTGGTTTGCCTCGTCCAGAGTGATTGCCTTTTCTGTGTACTTTCTGATAATTTCGCTGGTTTTCATAATATGTACCTCCTAAAATATTTTTTCAGCTATCCGCTGATTTTTCCGCCAAAAGCTCCCGCTCGAATTCGCGGAATTCTTTCATTGCCTCTTGATATTGCGCCACGCCCTGCTCGATCTCGCCGTTCGGGCTGCCGCGCTTGACCGCCATCGCCACGGCATAGGACAGCTTGGCGGACGCCACCAGCAGGGAAATGCGCACCTGCTCGCTGCGCTTGCGCTGGGCCCGTTCCAGCTCCGCCAGCTCGTCCCGTTTGCGCTGCTGATGATTCCAGTACGCCATGAACACCCCCACAATAAGGCCGGAGATAACCCCCGGCAGGGCCGCCCAAAACAAGGTCACTCAACTACCTCCCACGCCGGCGCGTAATCTTCCGGGCTGTACGCGGTATCCTGTGTACAGCGATAGGTTTTGCCGTCGGTATAGATCATGTACTCCCTGCTGTGGTACATATCATGCGCGCCCTGTACCGGCGTGTACGGCCTCGCCGTTTCCGGGGATTTGCCGTGCAGGGGCCGCCAGAAGGTGTACCATGCAGAGTTGTCCGGGTTAATGTCCGGGTATGTGGCATTGTCGTGGGCCTGAAAGCACTCCCATGTCTGGCCGTTGGCGTTGCGGATATCTCCAACGGAATAGCTGCCCGCCGTCCAATCCTCGTACAGGCCGGACGCGCGGATGTGCTTGTCGTCGTCGTCCACCGCGCCGCCGTTGAGCGTCAGGCGGGAAACGTAGATGGCGGATGCAAGAGCGTCGTAGAGATTCACAGGGAAAGCCCCCTTTCGATGGCGTTTTCGATGCGGGCGATGCTCGCGCTGGCCGTGTCCACAATCCGGTTGTGGCTGTCGATGTAGTACCAGTCGTAACATTTCCCATTTTCGTCCGCCGTATGGTAGTGCTGCAAGATGATGCAGCGGTCAGTGATGATTGTACCGTCCGGGAATTGCTGCACAGTCTCGATGAAATCCCGGAGGTTGCTGTGCTTGTCCCCGATGGTTTTAAGGTTTTCCACAGTTCTGCCATCCTTTACGGCTGTGCCGTAGATATAGTCCATTTTCGCCGCTCCTTCCGCATGTAGTCTCTCACGATATTTTTTAACGCTTTCTGCGTTTTTGGCTTGACAAGTCGCGCGTACAATTTCACGCTGTTGCAATGCCGGAGTTGGCCCAGCCTTGACAGCAGGCCTGTCGCCATACTCACCGCAATGCGCGCGCCGCGCGCCAGCTTTTTGTAGTATTTTCGGAGCTGCCGAGATAGCCCCAAATATTTAGTTTTTCGTGTCAGCGGGGAAGGGGCTGCGGCCCCGTTCCCCGCGCCCCTTCCCCTTTAGGGGAGTTTTTGGAGGCGGAAGCCGATGTCGCTGAACTGGTTCGACGCCGCGTTGTTGCCGTAGAAACAGAACGCGCCGTATCTCTGGTTCTGTTTGTAGCTACCGCCGACGCACAACACAACGCCGCTGGCGTTGTAGTTGCAATAGTCGCAGACGTAGGCGCTTTCGCTTCCCGCTGTTCCGACCGGGTACAGCGCCCACTCAAAGCCCTCCGCCGTCGGATTTGTGAAGCTCGAAATCCAGCCGCTAGTTCTGCGCGTACCGACCAGCGTACCGCCGGAGGAATCACTGAAATTCTCCGGGTTGTTGATGCAATAGACGTTTGTGCTGTTAAAGTAGATTCCATCGCACCAATCAAAGACGTTGTCCCACAATCCTTCGATGTGGCGGTACTGGCAGCATCCGTATGTGGTTCGGTTGGCTGCCGTAGTTCCTGTGTGGTACTGCATGGAATCGGTTTGTCCTGCGTTGAAAGTTCGACCACTCGCAGAGCATCCATAGCCGATGACCTTCTGGCTGTTCCAATCCGCGAACTCGACAAGATACAGCATCATGATCGTCCAGTACATGGCGAAGTCATACTGGTATATCCCGCTGCCCTGGGTTTTACAAAGGTTTCGCGCCTGTGCCCTCGTGTCATTTGTCCGCGGGCTCATGCCGGATGCGGATTTATTTTCCGCGCTGCAATGATATCTGCCGACATACACATAATCCCGCTCGCCTTTTCCGTCACCTCGGTCTGCGTGGGCGGGGGACGTATGGAAGCCCTCTGTTTCCTTGTCGGCGATTTGCAGCTTCATGGTATTGCCGCTGCGCGTCCACTTGTACCAGTATTTTGGGATTTTCACCAGCGTCCCGGCGGTGGCGTCTTCATCGATGACCATGCCAGACCACGGGAGCAGGTTGTCGAACGGGCTGCTGCCGCTGCCGTTGTTGACCGCAGGATTTGGGTCTGAAAACAGTTCCGCATCATCTGTGCGGCTCCATTTGGTTGTGCTGGTGCCATCCCACTGCACGCCGTAGATATGGACGTACACCAGTTCGATGCTTTTGCTTTCGCCGCTGGCCGTGATTTCTACCTGCCCGCTGGCGCTCTCGCCGTCCAGCGTAGCTGTGACCGTCCACGTTCCGGCGTTGTCCACTGTAAAGGTGGCCGTCCCGCTGGCCGCCGTCTGTGTCAGCGTTGTGTCGCCGTTGGCGCATGTCACTGTACTGCCCGCCGGGCAGGTGACTGTGATGGTCGCCCGGAATGGCGCGATGGACAGTTCCAGCGCCGTAAACCATTCATCCGTTTGCACCTGCGCGGTGTATGTTTCATCGCCATCCGTCACCGTCAAGGTGTATGTGGTGTTGACTGCAAGCAGGCTATGCGTCGCTTCCAAACTTTCCGGCACCGTGCCGGAATAGCTTTCTTCGCCGCCGGTCAGCGTGTACGGAAGCCCCTCAAAAGCTTCGTCGAACGTGATTGTGAGCAGACTTCCGCCCGCAGGGCCGACCTGGGAAGACGGAACTTTCCCGTCGCTCCCAAGCGTGGCAATCTGTACGTTGCCGTTGCTGCCGCCGACAAACAGCTCGTTGGTGTCGGTGGCAAGGCCATACTCGCCCGGGGCAAGGGCGGGAAGCCCCGCCTTGGCGCCCCGCTTGATTTGGATTTTTACCGCCATGTAAAGCCCTCCTTTGTCAGAAAGTGCCTCCGTCGACCGTGTTCAGGGTCAGCGTGCCGTCCCCGCTTACAGAAAAACCAGTTCCAGCCTTGATATGCCCCAACCGGGAAGCACTGGCAACCACGTCCACGTGGCTGGAAGGCGCCGCGCCCACCTGTGCAGCGGTCGTCCCATGGGGATTTCCGTCTGTGATCTGGCTGTGATCATAAGCCGCCTTGCCTTTATCGCCGGGAAATGCTGTGGAACTGGTCTCACCCAACGCCAGAGAGGGAGAAATCTCCACATACTGGCTGCCGCTCCAGCGGTATGTCAGGTTCGTGTCCTTGGCGATGTAGATCTTGCCGTCCTCGCCGGTTTCCGGGAAATCGCTCTGGCTGTCATACTCCACCACGTCGTCCACATAGCTGGGCAGCTGGGCCGCCGGCACCTTGCCGGTGGAATCCAGCTCCGCTACGCCGCCCGCCTGGCCTTTCTGCGTGGCCGGGATGGCCCCCACGTCGTCCGCCGTCAGAGTAACCGCAGCGGACAGGGGCTTGCCGTTAATGGTGGTGGTGATAGGCACATAGGTGCCGGAGAGGTCAGGCAGCAAAGACGCCAGCAGCTTGCCGTCCGCCTGCACCACAGGCACATTGCCCTGGGCGGTACCGGTGTTGGCCGTGGCCGCCGTGCCCAGGCCCGTCACCTTCGTGCTGGGGATATTCGGGATGTCGGAGACTTCCAAAGTCGCGCCGGTGGTCACCCGGCCCTTGGCGTCCACCGTGACCTTGGTATAGGTGCCTGCGGTCAAGCTGGCGATGTTGGCCAGTACCAGCTGCAGCTCCACGTTGGCCGTACCGTCGAAATTCACTGCCTGAGCCGTGCCGTCTCCGGAGATGGAGAAGGCCCGGGGCGTTGACAGCTTGGCCGCTGTATCGGCGGTCCCGCCCTTGGGGTTGATATGCACGTTGCCGGAGGGGGTGCCCACATACACGTTGCCGGTGTCCAGCGCCACCGCCAGCTCGCCCTGGGCCAGCACAAGTTTGGAAACTGCTGCCTGCAAACCTCTCTTAATCTGAATCGTTGCCATGTTTCATACGTCCTTTCCGTTTTTTCATTGTCCGGCATTGCCGTCAATCACAAGATTTTGATGCGCCATTGGGTTGGCCATGTGCTCCTCCAGCGTGGTGGAATCATCCACCGCCGCCGTGTTGTTGCCATCCACGAGCAGGTTGGTATGCGCGAGCGCCGTGGCGTTGTGCTCCGCCACCGGGTCGGTGTCCCATACGCCGCAGTCGATATTGGGGATTTCATCCTGTTCCAGCTTTCCGGTGCTATCTAAGCTTGCCGTATCTTCGAGCGCCTCTCCTAAGATATTGACGCCTCTCTGCGCGGCATTGACCTGCTGCATGAGATAGTTGTAGCCATGCTGCTCAGAAAGCCCTACCTCGGCGCCGGTAGGGGCTACCGTCTGTCCCGTTTGCCATGTTTCGGGCAAATCCGCAGGAAGCGGGGTAGAGATCGGTTTAGTTGCCACTGTTTACCACTCCTTCCGCGACAGGAATAATATGTTTCATGATCGTGCTCCCGGAAACAGGGACGTATACTGTGGAGGACGTGAGCACATTCCCGTCTGCGTCCAGCAGCTCCGCGGACGTGATGGCCTCAGTCTGGCTTTGCGCAACGGTGTACGTCACTTCAAGCGTGCTCCCTGTGACTGTCTTGCTGATGTTGGAAATCGCAATGCTCCCGTTGATTCTTGCGCTGGCAATGTCCCCGGAAACAAAATTGGCGGTGTCCGTCAAAAGCGCAGCCTGAATAGACGGCGTTTCGGGCATTTTAATAACCCCCTGTCCTTCCTCGATGGCAAACGGGAGCACGCCAAGCCCCCAAGCGCCGAGTTTATAGTTGTAAATCCTCTGTGACAGCTCGATTGTCTCGCTGAGCAAGATCCCCGTGCGCACATAGGGCGTGTTGATATAGACGATATGCGCCGGTTTTATGCGATTGATTGTAAAGGCGACTTCCGTCGCGTATTGCTGATCGAGCGCAGACGATTCAATGTACAGCGTATAGTTTGCATAGTCCACCGTCACCGTCCATGCGCCCGGCCCTATGAGTTCGTCCAATTTCTGGTAAAGGAAACCCAGAGTAAACGGCGGGCGTGTAGAAATGCGGTTCAGGGCGCGGGCGCGTCGGAAATCAAGCGTTTCCGTTTCCGGGTTGGGTGTGATCTCAAAAATCTGCTCCCACATAGCGACGGCGCTTTCATCCATCGTCTGGAAGAAAAAGTTGTCCGCAACGCCCGTGATTTCGCTTGCCAAAGCGTCGAACTGTGCTTTTTCTGTTTGGCAAATTTCCTGATAGTCTAAAATCTCCCGATACCACGGGGGGAGCAGGGATAGCATATCAGTGTCAAGACGATTCACTCAGCGTCACCGTCCCCTTTACAGGCACCTGCTGTGTGGTGCCGGTTTCTGTCAGTGTCAAGTCCTCTGCCTCGCCGTTGAGCTGCACGTTTGTTGCATTGACCACGCCGGTCACGCCGACGATGGCGGCAGTCACCCGCGCAAGGTACACGTTCGCCGCATACTCCACGGAGTTTTCGCTGGTATTGTTCGCCCAGCTCTGCCGCACGGACAAAAGGTAGGCTTCGATTGCATCCTCGATGGGCTGCTGCACCTGTCCGATGGAGTACCCGGCCCCAAGTGTAAGCGTGGCCGATACATTCACGGTCAGCGCAGACGGGGCCACCACTGTCACTTTTGCGCCGATTGGCGCAAGGCCAAGCCCTAACCCCTGATTCGGGGGCGGGTCTATAGCGTTCTGCACATTTTCCACAAGTTCCTCAGACGCCGGCAAAAAGTCCGCGCCCAGCACAGACAGCTTTACCGTTCCGCCGCCGTTCCATGTGGGGTAGACCTGCACAGCGCCTACACCGTCGATGGCGAGGACGGCCTCGCGATAGGAGGCGATATTACCACCGAAGGGGCGCTCGTTGAGCGCGGTAATCAGGCGGGAGCGCAGATCATCGTCCGTCTCCGTGTCGTCGCCCGGAACCAGAATATCTGTGATTTGCGCGGAGGTAAGCCCCGGAATCGTCGTAATAGGGAGGATAGGGCCTGTGTATTCGTTGCCGATGGAACCGGGCGTTTCTGCGGTCAACTGATACTGATTTGCTGTGGAAGTGGTGGACGTGACCACAAAATTAATAGAATTTGCCCCGTTAATGGCGGAGAACCGCGCCCCGATGGGGACGGCGGTATTAAAAACGCCCAGCCGGACGGCTGCGGAAGCAGGGTACCGGGTAAGCCCGGCGATCACAGCCAGATAGTCCAGAGACTGCCCGGAGGCTGTCTGAATGAATCCCTGCTGCTGTACCTGATTCAGAGCCAGATAGAAGCCCTCTAACACATAGGCGGCGGGGCCTAAAGCCGTAGGGATGGGAGACGTGTCTCGTTTGTCGTAGGTGTCAGGGACGCGCCCCAGCATGGTTTGTAAAAGGTTTTGATAGGTGTCCTGAGAAAAATCGATCAAGTAATATTCACCTCCACACCGGTCTCGATGTCTCCATATACGGTGTTTACTGTCAGGGATGCGCTCAAAGTGTTGCCGTCAACAGAATAGGAAAAGTCAGAGATACCGCGCACGCGGTCATCCATAGACAGCGCTTCCCGGATTCGGCGCTGCAACTCAGATGCTACATAGCCGGGGTCTTGCCCGATCAGCCCGTCCCACTGCATCCCGGAATAAGGCTGGTAGATTTGCCATCGGAAGCGCTCGACGTTCAAGATGATTTCTACAGCCTGCCTGACGGCTGCTTGCCCGTCCGTTTCGCCCTGTATACGGTTCGTGTCTTTGTTGATATTCCACGTTTTTGACGGCTGCTGCTGGCTGGTTAAACTGTAAATATCCATACCCTCTGGCAATGTCGGCATAGTCTCACCCCTCAAACACCCGAGATAAAATAAGAAATTTTTGGCCTTTTTGCACTTTTAAGAGTAGCACCTTGTCGCCAACCTGCAAAGCACGGTTTAAGATGATATACCCGTTCTCAACCGGCAGCGTCTGTCCGTTTTCGTAACATACAATAGATTGTAAACGATCGTCCGTCTGATAGGATGCCGTTAAATCGTTCCCTACTGCGCCGCCGTGATTATGCTGCAATGTCCCGGCGGGGATCGTGTGGCTGTGTGTTAAAACGGGGATCTTCTTTTCCACAACGCTTTCCGTCAGGTAAAGCACTTCTTTTCTGAGCGGCGCCATCGCCGTGCTGATCGTGATTTCCAGCGGGTCAACCGTATCTACGGTTCCGATACATAGATCGGTGGGCTGCATCGCCGCCTGGCTTTGCTGCATCATCTGTTGTAATACGTCTTTGAGTTCCATACGCACCTCAGATAGGCATGGTTTCAATTTCCATTGTGTGCGCGTTATTCCCCCATGTGTGTTCAACCTTTTCCAGCAAAACATACTGGTCAAGATTCAGGTCTCCCAGACCAGGAACGCGCATATAAATCATTTGCCCGGCGCGCAGGCCGGGAACACCCAGAGAAGAAAATTTCAGCGTCCGCATGCGCCGGTTATAATAGGTCAATGATGCTTCTGCCTGCGCTTTCATCTGTGCGTCGTTTACATCTCCGTCCACTGTTTGATAAAGCTGCAGCAGGCCCCATTGCCCTATATGGTCGGAATCTTCTACAATTACAACATCTGCCCTGCCAGTTTCTTCGTTGGGCCGCGCCAGTTTCACAGAATTATAGGTCTCGCTGTCAATATCCGTCTTATATGTATAATCTGTAAGCAAAGACTTCTCACCGATCATCACATTGGAAATCATATCTTCCGGCCGGCGCAGAGCCAGTCCGTTCCCATCGTCGTAAAAAACGTAGATGTCGCCAGTGTTCAAAAGCGTTTGCTGAATGGCGCTGTCAATGATATCCAAGCAGGTTTGCTCCTGTTCAATCAGGGAAGGAATCGCATACCCGGTATCCGCAAGGCTGCTTACATCCAGCTGGAAATCTTCTGCAATCTGCTTGATAATATCGCCGGCTTTCTGCCCATAAAACGCATAGGATGCGTTTGCTTTCAGATAGCGCAGCCGGTCATAGCAGGTGGTTTCAATTTCGCCCCAGCGGTTTTTTGATTTCGTGAACACCCAGCCGTAAAACTGCAACTGCCCATCCACGGAAAATCGCACCACGTCGCCCTCTGTATAGGAGAGATCGCCGGCTTTATTTACGGTGAATTTCAGCGTTCCGGGGCTTCCTGTGCGGTTCGTTGTCCATGTGACTGACTGGACGCAGTTCGATACTTCCCAGATTTTCCCGCTTGATTTGTTTGCGATCAGAAGCTCCGTGGTCATGTGTCACTCACCACCTGCAGAGCGTCTTTTTTCATCCAGCCCAAAGCGCCGCCGGCTTCCGTAGTAACGTGAACCGGGTATGCTCTGGTTGCGTCCACAATGCGGGACACCAGCACGCGCCGGCCATTCCCGTTTCCGTGCGGCTCATCGCCATAGCTTGTGTAATAATACGGCCCGTTGGCAATGCAGGTACACCCAACTGTGAGCTGACCTGCCGGGATTTCTCTTGACGGCTCTGTTGTAACTGCCGTTGGCGTTGTAGTCGTACCTTGTTGCTTGACTTGAATTGTTCCGGGCGAATAATCGCGGTATTCTGTCAGCGTCAAATCATAATAAAAATCCCCGGTTTCTCCGCCGCGCTCTTCTGTTGTAAACTGTGTTACCAGCACCTGAAAGCCCGCGTCCCCGGTCATAAACGGCTCTCCGTTTTCGTAGTACCGCACCGGCGTGTACAGGATAGGCACTTTGTCATTCATTGCCGATTCAAAAAACTGAATATAAAACTCCGGCGTCTTGAATTCGTTTGGTGTAAGTACGCCGGAAAAAGGCCGGCCGGGAAAGAAACTGGAAATTGTGACCACTTTTTGCTTTGGCGTGCGCGGGACCATAATAGGGCCGATGCCGAGCACGTTATAGTCTCCGTTGTCGTTGTCCCGCTCCACGGGAAGTTTCTCAGGATTGACAGGGAGGCGGATCACAGTACCATCCCGGGTAAAAAACAAGCCGAAATTGTTTACCATGCTCCGCCTCCTTTAGAATGCTCTTGCTGTGCTCCGCACCGTACCCGATGCGGTCTGTTCAATCAGGATATCCCGAATTGTATTTGCCAGATTCTGCCGGTCTGCTGCTGTATTTCCGGTATTCTGGCCGTTTACGGTAATAACCGGCGTCTGGCTGGTCAGATTGATATTGTTCACATACCGGCGCTCTGCGATATCTACCAGAGATTTAATATCTTCTTCGCTCATATTCACTGCCTTGTTGATATCGGAGACACCCTTTGCAATGTCGCCTACATCGCCCGCAAGGCTTGTGGAATCGATGCCGCTGCCGGAAATACCAAGACTGCTGTTCCCGCCTGTAAAGAAACTTGCCACACTGCTTTCCAGATTTTGACCCATTGAATAACCACTGTTAAAACTTGCAGTCAAATCTTTGTAAGCAGGTGCGTGGAAATATTCTTTATATCCGCTATTTTCGATAACGCTGTTTCGGCTTGCAGTCAATTCACCATACATTTTGTTGATTGCGCCAGTAAAATGAACCTCTACACCGGGTATTAGATTAATCAGATTCTCAATACCGTTTACAAGACTTCTGATATACCCCAGAACATTTAGCGCCATGTCGTAAAAAAGGACTTGTACAGCCGCTACAGGGTTATTGAACACGTTTCCAATAAAATTAGCAGCTGCTGCAAAGATATTAAGAATAGGTGCAACGGTATTGTTGTAAATAAAGCCAACCAGAACGGACAGAGCGCCCATGATGATGCCCGTGGCCGAAATCGAAGAATCAGAAAACTTGTTGAAGGCGGCAACGCCTACATACAGGGCACCGATAAGAACCATAATGAGCATGACCACCCACGTGATCGGGTTGGCGAGCATAGCAGAATTGAAAACGAACATCGCTGCGCTTGCTGCCGCCGTGTTGCCGGTCAACATGCCGAACGCGATAGACAGGAACGTAACAACGGCGTGGTATGCCGTGGTCGCCACGGTCGCAATCGTTGTCCAGTGCGCAGCGATCTGAAACACAGCAAACGCAGCCCCTACGGCCAGCACCGCAGGCCCGATGATCTGGATGTTGTCTGCCAAAAAACTGATTGCCAGAAGCAGGGGATTCAGCGCCCGGATGGCAATGTTTTGCGCAAGGGTAAACACTTGCCCCCATGTGTATGGCATTTTCGCGAATTGAGCGTTGATGTCATCCTGCGCAGCGAACATGGCGTTTTTGACCACATCTGCGGTAATAAGGCCCTCAGCCGCCATATTGCGCATTTCGCCGACACTTACGCCGAGATAATCCGCAATCGTTTGTGCAATCATGGGCGTTTGTTCGAGGATGGAGTTGAGTTCTTCGCCGCGCAGGACGCCGGAGGACATGGCCTGCGTCAACTGCAACATAGCGGCAGCACCTTCCCATGCGCTGGTGCCGGAGATAGCCATTTGCTTGTTGATAAGCTCGGCAAACATGATGACCTCTTCCGAACTGCCGAACGCATTTCCGGCAAGAGTACCCAGTTTAGCCACAAAACCCATCGTATCAATATAGGAACCACGGGCGCGCATTGCAGATTGGAAAATCATATCCTGCAATTCTTTCGTTGTCTGCAAGCCGTCATTCATCATATTCAGGCGGGCCGTCGCGCCGGTGATCTGATCAGACCATCTTACAAGCGTTTGCGCGCCCTGAACTACAATCCATGCTCCTGCGAGATTGCGAAGCGCGCCAGCAAACGTATTTGTCGTAGCGGTAGCAGAGGTTTGACTTCTTGCTAAATCGTCAACGTCGTTCTTTACGCGCCTTGTCGCGTTGGCGGCTTTTGCCGTCTGCTGGGTATAATTGGTAAAAGTCTGCGTAAACTGATCTTCTAAAGTCAGGACTTCTCTGATTCTTGCCACGCTTTCACCTCTTTACCTTTTCCCGCGCTTTTCTTTCGTCGTCCATTGCTTTCAGGGCAAAATGTGTTACAAGGAGCTTTTCTCCATAAGGCAGGCTGTCATACTGCGATGGGGGCCAGCCGAGATTGACAAAGCAGTAATATGCCACCAGCGTTTCCGCATCCCAGCTGGCCCCGTTTATCAGTTTTTTGCTTCTTCCTCCAAATCATCAAAGCCGGACATCGCTTTGATTTCCTGCAGAAGTTTGGAATATTCACCAGAAAAGAGCATCTTGCCAGGGACCAGAAGCGGGTCCATTACGCCGAATCCGCTGCACAGCTCCTGGCTCCGGAAATCAGGCTCCACCGTTGCTTCCACCACCAAACGACGGCAGTAATCCACGCTGTCCAAATATTCAAACCTCTGCCCGTTCTCTTTGTAGCTCTTCGTAGCCTTCTTGGAGATGGCGTCATTTTCCTCCTGTGTCAGCGCTTTAATTTTGAATGGGACAACATTCCCGTTTTCGTCCTGGAAACGGTTGGAAATAATAACCTCTTTTTCTTCCTGTGTGGATACAGGATGCAAAAATACAGAAAGTTTGCTCATAATATCCTCCTATCAATTGCCCAGCTGCACCGGGTCATTGAACGACTGCAGGCGCGCGACGCGTGTATATGCAAAATTAAAGTCGTAGTTCAGCATAGCTTCTTCGCTGTTCAGAATGGACAGGGGGATTGTTCCGGTCAAGGTGCAGCCATAGTAAGCCATGATCTGTGTGTTGATGCTGGTCGTAGGATCATTGTTGGTAATCTGCAGGTCAAATTCCGGCATAACACCGGTCTGGATATACTGCAGCACCATGTCCGTCCAGATATTGGTGCCATAGTAGATATTGCCGGTTCCAGTCAGCTTGGCGCCGTTGTTCTTGTTCTGGATGGTGCGCGTTCCAATCACTCGCATATCGTTACTCTGAATTTCGGCATTGGTGGTGATATTACGCATACAGGCCACTTCAATATTTCTGCCATCAATAGTGACAAAAATTTTACCTTCAGCGCCATTTACAGTATCTTTTGCAAGTAAATAACTCATGTCCGCACCTCCTTAGGAAACTTCCAGCGTGATATAGATCTTCTCGACGCTGTCCACGACCTGAATTGCGATGTTGACCACGATGGCGTCGATCGCTTCACCGGGCAGGACTTCCACATCTTCCGCATCGAAATTCTGGATGCCGTTGTTGGCCTGAATATCCAGAAGATAGCCTACAATCGCGGCCTTGAACTGGGAGCGGCCAACCTCGTTGTTGTTCACAACGCCGATGAAACTGTCGGAAAACTGCTTGTAAATGTCGTTGGCGATGGTATTGCACAGCCGCATGACCCGGTTTTTATGGAAAGGTTCGCCGATGTCGGTCGTGTAAGTAACAAGAGAGTTGATGTCCTGCTCAACCTTTACGACACCATCATCCGCGAAAAGGACGAATTCGCCGGCCTGCAAGGCTTCTTCATAGCCGGAATTCGTCAGCAGAGGGGACACATTCACGGCATTGGGGTAGGTCGCATAGGTCAGGCTTTCGTTATACCGTGCGCCTGCCAGCGCGCCGCCGGCCCACCATGTCACCTGCGCCGCCGTCAGAGCGGTGCCGTCAGAAAGGGTGACGCCGCTATCCACGTTGACCACAAAGCGGGAATCCGGGTTTGTCAGGCCAGATGCCACGAGCTGAGCGTACACGCCGGAATCGTCCGCAATGCGCTTGATAAAAGCGATCATGGCGTCCTGCACCGTGGAATCGGTGCCGTCATAGATCATAATGTCGAATTTATACGGTTCAATTGCAGTCAGATAGGTAGAATAGGCCGCGCTCTGCACAGTGCCGTCCTCGCCGCCGGTCAAAGCGGCGCCGGTAGATGCAGCCAAAGCGCCGGTTCCGCTCCATGTAACCCAATCATTTGCAATCAAGTCCTCCACTTTAGCGGCTGTCTGCTGGTCTACAACGGTTCCGTCCACCACTGTAGATACAGCGAAGGATCCAGACGGCTCCGTCAGAGCAGTCACAACGATGGTGATATCATTTCCGCGTACTCCCGGATATTTTGCAGTAGCAGTCAGCGGAGAAATGCTCGCCGTTGCCTGCGCGCTACTGGATGCGCTGGGTCGATACAGCAAGACTTTTGTAGGTGCTGCTGTGCGGTTCGTTCCCTTGAAAATTTCGTTCAGGAATCGATTCTGCGGTGCTGTGATATCGTATCCGGTATAAGGCGTTGTATCTGCGCCTGCTTCGATCTCCATTACCTGCGCCACGGGGCCCCAGCTCATAGGTTCGCAGATTGTCACGGTGCCCCGCTCCCCTACATTGAGCCCAAGACCTGCGGTGGATTTGAAGCGAATATAAACGCCGGGTCTGATTTTGTTTTGGCTCTGCCAAGTTCCTCCAGCCACAATCAATCACTCCTTTTCAAAAAATGCCTTGGCCGCCTTCACGGCCTCGGCCCAGGTGTATTCGTCTTTCCAGAGGACCACCCCGAGGAAGTCCTGCTGGTACTTGGAGAAGCGAGGGTCTTTTAAAAGCACCTCGCGCTTGAATTTCTTGGCGCTCAATTGGTTACCTCCTCGTCATAGTCCATCGTCTGCATTTTCGCGTACTCCTTCGGGATGGAGACACGCTCCCGAATCTCGAATTTATAGTGGAGCTCGTTCAGGTCAATGTTCCACTCCCGGTCATAGGTCCGCAGCAGGACCGTTCCCTCTGTGGTTCCGTCGCTGTACGGGAACGTCTCCATCAGCAGGTCCAGCTGTTCCCCGGCGATCTGGTAGAGCTGCTGGAGGTTAGGCAAGTTGTATTCCAGCAGATAGACCAGATCCACGCCCATGATCCGCCGCCAGTACCCGCCCGTCTCCAGCTCCAGACGGTTGGTCCGGGTCTGGAGAAACATCATGGGCGGCTTGCTGCCCTGCTGGTTGGGGTCCTCGTAGAAGGTCACGCCCGGGAAAGAGGGGGCCAGGTAGTCGGCCAGGCTCTTTGAAATTGTGGAAACTGTGAAATTCATTTGAAAAGCCTCGCAATTTCTTTGTCCAGCTCGGTTAGGCACGCTTTTTCGTATGCCTCCCTGGCCTTGTCCACCATGAACTCGCCCTTGACGTACTTGGTTTTGGTGCCAACTACTAAGCCGACCTTAGCGGTTGGGTCGTAATTGAGGGCCCCATTTTCGTCCACATACAGCCCAGGCACAAAGTGCTTGTCCATCCGGTGCCCCTGGTCCACATAAGAGGCGTACTCCATGCTGTTTTTCAGGAAGGTGGTAAAGGATGACCCACCGGACAGCGCTCCGCCCATCGGCTCTGTGATGCTGTCCGTGGCCCAGTGCTGTTTTAACTCGCCGGTTCTGGTATGTGTCCCCTTTAGGCTACCGGTTCCCTTCTTTGGCGGCGTGGCGTCCATAGCGGCCTCCACAGCCCGCATAGTGGCCCCTTTGGCCGTTTTATAGAGGATGTTGGGAAGGTCCGACTGTGCCTTCTTCAGCTGCTGGATGCGCTGCTGGAGGGTTACGGTATAGCTCATGTCACACGCTCCTGCTCCATCAGCCGGATTTCCTGGTGGGCCAACCCCGGCATAATTGCCCCGAATGGCTCATAGTAGAGGTTGGGGTCGCTGGCAAAGGCCCGAATGGTGGGGCCCT
>ERZ1090867.262-NODE-262-length-24503-cov-6.103812_pt1 | contig 24503 bp, 35 predicted proteins | sample MGYA00478476_ERZ1090867 | MGnify/ENA primary metagenome ERZ1090867 (study PRJEB33644, sample SAMEA5815742) | chicken gut metagenome | biome: Chicken; feature: Gastrointestinal Tract; material: Caecum | place: Ireland | collected 2019-01-01 | study: A study of the... | reverse complement strand
GGGCACCCCGCCGCCCCGGAAAGGTGGTCGCCCCCTGCGCAAGAGCGCACCGGGACGGGTCAGCGAAGGTCAGCAGCGGAAAATCTGGGCGCTGATGTACCAGCTGGCCGAGGCCAGCCCCAGCACGGCACAGCTGGGTGACCGGCTGTGTGCGATCATCAAAAAGTCGCTGGGGGTGGAAGCCTTCCCGGCCGCCCCATTCGCCTGGGTGGACTACAAAGGCGCAAACAAAGTGATCGAAGCCTTGAAGGGATATGTGGCAAACGCGCGGAAACGCCGGGGGTGATCAGAATGAGTGAGTGGGAGATCCGCCGAGAAGATCTGACGGAGGCCCAGCGGGATGTGGCCGATCTAATCGGAATAGAGAATTACCGCAAGTTGGTGGACATCTATGCGGGCGAACTCATCTACATCCCCAAGGCCGACAGCTTTGATCGCTTGGTAAGAAACCAGAAAATCGTGGACGAATTCGACGGAACCAACACGGGAGAACTGGCCCGGCGATACAATCTGACTCCCGTCACGATCCGGCGCATCGTGGACGAAAAGCGCAAAAGCCTGATGCTTGCCCCGCTGGAGGGGCAGATCAGCATGTTTGACCCTTAAAGGGACGACATGAATTTAATAAATGTTTATTATTCCCCATGAATCAAGAAGTGAGTATCATTGATTGCAGAAATCAATGATACTCACTTCTTTTTTGGGGGAAAGCATGGAAGGAATGCAGTTCGACGCAGGAACTTGGTGGTTGGTAGCCCTGCTGCTGAGCGGGGTAACTGCCCTGCTGTTCTGGCTGCTGAAGCGCAGTTATGACCGTGTGGAGAAGAAGGCTGACAGTGCTGTACCGAAGGCCGAATTTGACAAACAGCTGGACGATTGTAAGGCGCAGATCCAGGAGATACAGAAGACCTACACTACCCGCTCGGCCCACGAGAAAGACATTGATGAGTGCCGGAAAAAGATCACCGAGATCAGCAAGAACTACCTGACCAGAGAGGACTTTTTCCGGGAACAGGCCAAAACAGACCGAAAACTCGACCAGATACTGGACATTTTGATGAAAAGGGGAGCCGCCAATGAATGAAAAAGAGAGACTGCTGCAGCAACTGCGGGCCAATGCCTTCCCGCATAACAACGGGCTTGTGATGCGCGCGGTGAACATTATCCGCCACGGCTACAACCGCATGACCGATGTGCAGCAGGCGGCGGAGATCTGGGGCGTAGACGAAAACGACTTTTTGGACAGCGTCAACTTTTTGGCCCTGGCCAAGTATGTGGAGCTGCGCACCATCGCCGAGAGGATGCCGGTGCCTGATTTTGCCGATACCGACTGGGCGCTGCTGGAAATCCGCCTGACGGCGCAGGGCATCCGGGTGATGCAGGGCAACATCAAGGATGAAATGGTCGAGGTGTGACTATGGGCTGGCCATTTGGCAAGAAAGCGGGAAACCGCAAACACAGTAAGATCGACAGCCTGCCCCCTGAGATGAAAGCTACCGTTGAGGAGATGATCCTCGACGGCAGCGCTACTTATAGCGAGATCGTGGATTATCTGCAGGAGCACGGCTACAGCCTGAGCGTGTCCAGCGTGTGCCGGTACGCCCAGGGCTATGTGGAAAACATGCAGACGCTGCAGATCGCCCAGCAGAACTTCCGCAACATGATGGAGGAGTTGGACCGCTACCCCGACCTGGACACCACCGAGGCCCTGGTACGCATCGCCAGCCAGAACCTGATGAGCGCGCTGGCCAGCAAGAAGGACGAGGACTGGTCCAAGGTCGGCGTGGACAAGCTGATGAACCAGATCAGCGGTCTGACCCGCGCCGTCGCCTATAAGAAGCGTGTGGAGCTGCAGAACAAAACAGATCTGGAGGCCGGGGCCGACGATATCAAGACGGCGCTGTGGACGGCCATGGCTAAAGAACGGCCCGACCTGTACAGGCAGGTATCGGCCTACCTTGACCGCAAGACACAGGAGAGCGGCACATGAGCATGTACGTCTTACAGGTCGTTACAGGGCGCGAGAAAGACATCTGCGGACGCCTGCACAAGGCAGGCATACCGGCTTACTGCCCCTCCGCCATGCGCCAACTGCGCCGGGGCGGGCGGTGGCAAGAGCAGGAATACCTGCTGTACCCCGCCTATATCTTCGTGCAGTGCGAGAGCGTGGTCGGTGTCTACTACGCGATCCGCCGCGAGGACGGGGTGCTGTACTGGCTGGGAGCCACGCGCGGCACGCCGGAAGCACTGAGCCACGCCGAGGAGGCCAACATCCTGTGGCTGGCCGGGGACGGTCCCCTGCCGGTGAGCAGGGCGGTCCGGCGCGAGGACGGCGGCCTGGACTTTACCAGTGGGCCGCTGAAACGGCTGGCTGAACTGGAAGCCCTGCGCAGCGTACTGGTGCGGGAACGGCGCGCCACGGCGGCGCTGCCGTTACATGGTGTAGAACACAAGATCAAACTCAGTTTTGAGCTTGAACAGGAAACCGGGAGTAGTGGCGGGGCTGGTTCGCCCCCCGAAGCGAAAGCGGCGGATATACTCTGACTTCCGAGGAAAAACCGACTGGTTTTGCCCCGGATGGCGAAGCATACCCGCGCGCAAAATCAAAGCCGAATCTATCCCCCGTTTAACGGCCCCACAGGGCCGTTCAAAAGCGTTTAAACAATCGTGGCCGGAAAACGGCCCGCAGAAAACTAAAACCGAAAATCGGCCCGTTTCTGCGGGTGTGTGGGCGCTGGTGGAAGCGCCCCTTAATTTTTGCCGAAAGGAGCCCCCATGCGCACGAAAAACGCCTCGATCCGGGAACTTGTGGCGGACATCCACAAGAGCCGGGAAAAGGAAAACTACAACCCCGCCGAGGACCTGCAGACCCTGCAGACCCAGTATAAACGCTTGGGCAAACGGGAGTTCGCAATCCTGCTGGATGCCATGGCCGAGAAGTACGCCGAGGGAGAGTGGGCTGCCATCCACGCAGCACTGGTGGAACGGGCCCGCGCCGGGGATATGGACGCCATCAGGATGTACCGCGAAATGCAGGCCAGCGGCGGGAGCAGCGAGGTGATGATCGTTGACGACCTCTAAGAAAACGATCCGGCTGCGGGATGTGATCGGCCCGGCCTTTTATGAGACCCACCGGCAGATCAACCAGGGACTCATCGATGAAGCTGTGGAGAAAGGCGGCCGCGCCAGTCTGAAGAGTTCCTACGTCAGCGTGGAAGTGATCCTGCAGCTGATCCGACACCCGGATTGCCATGCCCTGGTTTGCCGCCAGGTGGCCGACACGCTGCGGGACAGCGTGTACGCGCAGATCCTGTGGGCCATCGACAAGCTGGGCCTGACTGCGAAATTCCGCTGCACCCAAAGCCCGCTGCAGTGCACCTACCTGCCTACCGGGCAGCGCATTTTGTTTCGCGGTTTGGATGACACCCAGAAGATCAAGTCCATCAAGCTGCCTTTCGGCTACATTGGTGTGCTGTGGTTCGAGGAAGCCGACCAGATCAAGGGCGGCGAGGACGCAGTGCGCAACGTCCAGCAGTCCGCCCTGCGCGGCGGCGAGTTCGGCCTGACCTTCATCAGTTTTAACCCGCCGTCCGCCGCCAGGAACTGGGCCAACAAGTACGCCCTGGTCCAGCGCCCCGGAAAGCGGGTACATCATAGCAGCTACCTGGAGGCCCCGCCCGAATGGCTGGGGCCGAAATTTTTGGCCCAGGCCGAATACATCAAAGAGACAAAGCCCACCAAGTACCGCCATGAGTACCTGGGCGAAGCAGTGGGCAACGGCACCCAGGTATTCGACAATATTCGCCTGGAGGAAATGAGTGCCAAGCGTATCCGCAGCCTGGGGGATGCCCTGAACGGCGTGGACTGGGGCTGGTACCCGGACCCCTGGGCGTTTAACCGCTGTGCCTATGACGCCCATGCCCGGACGCTGTATATCTTCGACGAGCTGACCCGGCTGAAGACCAACAATAAGGGAACGGCCAAACTGGTGATGCAGCGCATTGAGGGGTGGGAGACCGTGACCGCCGATAGTTCCGAGCCCAAGAGCTGCGGAGATTACCGGGATGCGGGTATCCGCTGCCGCGAAGCCGTCAAAGGGCCTGGCAGTGTGACCGAAAGCATGAAGTGGCTGCAGGGATTGACAGCCATCGTCATTGATCCGAGGCGGTGCCCCGACACGGCCAAGGAGTTCGGCGAATATGAATACGAAATAAGCCGGGACGGCGAGGTTCTGCCGGGGTATGTGGATGCAGACAACCACCACATTGACGCCGTGCGCTACGCAACCAACCGGCTGTGGACAAGGAGAGGGACCTGATGAATCGACTGCGGAAATGGCTCGTAGAGAAGTATCTGCCCGCCTACGCACGGGAGACGCTGCTGGAAGAGAACGAGCGGCTGCGTAGGGAACTGGAAGACGCCCGGGCGGAGCTGCGGGAAGTGCAGCATTACGCCGCCGGGCTGGAATACACTGTGCGGCACCTGCCCGCCATGACTGTGATGAACAACTATGAAAACAAAACGTGAACCGCCCTGCGACCGCTGTCAATGGCGCGGACCGGAACCCTACTGCTTGTGGCCGCGCTGCTGGCGTTGGCTGTGGGTGAAAGTGCCAGGAAAGGAGGAAAACGCCCATGGGAGCGATGCTGCGCGCGCTGAACAGCCGCGGGTATGACGACATTGAAGCGGCGCTACATGTACGGGGCTGCACCAGCCAAGCCATGCTGGAGGCCATCACCGGATGGTTCACAGCCTGGTTTGCGCGGGAACCGGACGGGAAACTGGGCGTTGACCCCTGCCAGCGGCTTCCCTATGCCATTGTCAACAAATTATGCAAGGCTATTTTTGCCGAATATGACAGTGGTTTGCAAGAAACAGACACCCCCAAGCTCCAATGGATGGACGGCGTGCGCCGAGCCTACGATGCCCAGCGCAGCCTGGCTATGCAGTGGGGTATGGTGGGCGGCGAGGTATGGATCAAGCCGGTGCCTTCCGCGAACGGCGGCCTGCAGTGGCTGCCGATTCGCCGTGACCATGTGCTGGTGCTGGGGCGAGCGTCGGACGGCAGTGTAACCGACCTTGCCACCTGTGAAAAATGCGTGGCAGCTGAACGGCGTTACTTTACGCTGGTGGAACGGCGCATGGCGGGTATGGATGGACGGTTGACTATCCAAAATCGGCTGTATGAATCCGATTGCGGCAACGTGCTGGGCAATCCGGTACCGCTGGACAGTCTGCCGCAGTATGCGGGACTTGCTCCGGAGTACACCTATGAGACGCCCATCGACGGCGTGGGGCTGGTCCATATCCGTATGCCTTCCGCCAACACAGTAGACGGAAGTCCCGATGGAGTGTCGGTGTACGAACCGGCCATGGGCCTGATCCATAACGTCGACCGCAACGAGTACCAGCTGGGACGGGAGTTCGAGCTGGGACGGATGCGGATCGTAGCCAGTGCCGATCTGTTGTCCACACCGATTCCGGGCAAGACGGGGCGCAAACAGCTGAAGGACGACCTGTTCGTCGGAGTGGACGATAACGCAAGCAACGTGGGACTCACAGCTTTTGCCCCGGCGTTGCGGGATGAGAATTATGAGCGCCGCCGCCAGGCTTACCTGAAGGCCATCGAAAACCTGTTGGGGATCAAGCGCGGTATTTTGAGTGATGCCGAGGCTACCGAGAAAACGGCGACGGAGATCACATCCAGCGCCGGGGACTACAGCCTGTCTATCATCGACTTTCAGCGCCTGTGGTATGACAGCCTGCAGGCAGCGCTGCGGCTGGCTGACCAGATCGGGCAGGCGTACCGCCTGTGCGACGCCACGCCGTGGGACCCCGACACCCTGACCGTGACCTGGGGCAACGGTGTGTTGTACGACGCCGACAAGGAGTGGACCGACCGCAAGGAAATGGTCCAGATGGGCCTGCTGAAGCCCGAACTGGCACTAGCTTGGAAGTTTGACCTGCCCAGTGAGACGGAGGCCGATCTGGAAGCCATCCGGCAGAAATATATGCCCGAGTTGGCCGATCTGGAAAGATAGGTGACGCCCTATGACCCAGGAACAGCGGGACGGCCTGAACGATGCGGCGCTGGCGCTGACAGAGCCGATCATTGAAGAATTGCTGAAGGATATCAGCCGCCGCATTAAAAACGCGGGTGCCATCACCGATACCGCTGAGTATGAAATCTACCGTGCTCAGGCGCTGGGCGAAAGCAAGGAGGCCATGGCCGAAGCCATCGCCCGTCAGCTGCAGATCAGCGAGGAAGTTATAGACTCCCTGCTGGACTATGTGGTGGACAACTCGGCCCGGTTTGAAGACAGAGAATACCTGCAGCAGCTGTCCGAAGGATACGCTGAGGTCATGAAGACCCGCACGGCTGAACAGCTGAAAAATCTGTGGGCGACGGCCCCCGACGGCAAAACGGTGCCCATTCAGGATGCTTACGCCAAGGCACTGGATTTTGCTTTCCGTCAGACAGCCACCGGCGCGCTGGACCTGAACGCAGCCATCCGCCGCGCGGTGGGGCCGCTGGCCAAGCGCGGCCTGCGCACCATTGAGCAAAAGAATGGGCGCAGCGTGGGCATTGAGTATGCCTGCCGCCGATATCTGATGGACCAGATGGGGCAGCTGGACAACGCGATCCAGCAGCAGAACCATGACCGGTTGGGTTGCGACGGATGGGAAATCAGTGCCCACGCCGCCTGCGCCCCCGACCATGAGCCCATCCAGGGGCGGCAGTTCACGGACGAGGAATTTGAAGCACTGAACGCCAGCTTGCAGCGCCCCATCGGGCGTCTGAACTGCCGCCACGTGGCGGACCCGGTGCTGATTGGCGTGGATACACCGGTATACAGCGACGAGGAGCTGACGCAGATGGCCGCCGACAATGAGAAGGGCGTGACCTATAACGGCAAGCACTATACGTTGTATGGGGCCGGGCAGGAACAGGCGGCCATTGAAAATGCCATCCGCCAGATGCGGCGGCAGGTGCTGGCCGATGAAGAGAGCGGCAGCGATGACCTGCAGAAACACCAGATCCGGCTGCGGGTGCTGCAGAGCGAGTACAGCAGGTTCTGCCGCGCCACCGGGCGGCGCACCCGCACCGAGCGGCTGTACACAGCGGGTTTTGGCCGAAGCCAGGCCAGCAAGGCTGTGTGGACATACCGAAAAAAGTCCGAGATGTATTCAGACGAACTCATCAAAGTACATGAGGTAACACAAGAGAGTATAGACAGCATCCCGACCATAAGGCTGGAAGGTATGACACCACAACAGGCCGAAAACTTGCGTGAAGCGCATAAAACGCTTCTCTCGGCTTTGAAAGGAAAATCCGCAGGTATGGAAGTGGGAGCCAGTTTTGCGCGGGATTGCATTGTACGGCCAAACGATGTTATAATGGGAAAAACAGAAGGGTATGTTCGTTTAAGGACCCATGCGGATTCTATCGGGACGATGCACACACACCCGACCGGCACGCCCTTCTCCATCGACGATGTTTCGGCATTTCTTATAGATGAGAAACTGCAGCTGGCAACGGTGGTCGGCAATGATGGTTCCGTCTTTGTTCTGCGCAAAAAGCAGGATTATGACGCGGCAGCGGTTATACATCTGTGGGGACAATTAGAGAAAGAAATGCCGGACTGGAAAAGTTCAGCAGAAAAGCTGCTGGACATTCGGCGGCGCTTTTTGAAGGAAATGGGGGCGTATGGGTTTGAATATCAGGAATTCCGAGCACAGCGATGATAGCAATAACCAGGAATACTGTGCGTCCACGACCTTTGAACAAATGGTAGAGGCCGACGAAAGAGGAATCCAGCGCTTAAAGGAAGTCTTAAAAGACTCCTGAAACTGCAGAACCCGTGAAACATTGAATCATAATTTAAACGCTATTTGCACCCCATTTTAGGGGTGCTTTTTTAGTGCTCAAAAAAACTAGGAGTATCAAGAAGATGGATGATTTTGCACACATTTCCGATTGGTACGCAGTGACAATGGATGCCCTTTCGGTTAGCCTCAGACAGGCCCTTTTTACCATGGGGCCGGGGCGGCATATTTCCGCCCCTCGGCCACCCATGCGGATCGGACAATGCCAGGCATCTCGGCACAGGCCCTATCCGCATCGTAACCGGCCCCGCGACAAACTGAAGAACCGCAACCAAGGCCCCGTAAGGGGCTTTTGTCATACCCAGGCCCCGGGGGAAGAACCGGGGCGCAGCAGTACCGGGACTGGCCGGAAAAAAAGGAAAGCTGCCCGAAACAACCCCAAACCATAAGGAGGAGCTTATGCTCGAATGGCTGAAGAACATCCTCGGCGACAGTTGGACCGAGGATATCGACAAGAAGATCAGCGCGGAGATCGGCAAGGGCTTTGTGGCCAAGGCCGATTTCAACGCCGTGAACGAGGCCAAGAAGGCCGCCGAGACCCAGCTGGCCGATGCCAACAAGACCATCGCCGGTTACAAAGAAATGGACATCGACGCGATCCGGCAATCCGCCGCCGACTGGCAGGCCAAAGCCGAACAGGCCCAGAAGGACGCCGACGCACGGGTGGATGCTGTGCAGTTTGACGGTGAACTGGACAATGAAATCACCAAGGCGGGGGGCCGCAACCCCAAGGCCATCAAGGCGCTGCTGGATGTGGATACCTTGCGCGGCAGTAAGGATCGGCGTACTGCAATCGCCAGTGCGCTGGATGCGTTGAAGCAGGGCGAAGGTTATCTGTTCAGTTCCGGCAAGACCCCGCCGCCCTATGCGGCCGGCACCGGCACCGGGGCGGTACAGGCTGATGATTCTGATGCGAAGCTGCGCCGTGCAATGGGGCTTCCGGTAAAGAAGAGTAACTGAAGGAGGACACTATGGCAAATTCGATTGAATTGGCTAAGAAATATGCCAATATGCTCGACGAGGTATACGCACTCGTTTCCCTGACCAGTGATCTGGACGGCGATCCGGATCTGGTACAGCAGGGAGCCAACGCCAATGAACTGATCATCCCCAAGATGGATATGCAGGGGCTTGGCGATTATGATCGCAACAGCGGTTACGTCAAGGGCAACGTTACGATGACCAACGAAACGGTCAAGTGCAATTTTGACCGTGGCCGCAAATTCGACGTCGATGTGATGGACGATGTGGAAACGGCTGGGCTCGCTTTCGGCCGCCTGGCTGGAGAGTTCGAACGGACCAAAGTAACCCCGGAGTTGGATGCTTTCCGTTTTGCCACCTACTGCGGCGCAAGCGGCATTACCAAGAAGGAGGAAACCTTCACGAATGGCGAACAGGTGGTCCAGGCCCTGTGTGACGCCCAGGCTGCAATGGATGAAGCCGAGGTTCCGAGCGAAAGCCGCTATCTCTATATCACCCCCACCTTGCTGGGGATGATCAAAGCGTTGGATACTACCAAGAGCCGCGAAGTCCTGGACGATTTTGCGGGCATCAAGAAAGTTCCGCAGAAACGTTTCTATACTGCAATCGAACAGCTTACCGGCAAAAGCGGCGAAGACAGTGGCGGTTATGCCAAAGCCGAAGGGGCGGCCGATCTGAACTTTATGATCGTTGAGAAATCGGCGGTCATTCAGTATCCCAAGCATGTCGCCCCGAAGATCATCGCCCCGGAGAACAATGCCGACAGCGATGGCTATATCTTTGGTTATCGCCACGTTGGCATTGCCGAAGTGTACGAGAACAAGGTGGCCGGCATCCATGCCAGCCATAAGCCTGCGATGGGAGGGTAAAAAATGTCGAGACTGATCGGATATATTCCTCCGATCCATACGGAGGAGCTTCCCCTGGAAGAACGCGAGCATGAGGAAGTGAAGATGAGCGGCGAAGACTGCGCAGAAGAAGCGGCTGAAGGCGCTGAGCCTGATGGTGGCACTGAAGAAACGCCTGCCCCCAAGAAAGCCGCACGCAAGAAGCAGTCTGAGTAAGGAGGGCGCGCATGTATGCTGACTTTTCCTACTATCAGGGCACCTACCATGGGACGGTCCTGACCGAGGCACAGTGGCCCGCCGCAGCGCGGGAGGCTGACGCCTGGCTGGATCGACTTACTCTCGACCGCCTGCGCCAAGGAGCGCCGGTGGATGATGCTGTGCGCATGGCTGCCTGTGCCATGGCTGAGGTGGCAGGGCGCTACCAGACCGCCGCTGCCGAGCGCACGCCGGGGCTTGCCAGCGCTACCAATGACGGATACAGCGAGAGCTACGCGGGAACCGCTGCCGATCTGGTGGAGCAGAAGCAGGCGGAGCTGCAGGCCGCAGCGGATCTGTACCTGCCCCGCACGCACCCGCTGCGGTACAGGGGGTGCGGCTGATATGCTGTGCTGCGACGAGACCGTGACGCTCTACCACCGCAGCTATGACCCGGCCAGCCGGGCCGACGTGTGGAACCGGACGGTATACACCACCGCCAGCTGGTACGGTGGGCAGGCGGCCAGCGTGAGCGACAACGGCCTTATGACCGCTGACGCCTACACGGTGCGCATTAACACCGCCGCCGCGATTCCCGCTGCCCCCGGCGACGTGCTGGTGCGTGGCGAAGTCACTGATACTGTGACAGGAAGCACCGCCCTGACTCGCAAGTACCAGGGGCGCTGCATGGTACTGACCCATGTGCAGGACAACCGCCGTGGCGCGCGGCGGCTGTGGCACTGGAAGCTGGAGGGCAAGTAATGGCGAGTGGCAAGGGACGGCGCATCGAGACGCCACGGGGCAAGCTGGTCCAGATCAAGTTCAAGGGCGGCAGGGTATCCTGCCGCCTTACCTGGAACCGGGACTTTGGGCCACGGCGTACCAGTCAGTTCCAAAGCGTACAGGAATACGTGGACGCGGCGGTGCTGCGGTACTGCCGCCCCTATGTGCCCATGCAGAGCGGTTTCCTGATGCGCAGCGGCGACCTGGGGACCGTGATCGGCTCCGGCGAGGTCAGTTACATCGCCCCCTATGCGCACCGCCTGTACTACGGCGTAAACTTCCACTTTGATACCAGCGCCCACCCCAGCGCGGGGGCCAAATGGTTCGAGCGCGCCATAATCGACCACAAAGCAGACATCCTGCGCGGGGCGGCCGCGCGGGCCGGAGGGGAAGCCCATGGAGTATAACAGCATCGCCAAGGCGCTGCACACCTACCTGCTGACCTGCCCCTTGCTGGGGGACCATCCTCTGGGCGTGGACTGGCTGCCGGATCACAGCGTGGCGTTTTCCATCGACACCACGCCTGCCAGCCAGATCATTCAGCGGTACTACAGCGGCAGCAGCCTGCGGCAATATCAATTTGTTCTGCGCAGTATCTCGGACTATGGGCCGGATACTGCGCAGAATATCGCAAACAGCACCCTGTACGAGCAGCTGGCTGCCTGGTTCGAGGAACAGACCCGGAAACGGAACTTCCCCGACCTGGGGCCGGGGCGCACCGTACAGAGCATTGAGGCACAGAGCACCGGCTACCTGATGACCGCCGCCCCCGACGTGGGGCGGTACCAGATCCAGTGCCGCCTTGTATATTTTGAGAAAGGAACCAGAAGATGAAACTGTCTGAACTGATGAACGGCGTGACGCCGAACGCCGAATTTGAGGGCATCGTCACCGCTGGCGACATGGTGCTGGCCATCGGCTTCACCAGCGCGGCGTCTACCCCGGCGGACTACATCGTGGCCGACGGCGGCGTTACCGAGCAGAGCGGCGCGCTGGAGGCCACCACCGCCGAGAGCACCTACCTGCGCAGCGGCACCACCGAGACCAAGACCGGCACCAAGCGCACCTTTACGGTGGCGGGCGACCGCATGGCGGCGGATGACTTCCAGGAAGCGCTGCTGGCTCACGCCATCAAGTATGGCACCGGCCAGTCCGTCATCAAGCCCTACGTCTACTTCAACATGCTCACCGGCAAAGGCGAGCAGGGCAAGCTCAGCATTGCGGTGGAGGATGACCAGGGCGGCGAAGCCGGGGCCAACGCGACCTGGAGCGCGACCCTGACGGCCGTGGGCACCCCGACGGAATACACCTACAGCGCTGCCGGGCAGCTGAACGCCCTGGCGGCGAAGGCGGCAACCTCCCCGGAAACGGCGGAGCCCGTGCAGGGCACTGGCCAGACTGCCAAGGCTACCAAGCAGTAACTTTTCAAGGCGGATCGTGGCGATCCGCCTTTTCCTGTGGCTTATAGTAATCGCGCCGGGGCAGTACCGGCAGGCCGCTCACTCGCAAGGAGGAAATTGTAATGCTTACCGTGCTTGGAAAAGAAATCGACTTTGACGTGACATCCCCCGCTGATATGCAGCGGTATCTGGACGCAGAAACCGCCATGCAGCAGGCTTCGGCCGCGCTGCCGCCCGACCCCGACCCTGCCGCCATGGCCACGGTGGAGGGGCTGCAGGCGTACCAGGCCCACCTGGCCGCCCAGTGCAAGCTGCTGACCGACTTCATCGACGCGGCCTTTGGCGACGGGACCTGCAACGCCCTGCTGGGGCCCAAGACCAGCCTGTCCACCCTGCTGGACGTGATGGACGCCCTGCGCGACGCCATCGCCAGCCAGGGCGCACAGTATGCCCAGCGGGTCGCCGCCTACAAGCCCAACCGCGCCACCCGGCGCAAGGCAGCAAAATGAGCTGCCTGCTGTTGGAGGGCGGGCTGCCGGAAACCATCGACGGCGTGCCCATCTATGCCGATTACCGAAACATGATCCGCTTCGAGCAGATCCTCGATGATGACGGCCTGACCGATGTGCAAAAGACCATGCTGGGCGTCTCGCAGTTGTTTGACGAGCTGCCGCCGGGCAGCATCGAGCGGGCGGTGGACCGGCTGCAGTGGTTTTACAGCCGTGGAAAGGCCGCGTCTGAGGAGGACGGGCAGCAGGGCGGGAAAAAGGCCGTGCGCGCCTATGACCTGACCTATGACGCGGACGCATCCTGCATCTACGCTGCATTCCGCCAGGCGTACCAGATCGACCTGATCGAGATCCCCTACCTGCATTGGTGGGCGTTCCTGGCGTTGCTCGAAAACCTGCCGGACAGCACGACCATGGCCCAGCGGATGCAACTGCGCGCCATGGATGTGAAAGGGATCAAAGACAAAAAGATGCGGGAGCACTACGCGAAACTGCAGAAGCAGGTGGCATTGCCTGCAAAGGCCGCCGCGCGCCCGCGGAAGGTGGAGAGCATGGCTGACCGTGTCAAGCGACGGCATGCAGAAGCTAAAATTTATTTGGCACAAAGAAAAGAGACCGCCCAAACGGGCGGTCTTCACTCAAAGTTATAATCCCAGCAGTTGCTTCTTCTTGGCATCAAAATCTTGCTGTGTAATGATTCCGTCGTCCAGTAACTCCTTGTACTTTCGGAGCTCATCTACAGGACTGCTGACCTGCGGCCTTTCCTCCCGTTGGACTTGCGCAACACACTGTAACAGGAGGTTGACCTCATTTGTATCCTGCAAGTAGATCCAGTAATCCTTTGCTTCGTTTTTGAACTGAAAATGAACGTGAAATCGCTCTGCGCTGTGGGCTTCACTGGTGGTAGTCTGCTTTGCGGTTACCGCACCGATTACCGCGCCGGTGGACCCTGCAAGCACCCCACCAATAATTGCGCGCTTGATGCCGTTATTACCGGTCTTTGCAGTTACGGTGTTGAGGGTATAGCTTTCGACCCAAGTGATTCGCAGATCGTTCAAAGCGTGTACACCGGCTGTTTCGGGGCATCTGTCGCCCGTCCCAGTAAATAAGCCCCCTTTGCAGTACCACTGCTTCCCGATGGTATCAATACAGAAGTCCTGTAATTGTAAGCTGACGGGCATTGCTTCGGCAGACTGAAGTGTCCGGGTTACGGCGGCTGCTTTGGGCTGCAGATCCATCAAAGATAACCGAGGCGCGTCTTTCGGACTGTAGCCAGCGCGCGTCAAGCAGGACCAGCAGACGATTGCATCTTTTAGCTGCTTTTTTCCGCCTGCAGTTGCGCAGTCTCTGCCACAAATGGCACAAACCACAGGTGCCTTGGAAAAGAAACCCATACCATTACCTCCTCACTTTTATCACATTTTAACACGCAAAGCGACTGTTTACAAGGAGCGCAAATAAAGTGGCTTACGATGGATCTATTACTTTTGAAACGGCGGTAGATACCAGCGGATTTTCCGACGGAACGGGTGACATCAACCGACAGTTTTCCACCATCCGCAAGGGCGCGGAGGCTGCCGCCAGCGGGCTTGAGCAGGTGCCCGCCAAGCTGGACCAGACTGCCAGCAGCACAAGCCGACTGGCCGATATTGTAAAGGGCGGCGGCGTGTTCAAGCTCATCGAAAAGGGTATGAACGCCGTCACGGCTTCGCTGGACTCGGCCATCGACCGTTACGACACAATGGACCGCTTCCCCATGATGATGCAGCAGTTGGGATATGGCGCGGACGAAGCGGAAGCTGCTGTACAGCGGCTGTCCGGCGGCATCCAGGGCCTGCCCACCACGCTGGACAGTGTGGTGAGCACGGCGCAGCGGCTGACGATCCTGACCGGCAACTTGGACGGGGCTGTGGATACGACGTTGGCCCTCAACAATGCTTTTCTCGCCAGCGGAGCGGGCAGCGACGGCGCGGCCCGCGGTCTCGAACAATATGTACAGGCGCTGAGCCGCGGCAAGTTCGAGGCCGAAGAGTGGAAGACCATGCAGGAAACTATGGGGCTGGCCCTGACCCGTGTGGCTGAGAGCTTCGGCTATGCGGGCGAGAGTGCTCAGAGCGATCTGTATGCGGCGCTGCAGTCCGGCGAAGTCACCATGAGCCAGTTTAACAGCAGGCTGATCCAGCTGAACAACGGCGTGGGCGGCTTTGCCGATTTGGCACAGACCTCCAGTGTGGGTATCAAGACGGCCTGGACCAACATGGGCACGGCCATGGTGCGCGGCACCACGACAATGATCACGGCGCTGGACAAGGGTCTCTCTGAAACGAAGTTTGAAAGCATCCAAAACGTCATTGAAACGACCGGCGAAGTGGTCGAGGACTCTATGAATCTGGCGGCCCCGGCTATCGAGCTGGTGGCCTCCCATGCAGATGTGCTGGTCGTGTCGCTGGGCGCGCTCACTGTTGCTTACGGTGCTAACCAGGCAGTCAAAACGTTTTCCGCTGCACAAAAAACGGCCACCGCCGCTATTGTTGCTGCGGATGCCGCAGGCAAGGTGTTGACACCAACCATCAACGCAAAGGCGGTAGCGGAGGCGCGCGCAGCCGCCGTGGCCAAGTTGGGAACAGCGGCGACAGAAAAACAGATCGTTGCAGAGATGGCGGCCAACGGGGTTATCACCGCGAAGACCTTTGCTTTGGGAGGAATGACCACCGGCATGGGACTGGCTACTGTGGCCAGCGGATTGCTGACGGCTGCCACCACTGCCCTGAGCACGGCCATCAACGTACTGCTGGGGCCTGTGGGCCTGGTGGTGCTGGCCATCGGTGCGGTAGCCGCGGGGGCCGTGGCCGTGTACAACGCGGTCACAAAAGAATCCGAGGCTTTTGCCGAGCAGTCTGAGGTGTTGGACGGCCTGGCCGACCAGCAGGAAAGCCTGGCCAGCAGTGAAGAGAGCAACGCCAAGGCGGCCCAGGACAACTTGAAGTCCATCCGGGCCAGCGCGGACGCCGCCGGAGAACTGGCGAAAGAGCTCGGCGAGCTGGACAGTGTAGAGAACAAGTCCGCCAGCCAGAAACAGCGAATGGGCGAGATGGTCGACGAACTCAACGAAAAGTACGCCGACCTGTGCCTGACCTACGACGAGGAAGCCGACCTGCTTTCTATGAATACCGAACAGCTGCAGGCATACATCGAAGCCCAGCAGACCATGGAAGAAGTGGCTGCCCGGCAGGAACGATACAATGAACTGTTGGATGAAGAAGCTGCCATCCGCCAGAATGTGGCAGAACTGGAATCCATGCAGACCGAATGGGCGGCCCAGCTGGATCAGAAAATCATCAGTCAGGGCGAGTACAACGAGCTGATGGAACAGAGCAAGGAAACGCTGGCTGCTTATGCTGAGCAGGAGCAGGCCCTCAGCGAACAGCGTACGGCTCTGGATGAGGAAATGGCCGCTATTGACACCACTACCGCCCAGACGATTATCGCCAACGCTCAAGCCCAGCAGGAAGCCACCCGCGCCGCTGCCGAAGCCGAAGAAGCGGAAATGGAGCGCCGCAAGGAGGCGTTGCAGAGCTACACCGAAGCAGCCACCAATATGTACGACCGCATTGAAACCAAAAGCGAATTGACGGTCAACGACATGATCGCCAACCTGCAGGCCAACCAGGAAGCGGTTGCCACCTGGGCGGATAACCTACAAGCCTTGGCGGAACGCGGTATCGACCAGGGTCTGCTGCAGGAATTGCGCGATGCCGGGCCGGAGTCCGCCGCCACAGTGGCCGAGCTGTGTACCGCTACAGACGCCCAGCTGCAGCAGCTGAGCGAGGTATACCGCGCCGGTGGTCAGGCTGCGGCCACCGCCCTGCAAACCGAACTCGGTTTGCCCGAAGTGACCAACGCCGCCAGCCAGATGGTTACCAACATGGCGACAGGCATGATGGAGAACACCGCGCTGGTCGATGCTACCACGCAGATGATGGCAACGGTCAAGGAAACGGCCACCACAGAGGCGACGACTGGCACGCAGGATATTGGGGCACAGATCCCGAAAGAAGTGGCCACAGGAATTGCCAGTACCAAAGACGCCAGCACTGCATCGACCCAAATGATCAATGAAGCCAAAAGCGCCGCGCAGACCGCAGCCATGACCGGTACTCAGGAAATCGGCCTGCAGATGGATAACGGGATCATTGCTGGCATCAATGCAGGCAAATCGGGAGTCGTAAACGCCATGGTATCGGCCGTGCAGGAAGCTATCGCCGCAGCCCAGGCGGCGGCAGAAATTCACTCTCCGTCCCGGATCATGCGCGACCTGATTGGTCGCAACATGATGAAAGGCTGGGCGTTGGGCCTGGCAGACGGCACGCCGTTGGTCGAAGATAAGGCCGCTGGCGCAGTACAGGCCATGATGCGCGCTGTTGGCAATCTGGACCCCGCCCAGTTCGTCGCCACCATGCGTGCCAGAGTGGTCGCCACCCAAAGCCGCCAGGCAGTGCCGGCCGGCGTGGCGGCTTCTGCCCATAAGACCGCAACCAAAACTTCGGTAACGAACAACACGCAGAACATCTACTTCGAGCAACCGATGCAGGCCCCGGACGAGATCGCCCGGGCGCTGCGCATCCAACAAACTTACGGATTGGCAGGTGCGCGCTGATATGGACAGAGACGTTATTGCCCGCATCGTCCGCAGCGACGGTGCCGAGCTGATCGCCGACGAGACCGACTGGGGCCTGACCGCCATCGACGGGGCCGCCGCTCCCGAATACGAGTTGTTTACCGAGAAAAACGCGACTGATGACGGCGACACCGTCACGGGTAAGCGCGTGGCCGCCCGCGATCTGGAACTGGAAGCAGCTGTCATGGATACCCGGTTTAATGATACGCTGCGGGACCGCGCCAAACGCTTCTTCAATCCCAAATACAGTTATCAAGTCTACCTGACCTACATGGGTACCACCTACTGGCTGGCCGCAGAACTTTCGGCATTCAAGGCGCCGAACGCCCAAATCGACGAAAAGCAGACCTGGTCGGCCTACTTCCTCGCCGCCAACCCCTACTGGCAAAGTGTGGACGACTTCGGCCAGGACATCGCCGCCATCACGCCGCGGTGGGGCTTCCCCTACATGGATCACCCCACCTATGGCGTGCTGGTGGATGTGGCGAACTTCACCCGCTCCGTCATTTTTGACTACGACGGCGACGTGCCCGCCTACCCCACCATCATCCTGACAGCGGACGACGCCGTCACCAACCCCAAGATCATCAAGGACGACGCTTATGTCCGGCTGATCGATGAACTGGTCAAGGGGGACCGGGTCGAGATCGACACCAACCCGCGGCATATCCGCATCACCAAAAACGGGGTCAACGTGCTCAACAAGACCGACCGCGGCAGCAAATTCACGGCCCTGCAGATGACGCCTGGCACCAACACCGTGCGGTATGAGGCCGACTACGGCGACAACAACCTGCACGTGGTCCTGCGCTACAACAAACAGTATCTGGGGGTGTGACGATGGAACTTTTGGCGCTTGATTCCAGCTTCCAGCCCATCGCCTACCTGCCCTACTTCAACCTGCAATGGACCCGGGAGTACTACAAGATCGGTCAGTTTTCGGTGCAGGTCGCCGCGGCCAGCTATGACCCGGCCATGGCCTATCTGTATAATGCCGACCGCCCCGAGACCGGCATCATCCAAAAAGTGGAACTCACCGAGACCGTCAAAGGCCGGTTCGTGCAGCTTTCCGGGTATTTCCTTGAGGCAATTCTCAACGACAAGGTGGTCTACCCCACCTATTATGCCAGCGGCAGCATCCCGGCCACCGTGGTGACCATGCTGCGCCAATACAAGGACGATATCCCGCTGCTGACGGTGGCCGATTCCCCGGCTGGGCTGGCGGACGAAACCTCCTGGCAGGAGACCGGCGGCCAGTTGGCCGATGTTGCCTACACCAAGCTGCAAACTGTCCAGCACAGCCTGCGCTGCCGGTACGACTACGCCGCCAACACGATCACAGCCGAGGTCTGGCAGGGTCTGGACCGTACCCAGGAGCAGACCGCCAACCCCTTTGTGACTTTTTCGGACGGCTTCGGCAATCTGACCGAGGTGGACGCTTCCTCCGACCGCTCCAACCACAAAAACTACGCCATCGTGGCCGGGCAGGACCAGGAGGAAAACCGCAAGGTCGCCTATGCCGATCTTTCCGGCGGCGGGTACAAGCGCATCCTCTACGTGGACGCCCGCAGCGAGCGCTGGGACCCCGACGAACAGACCGAGGCCGAGTACCTGGCCGGCCTGCAGCAGAAAGGGCTTGACGAACTGCTGAATTACCAAATCATCCAGAACGTGGACATCCAGGCGGCGTCCAGCGGGTTTGAATACCTGCAGGACTGGGACCTTGGCGACAAGGTGGACGTGATCGTGGAGGACATCGGCCTTGCCATGCAGGCCCGCATCGTCACCGTGCGGGAGGTGGTCAAGCAGAACAACCACACGGTGGAGATCGAACTGGGCGACAAAAAGCTGACCGACATCCAGAAAGCGAGGCTGATCTACTAAATGCAATCTTATCCGTTTACGTCGCAGGTCACCTACGACGATCAGGGCCTGCCGTTGTACGACCGCGCGGTGGACAGTGAGTTCCTGCGCTCTGTCTTTGCGGCGTACTTTTCTGACGGCATCTTCTACAAGCCCACCAACGCCCTGCAGGTGGTGGCCGGGACCGGCCTGCAGGTGCAGGTCAACCCCGGCATCTGCCACATCCGCGGGGCGATGGGCATCGAGACTGAGACCCGCACGCTGACGATGGAAGTAGCGGGCACGTCGCCCCGCATCGACACGGTGGTGGCCCGGCTGGACCTCAGCCTGGCGGTGCGCAGCATCGAGCTGTACATCCTCAAAGGCACGCCGTCCTCCTCCCCGCAGCGCCCCGCCCTGACGCGGGACGCCACCATCTGGGAGTTGGGCCTGGCCGACATCGCGGTAGCGGCCAACGCGAGCACCATCACGCAGTCCAGCATCACCGACACCCGGCTGGACACCGAACGCTGCGGTGTTGTGGCGCAGACCATCGGCAGCCTGGACACCGCGCCCTACTTCGCGCAGCTGACCACGGCCATCGCCGAGCATCAGGAAGAAGCCGAGGCGCAGATCGCCGCACTGCAGGCCGCCATCGCGGCGGTGGAGGGTGACACGGCCTGGATGCTGAAAGAGGTGTATGACAGCGAGGGGAAAAACCGGGATGTATTCAAGGCCATGCCGCACCTCTACAAAGCCACCTTTTTGATTAATAGCTGGTCGGATGGTACACAAACCGCCACGCTGACCCCGATGGACGGAGGCCCGGCGGTGACGGCTGACAGCGTACTGTACAGCGGAGTCATGTGTGAGCAGACAGACGTGCAGGCGACCAATGAGACGCTGCAGGACACGCTGACGGTCATCAATGGCGGAAAACTGACCATAGTCGACGGCACGCTCAGAGCAGAAATCTTCGAAGATGTGAGCAGCGACATCGAGGTCATCGTGCAGATCAAGCAGGGAGGTGCGTGATATGGGGCTGATGGATGCAGGCGGCGGGCTGACTACCAGTAAACTGACTCTGGCGAATGCCGCGGAGGGTGAAGTTCTCAGCGGAAAGACATTTTACGCCGAAGAAAAAGAACTGCGCACGGGAACGATGCCGAACAATGGGGCATGGGGGACAACGATTAACGCAGGCGGATCGGTCACCATACCTGAGGGATATCATAATGGGCTTGGTTCAGTAAGAGCTAATAATATTGCAAACTTAGTGTATATAACGAGATCGAGTATTGCCGATTCTCTGAGCACTACCCTAAGAACAACGGTAAACGGTTCTTCCAGTTATAGAGCTCTACTTATATTCATAGGACAGCCAACATCCAATAATCCAAGTATTTCTATTTCTGGTGGGTCTTATAAACACATCGGGAACTTGAACCTCGAAGATAGGCAATACGGTGATTATTCTTCGGAAGATATGTTCTGGATGTACCTTGTTACCAATTTGAGTTCTTCAGTTAATATCAATATAACATATAATCGACCCGGCTACGGTCGACGCGCCATTATAGTTTATGGTTTAACTTGAGAAAAAAAGGAGTCTGTATAATATGACGAACCATCGCAAAAACATCGGGGGGGGCTGCCATAGCCCCGTAACTGGCGAATTGCACAACACTCAGATTGGGGGTGTTGTGTAATGGGATTGATGATGGCAAGCGGTGGCCTGACTACAAGCAAGCTGCAATTGGCCACCGCTGTGGAAAATGAAGTCCTTTCTGGGGAAACTTTTTATGCAGGGGATAAGTGCCTGAAAAAGGGTAGTATGCCGAATATTGGAGCGTGGGAGGCCACAGTGGGGTCTGGTAATTCGGTTACTATCCCCCAAGGATATCATAATGGAAATGGAAAGGTGAACTCAATTCCGTTAAAAGAATGGAGTACCACATTAACAGCAGGTAACAATGACTATCCTAATCCGGCAACTGCGAATGCCCCGGGGAAAATAGTTGGAATTAAGACGTGTTCGACAGATATAAACGGCGGTAAAGGTGTGAATGGATTTTTTGCAAAGCCGAGTTTATCTTTTAGTGGTAACCAGTTAAGGCTTACAGGAACTTTCGATTATACGAATCAATGGGTAAAAGCAACCGTTACTGTTCTGTATGAATAAATAGGAGTGAAAGCGATGAAAACTTACGATGAAAGCACATTTGCGGAAATTTCGGAGCCGGACCTATCGGTGGGCTACACCTATCCGGGTCGGCGATTTGTCGCCCACCACGATGCGGTGGAGGAGCAGTCACACATTGAGGTACTGCCTGGGACTGAGTCGCTGAATGGTAGCAAGGGATTGCGCGGTAAGGTGGTGGACGTGCCTGCAAAGGCGGCCTGGGATGAGTATGAGGATTGCATGCTCTACCACAGGTTTACGGAAGACGAACTTGCCGCGTTGCGCCCACCCGACCCGCCGGACACTGCCGCCACCTGGGCCGAGCTGGCGGACGCCTACAGAAAGGGGGTGAGCATGGCATGAGCATAGACGCAAAGACGCTGGCACTGGATGTACTGCGCGATTTGGGAGCGCGTGAGGCCGCTGAGCTGCGCACGGGCGCGGCGGAGATGGACGGCACGGCCATCATCGCCATGGAGCGGGCCGTGCCCGCGTGGGACAAGCAGCAGGACTACACCGCCTGGCCCACGGGCGCGCCGGTGGCCGATGAGGGCCAAGTGTGGCTGCTCATCCAGCCGCACAACGCCGCCAGCTACGACGGCCGCCCCAGCACGCTGCGGGCGCTGTGGGGCCTGGCCCATACCAAGGACCCCGCCCGGGCCAAACCCTGGGTAGACCCCTACGGCACCAGTGGGATGTACATGAGCGGCGAGTGCTACCTGGCCGAGGATGGCCAGGTGTACCGCTGCAAACAGGATAACTGCGTCTGGGACGCCACGGGGCTGCCCAGCGCGTGGGAAAAAGTGGAGGAAAAACAATGACACCTTTCAAAGGCACCAACCGCATCACCAGCCCCTTCGGCTGGCGCACGTACAAAAACGCCACGGGCCAGACCGTCCGCGAGCATCACAACGGCATCGACCTGGTACCCACGGAATACTCCGGCCAGTCCCTGGACGCCGACGCCTGGTGCTACCGGGAGGCCACCGGCGGCCAGGTGGTGGAGGCCAGCACCGGATGGAACGGCGGCCGGGGCACCCTGGTCAAGGTGCAGACCGCACCGGGAGTGGTCCAGATCTACCAGCACAACGCCGAGAACCTGGTGCATGTGGGCCAGCGGGTGCCCCAGGGCACGGTCCTGGCCCGGGCAGGCGGCACCGGCAACGTCACCGGGGACCACCTGCACTTTGAGGTGCAGGTCAACGGTACGCCGGTGGACCCGTCCCCCTGGCTGGGCCTGCCCAACGCCGCCGGGACCTACCCCGGCAACGACACCCTGGACGGGGAGCAGCCCGCAGCCAGCGCGGAGGACGCCCCGGCCAACAGCGAGTTGGACACCGTCCAGCTGGTGAGCCTGGCCCCGCTGACGGATGACCAGGTGCGCCAGACCGACGCCCTGGCCGAGACCCTGGGCCTGACCGACAGCGACCACTACAAGGTCCAGCGGGTGGACGACGGCCATTTTGCGGTGACGGCCACCGTGACCAACGGCGACGCCCTGCAGTTTATGGCCCTGGCCCAGCGCAACGGCTGGGACAAGCTGCAGCGGTACCACAGCCGCTTTGTGGGATAACAAAACACAGGAGGATACATTATTATGAGTATGATCGTATTGGCACTCATGCTGGCCATCACCGTGGAGGGTGTGGTCGAAATCGGAAAGAGCATCGGCAAGGCTGTGCTGGGCGGCAGTTACAAGACCGCCATCACCCAGGTGGTGGCACTGGCTATCGGCTGCGGGCTTTGTCTGGCCGCCGGGGCTGATATTTACGGCGCGTTGGGGGTCCACTTCGCGGTCCCGCAGCTCGGCGCGATTCTGACTGGTGTGCTGGCCAGCCGCGGCTCCAATTACCTCTCCGATTTTATCAAGCGCCTGCAGAGCGCTTCTGGCGCGGCTGCTGTAAAATAATTTTCCAAGGATCATCTTTTCGCCCCAGAAAGGATGATTATATGCAGAGTTTTATGGGTTGGATCGGCGGCAAGCGCGCGCTGCGCAAGGCGATTCTGGAGCAGTTCCCCCAGGACATTACCCGCTACATAGAGGTTTTCGGTGGTGCAGGTTGGGTCCTTTTCGGCAAGGACCCCGGCCACCACTTGGAGGTTTTCAACGACGCAGACGGGAGCCTAATCAATGTCTATCGTTGCATCAAGTACCACCCGGAGGCGTTGGCTGCCGAGCTGCAGGGGTTGCCACAGTCTCGTGAGATGTTTTTCGATTTTCAGGATCAGGATGACCGTCGAGGGTATACAGATATTCAGCGCGCTGCCCGTACCCTCTACCTGATCAAGATGAGTTTCGGCTCGGATCGGCGGACATTTGCAACTGCCCAGCGGATTGCGGGCAATATCCCTGCGCCGTTTTCTGCGGTGCAGGCGAGATTGAGCAAGGTGGTCATTGAGCACTTGGACTTTGAGCAACTCATCCATACCTATGACCGTCCAGGAGCGCTTTTCTACTGTGATCCGCCCTACATGGGAACAGAGCGGTACTACAAGCACCCATTCGCGCCTGCGGACCATGAGCGTTTGGCCCGTGTGCTGCACAGTATCAAGGGCCGGTATTTGCTCTCGTACAACGACTGCACAGAGGTGCGGGAGTTGTATCAGGACTGCAGTATACAGCCGGTCACAAGGCACAATTCGCTCCCTGGCGTGCCGGGCAAAGATCCGGTTTACAATGAGGTGCTGATCCGCAACTACTAACGCAATTCGTTATAATCTAACAATTCCGGGACAGGCCCTGCTACCTCTATTAAAATGGTCAGTGGGGCGATCAGATGATCAAAAGTCATTTGTCCCGGTTATTAGGTGAGCGGCGCTGGTCCCAGGCCAGGCTGGCCAGGGAGACAGGTATCCGGCCATCAACGATCTGCGCATATTACAACGAGTTTGCAGATCGGATCAGCTTGGAGCACATGGATCGGATTTGTGAGGCGCTGGGGTGCGGCGTTGCAGATTTGCTGGAATATGTGCCATCAAATCTGCAGAAAACCGGCAACCATTTACTTGTCGAAGAACACGGAAACCGGCACACTCAATAACACGGGAAAAAGGGCGTTTAAAGAGTATTCAAACTACTCTTTAAACGCCCTTCCTTTTTTATTTCTTCTGCAAACTTTTTTCAATTTTTTTGCAAAGCTACAGCGGGGCTTTCTCTGCACAGGCGGCCGTAATATTTGTAAAATTTATTTACGAAAT
>ERZ1090867.261-NODE-261-length-24513-cov-16.203573_pt1 | contig 24513 bp, 17 predicted proteins | sample MGYA00478476_ERZ1090867 | MGnify/ENA primary metagenome ERZ1090867 (study PRJEB33644, sample SAMEA5815742) | chicken gut metagenome | biome: Chicken; feature: Gastrointestinal Tract; material: Caecum | place: Ireland | collected 2019-01-01 | study: A study of the... | reverse complement strand
GCAGAGAGTTTCCGGTTCTTATCACGGCAGCTATTTCTTCCCGTCAGCGGCAGGCGTTGGCTACAGCCGCAGTTTCTATAAACTGGATAAAAATATGGATCCTTCTGCCGGACTTCTCCGTATCGTAACCGGACTTGGAACCCGCGCCGTAGACCGCACAGAAAATGATTATCCGCGGCTTGTTAATCTGGACCGTCCATCTGTTTCCATGTATGGAAGCCTGGCAGAACGGCACCGATTCTCCCAGCGAAACATGGATGTTCTGGATATTGAAAACAATACTCTGCGCACCATTCCGGTTGACAGCTTCCTGGATCAGCTTCCTCTCTGGTTCAAAAAAGCCGTCATGGAACGGGACTATGAAGCTGAAAATTCTCTGAAGCGGATGGGAAGATGGCGCGAAGTGTGGTTCGTCACCTGCCAGAAACTGCTGGAAAATGAAATCTTTACAAATTTTATCCAGAGAATTCTAAAAACCCTGGAAGAGGCTTATCAGAATCCTGTGGATATTGAATATACTGTAAATTTAGATGAAAATGGGGATTTTGTTCTAAATCTGGTGCAGTGCCGTCCTTTGTACACCGGAGAAGAAGGAAAAAGAATTTCCATTCCTGAACTTCCGCAGGAACAGACATTTTTCCATCTGAAAGATTCTTCCATGGGAAGTTCTGCGAAAAAACCAATTACTGCTGTCGTTCAGATTGATCCGGTGCAGTACTATAATTACCCTTATACGTCCAAACCGAAAGCCGCAGAAGCTGTCGGACGGATTAACCGTTATTATCAGGGCAGGCATGCCAATCTGCTTCTGATGGCTCCGGGCAGACTGGGCACTTCTTCTCCGGAACTGGGCGTCCCGGTAAGTTTTGCCAATATCTCCGGCTTCTGCTGCATCTGTGAAGTATCTGACAACCGGGCCGGCTACATGCCGGAACTAAGCTGCGGAAGTCACATGTTCCAGGATCTTGTAGAAGCCAATATTTCCTATAATGCCATTTGGAATGACCACCGGACTCTCTGCTATAATGAAGATTTCCTGGAAGATCTGGAAAATATTTTCCCGAAAATATGTCCGGACATGAAGGATCTTTTCCCGATGTTCCGTGTATGCGAGACTCCGGGATTATATTACTGGAACGATGCTCTGTCCGCCAAAACTTTGTGCGGATACGCTCCGGAAAACCTGACATAAAATAACAAGTTTCTGATAGGATAAATCCTCTCCATCCGTTATAATTTTTATAAAAAGGAGGTCTCACCAGATGTTAGGAGTTATTTTTGATTTTAACGGCACTATGTTTTTTGACGAGGATTTTCAGGAAATATCCTGGAAAAATTACATCCGCCAAAAAACCGGTCATGATATTTCTCATGAAGAATTTCAGCACTGCATTCACGGGAGGAACTCGGCTGATTCCCTGGAATATTTTCTGGGACATCCGGTTTCCCGTGATCTCATGGATGCATTTGAAGAAGAAAAAGAAGCCATATACCGGAATCTCTGCCTGAAAAGCAAAGACTTCAAACTTGCTGACGGCCTTACGGATTTTCTGGATCTATTAAAAGAACACAAAATCCCTATGACAATCGCAACAGCATCCGGCTGGAACAACGTGAAGTTCTTCTTCGAGCATTTAAACCTGGATCACTGGTTCGATATCCGCAATATTGTATATAACGATGGAACCATCCCCGGAAAACCTGAACCCGATCTGTATCTGAAAGCCGCCGAAAAACTTCATACGGACATTCACCAATGCGTTGTCTTCGAAGACGCCTTTTCAGGAATTGAATCTGCTAAACGCGCTGGTGCGGGAAAAATCATCCAGGTACTTTCCATGAAACATTCCGAACGCTATAACCATGCAGATTGTTATATTTCCGACTATCAGGACACAGAAAATCTAATGAGGCAGGCTGAACTGCTTCCCTGGCTTTTCTGACAGATAGATCGTGCATCCGCAAATGAATGCACGATCTATTGTTGATCCTGTCATAGTTTTTTTACAAAAAGAGCCCGAATGGCATTCAGAACCGCAAGGATCATAACACCTACATCCGCAAAAATTGCCAGCCACATACTGGCAATTCCGACAGCCCCCAGAACGAGACAAATCACTTTGATTCCAATAGCAAACACAATATTCTGATAGACAATTCTAAGACATTTCCGTGAAATTTTAATGGCTTTGGAAATCTGCATTGGATCATCATCCATCAGTACAACATCTGCCGCTTCAATGGCCGCATCGGATCCCATGGCTCCCATGGCAATTCCGATATCCGCACGGCGCAGAACCGGCGCGTCATTCATTCCGTCTCCCACAAAGGCCAGTTTCTCTTTTTCCGGCTTGTTCTTCATCAGTTCTTCTACTTTCTCCACTTTATCTGCCGGAAGGAGTTCACTGTATACTCCATCCAAACCAAGATCTTCTGCCACCTGCTCTGCCACTTTTTTTGCATCTCCGGTAAGCATCACTGTTTTCCTGATTCCCGCTTTCTTTAATTCCTGAACTGCTTCTTTTGAATGGGTCTTTACCACATCAGAGATTACAATGTGACCGGCATATTTATGATCCACCGCCATATGAAGAATGGTTCCCACGGAATGACAGTCAATAAATGAAATTCCCATATGTTTCATCAGTTTATCATTGCCTATAGCAATTTCACGCCCGTCAACCTTCGCAATTATACCATTTCCGCTGATCTCACGGATATCACTGACACGGCTTCGGTCAATTTCTTTTCCATAAGCCCGCTGCAGACTCTTACTGATAGGATGGGAAGAAGCGCTCTCCGCAAGAGCCGCATATTCAATCAGCTTCTCATTCTCCATTTCACTGTGATGGATTCCATTGACTTCAAAAACTCCCTGCGTCAGTGTGCCTGTTTTATCAAACACCATAATTTTCGTCTGAGAAAGAGTTTCCAGATAATTGGATCCTTTCACCAAAACTCCGGCATTGCCGGCTCCTCCGATTCCTGCGAAAAAGCTTAATGGAATACTGATCACCAGAGCGCATGGACAGCTGATAACCAGGAATGTTAATGCCCTGTAAATCCAGGTCCCCCACTCTGCTGCCATCCCCATTCCCAGCATCCGCACCAGCGGCGGCAGAAATGCCAGCGCCAGCGCTGCGCAACAGACTGCCGGCGTATAAATACGGGCAAATCTTGAAATAAAATCTTCTGATTTCGATTTGCGGGAGCTGGCATTTTCCACAAGATCCAGAATCTTAGATACCGTAGATTCCCCAAATTCCTTTGTGGTCCGGATTTTCAGGACTCCCGTCATGTTGATGCATCCGCTGATGATCTCATCCCCCTTTTCCACATCTCTCGGAAGACTTTCTCCCGTCAGCGCGCTTGTATTCAGGCTGGATTCCCCTTCCTCTACGATTCCATCAATCGGCACTTTCTCTCCTGGCTGCACTACGATCACACTGCCGGTCTCCACTTCATCCGGATCTGTTTTTTCCAGTCTTCCATCTTTCTCAATGTTGGCATAATCCGGACGGATATCCATCAGTTCACTGATATTTCTGCGGCTTTTTCCCACTGCGTAGCTCTGGAACCACTCTCCGATCTGATAAAACAGCATAACCGCAATGGCTTCCGTATAATCACTGCTTTTTTCATACAATGCCAGGGCAATGGCTCCTATGGTTGCCACGGCCATCAGAAAATTTTCATCAAATACCTGATGGTTTTTGATTCCTTTCAGCGCCTTCCATAAGATGTCATATCCGACCACCAGATACGGAATCAAATACAGCAGAAATCCTGCCGTTCCTGTAACCGGAATGAAATTCAACAGGACGAGAAAGACCGCTGCAATTATAATACGAAACAGCATTTTTCTTTGTTTTTTATTCATATTGTCACCGCCTTTTTCTTTCAATTAAATATTTGCTTATTTATTTAATCGTTGTTCAAAATAAAAACCCCTTCTCTTTTTTATGCTGTCACCGGGGCTCTTTTCTTCTTTCCATTTCTTTCTCAAAGATAAATTTCACAGTCATCTTCTACTTTTTTGCAGTTCTTTCGTACTTCCTGCATCACTTCTTTTGGATTATATCCATCTTCAAATTCCACATTCATTTTCAGCATCATGAAATTTACAGAAGCGTTTTTCACCCCGGCTGTCTTCTGAGCAGCTTCTTCCATCTTATTTGCACAGTTTGCGCAGTCTACATCGATCTTATAACTTTTTTTCATTTTCTTCTCTTCCTTTCTGTTGATTCATTTCAATAATTAAGCAATTGTTTAATTGATACTTATAATCTACTCTCTCTTTTCTTAAAAGTCAACTTGTTTTACAAAATTTTTTTAATTTTGCTAAGATTTCCACCTGACAGCTAATCCGGAATGCGGATCATTTTATGACCGCATCCGCTCTTTCTGTTCTGATATCAGATATTCTGTTATAATTTTTCTTTCAGTTCTATGATTTTTTTCTCTATCTCCCGGATTGTGTCCATAAATACCTGATCATCCTGTCCGGTAGGATCTTCCAGACCCCAGTCCACAGTTTTCTTCCCCGGAACATTCGGGCACGCCACATTGCATCCCATGGTTACATAAAGATCCGCCTCCGGTATCTCATCCAGCAGTTTGGGATACTGTTCTTGTTCCATATCAATCCCATACTCCTGCTTCATCAGTCTTACTGCATCCTGGTTGATCTGCGGTTTTGTCTGAGTCCCGGCAGAATAACAGTCAGCAGTGTCTGCCAGATATTTTTTCCCAAGAGCTTCCGCAATCTGGCTCCTGCAGGAATTATGAACACAGAGAAAGGCTATCTTCTTTTTCGCCCGGTTAAAAAACGGACATCGTTTTCCAATACACTGATTGTTCTGTCCACTGTGGGAACAGATAATCTCTGACTGCCCCATATCTACATTTAAATTTTCTTTCACAAACTCCACAGCTTTCTGAATGGAAAGATAAGAATCCCTCTTGCAGCAGCGCGGTCCCCCAACCTCTCCAATGGCTCCCAGAGCCGCGGATGTCATCTTGTGAGACAGGGCAAAATTATCTGTTCCAAGAGGCGTAGAGCCAGTCACAATGGAAATAAACATTCCGGCGCTGATTCCCGCTCCGCAGGCGCCCCAGAATCCGCAGGCTCCGCCTGGCACTGATTTTCCTCTGCTGTTCATCTCGATCAATGCTTTTTCAAGATCAATCTCTCCTCCTGCGTTTTTATAAGCAGTCAGCAGAGCCATTCCCACCATCACATGATGCTCCGGTCCGTGCATATGGCAGAACGGCAGATCCATCATTTGATTCAGAATCTCTGCCGGATCTTTGGATGTTTCCTTCAGACACAGACCTACAAGACTGTCAATTCCCTGCATATGACATTCATTGCAGACGTAATGTCCGTTGACACACCGGGTTTTGCTCTTTTCTTTTTTATGGCATAATTCGCACTCCATCTCAATATCTTCATTCAGATATTCCAGAGGCGCTTTACAGATCAGGCACTCTTCTTTCATAAATTTTCCTGACTCTCCTTCATTTTATATATCATTCTTTTCTAAAACTTTATTTTCATTGCTATAGAAATCTTCCGGTGATGCTTTCCGGCGTTTCTTTTATCATCTGCGGCGTTCCTGACGCCACAATGCGCCCGCCGGCTTCGCCTCCGCCCGGTCCCATATCAATGACATAATCCGCATTTCGTATCACATCCAGATCATGTTCGATCACAATGACCGTCGCACCATGGCTGATTAATGTCTGGAAAACTCCCAGCAGAGTTTCCACATCCAGCGGATGCAGGCCGATGGTCGGCTCATCAAAAACGAACACAGAGTCTGACTGGGCTTTTCCCATTTCACTGGCCAGTTTCAGACGCTGAGCCTCACCGCCGGACAGGTTCGGCGTTTCTTCTCCTAATGTAAGATACCCCAGTCCCAGATCTTCCAGTACCTGCAGACGGCGGTGCACTAATTTCAGATCTTTGCACGCTTCCAGTGCAGTGTGAATGTCCATCGCCATTAAATCCGGGAGCGAATACTTCTGACCCTCTTTATTCTGATAATGAATCTTTCCCGCATCTTTTCCATAGCGGGAGCCTCTGCATTCCGGACAAGGAATATCCACATCCGGCAAAAACTGCACATCCAGACTGATAACTCCTGTACCATCGCAGACCGGACATCGCAGACATCCTTTGTTATAAGAAAAATCTCCTGCTTTATATCCATGCTCTTTCGCTTCCGGTGTACGTGCAAAAATCTTCCGAAGCTCCGCATGCACATTAGCATAGGTTGCCACCGTTGAACGAACATTAATGCCAATCGGCGTTGCATCAATCAGCTTCACCTGTGAAATTCCCGCAGTATCCACAGCGTGCACATGTTCCGGCAGTTTTTCCCCCTGGATCTGAGCCTCCAGCCCCGGAATCAGGCTTTCCAGAATCAATGTTGTTTTCCCGGATCCGGACACCCCGGTTATCACGGTCATTCTTCCTTTCGGTATCTCTGCTTCCAGCGGTTTCACTGTATGGATGGTTCCTGTAGAAAGATGGATTTTCCCTTCGTCAAACATCGCCTCCATCGGAGTCTGCTCCCGCAGGCTGGCTCTTGGATGATCTGCCAGAAATGGACCGATTTTGGAATCTGCATTTTTCGTCAAATCATCTACCGTTCCCTGAGCGATCACACGTCCTCCGTCAGATCCTGCGTCCGGCCCCATTTCAATGATCCAGTCAGCTTCTGATAAAATCTGCGTATCATGGTCCACCAGCACCACTGAGTTTCCATCATCGATCAGGTCATGCATGACTCCTGTCAGACCAATGATATTGGATGGATGCAGCCCGATGGACGGTTCGTCCAGCACATACAGAACTCCGGTGGTACGATTTCTTACTGCACGTGCCAGCTGCATTCTCTGACGTTCTCCCGTTGAAAGCGTGGATGCCGCACGATCAAGAGTCAGATATCCAAGTCCAAGATCCATCAGCCGCTTTGCCACGGTCTGAAAAGACTCACAGATGCTCTCTGCCATCGACCGCATTTCTTCTGGCAGACTTTCGGGCACACCTGATACCCAGCCGGTCAGATCTTCCAGTGTCATTTTACACGCCTCATCCAGAGATATTCCTCCAAGCTTCGGTGCCCTGGCGTCCGCGCTCAGGCGGCTTCCTCCGCAGTCCGGACAGATGTCTTCTTTCAGGAACTTTTCCACACGCTTCATTCCCTTTTCATCCTTCACCTTGGAAAGGGCATTTTCAACTGTCCGAACCGCACTGTAGTAAGTAAAATCCAGTTCTGAGACGGCATCCGTTTTTTTCGCACGGTAAAGAATGTGCTTCTTCTCTGCCGGACCATCAAACACGATTTCTTTTTCTTTATCCGTCAGATCCCGAAACGGCACATCTGTACGCACTCCCATTTCACGGCATACATCCGTCATCAGATCCCACATCAGCGATCTCCATGGCGCCACCGCTCCTTCATCAATCGTCAGACTTTCATCCGGGACCAGAACAGACCGGTCAACGGTACGCACAATGCCGGTGCCGCCGCAGGTCTTGCAGGCTCCCTGGCTGTTAAAAGCCAGTTCCTCCGCAGAAGGCGCATAAAATTCCGTGCCGCACTCCGGACAGACAAGAGGTTTCTCTGCAGCAACCGCCAGAGAAGGCGGTACATAATGACCCTTTGGACAGCGGTGGCTGGCCAGGCGGGAATACATTAGTCTGAGACTGTTTAACAGCTCAGTTCCCGTACCAAAAGTACTTCGGATTCCCGGCACGCCGGGACGCTGATGCAGCGCCAATGCCGCCGGCACATACAGCACTTCATCCACCTGAGCTTTTGCCGCCTGGGTCATTCGGCGTCGGGTATAAGTAGACAGTGCTTCCAGATAGCGCCTTGAGCCCTCGGCATACAGAACGCCCAGCGCCAGAGATGATTTTCCCGAACCGGAAACTCCGGCAATCCCTACGATCTGATTCAACGGCACATCCACATCAATATTTTTCAGGTTATGAACCCGTGCGCCGCGGATTTGGATATGATCATGCATTGTCATCTACGTCCTTTCTTCTTGTAACTGAATCTCGTACTTTTCTTACTATTGATTATAATCCTTTTGGTCCGCTTTTACTATTCTCAAAAAAATCCGCTTCTTCTTTTTGGCGTACAAATTCTTTATTTGCTTCTTCTAGCTCTTCCATCGCAGGCTTCATATGTTCTTTCACATACTGCGCACACTCTTTGATAAATTTCCTGTCGATGCTGTATACAGAGTCATCTATGGAAGCTTCTTCTATTTTTTTATACATTGTATCAGCAGTTCCAAGTACTTCTCCCAAAACAATCTGCATTTCTAATATTTTATAAAAATAATACATTTTCAGATGCAGCTCTTTCTGCATTATTTGTTCAAAATTATCTGCGCACAATTTATAATAATCATTCCACCGGTTCAGGGAGGCTATCCTGCTGTTTATATCATTTCCTTTTATTTGATCCGCCTGACTTTTCATTCTTTCCAGCAGAACCTTCTGTTCTTTCTTTTTCTTATGTAATTCTTCTGATATCGTATTCTTTCTTTCCTTTTTTTCAAGCCATATTACGGGTTCTTCAGCATCTTCTTTCTGCGGTTTAAATCTGAAATGTTCTGCTTTATCATTCCGCCACCGATAGAACGTTCGGTTCACAATGTCTCTCTTTTTCTGTTCATTGATTTCTCCAATTAACTCCGGCTCAACTCCAAAATACTCAGCTAATTGCATTTTCCTACTCTCAGGTATGCTTTTCTTTCCGTTTTCCCAGGCACTTATCATCTGGCGCGATACGCCTATTTCTGCTGCCAGTTCACCAACTGAATAATTGCATTGAATTCTTATTATCTTTAATCCGTTCATTACTTACCTCCATATTCATTTCTGTTCAGGAGAGCGCTCTCTTGATATATCAACAATAAAAAAGGTTGACAGCAAGTGTCAACCTGGAACCGCAAGCGGTTCTTAAAAATAAATTGAATTTTTCTGTAATCCTTACTTCTTCTTACCGAAACATCTCATCGTTCCATATGAGTTTTGTCAATTCTACCAGCACTGCTGTTCTTTCTGTTATTTCCGTCTTGCCAAATTTAGCATATGCCCTGAATCCCAGATTGTGATCCGAAATGAATTTTTTAAACTGCGGATGATTCTGATATGCTGAATCTCCGAGAGATTCCGTATAAATATTTCCTTCATTGGAACAATACTTTTTCAACTTATACTCATATCCTGCGTCATTCAGACTGGCATTGATGCTCTTATGAAGCAGCAACAATGCTCCCACACTATTTCTCCATCGTCTGAAATCGTCCTGATCTGAATATTCACTGGTAAACCACTCATAATGATCGGCAATGATATGCTCTATCTCGAATGGATTCTTCGTCTGCGTATTCATATAATTGCAGTAATTGGATGCAACCCCTGTCTGTTCCTCAATATAGCCGGTAACTCGCGCCAGAAAATGTTTTATATATTTTTTTGTAAAGCTGTTAAGTCCCCAGCTATAAAGTGCTGTTTCAGGTGCAAATGCAAGATTGATATACTGCTGCTGCAATTTACTTTTTAATGCAGGAATATCCGTCATACGAATATCCTTTGTCACATTGAATACAAAATTCTTAATAGTGCTGTAATTTACAGATCTGTAATTTATAACTCTTGAGATAATCAAAAGATCAATAAACCTTGCTGTCAGATTGATCTTCTCTGTAATCACCGGCCATGGATCTTCGTAGCATATCGGAGCCAGCAGCAGCTGAGGCTGTAATGTAAAGTTAACCCGGGCATTATAGTAAACATACTTTGTTTCCTCTGAAAATACTGCTTCAGCTTTGCGGATCAATTCGTATACATCAGCAAATTTGGCAAACTTCTTTATAAACAGTTCATAATCATCTGAACTGTTCAGTCCAAGTTTTTCACGTTCATCTCTCACCCATTTATGAAATGAACCGCTAATAATATCAAAATCTTTATTCTTCGCTTTTGCCCTGTTTTCACGGATGGTTTCCGCATAATGCGCCCTCAGCCATACCTTTATAAAAACTTCATCGCCCTTATCGTCATCCCGCTTTAGCAAGAGAATCTTGTCTTTCCAGAGATTGTTCATTTTTTCTCTCACAGAATCAGATTTAATTTCCGAAAGCAGGTAGCCTTTTAACATTTCCGTGGAAGTCAGGCTAAGTCCCCGGTCATTCATGGTAACAAAGATTTTGTGAGCGTCTTGTTCTGTCGTTGCTACAATTTCAATAAAAAATACTTTTTCCGCCAGCCAGTCACAGAAATGCAGTAAAAGATCATCCGATATATCCTCAGGAAAAACCTCCTGAATATCCTGATATCTTCCATAAAGATTACATACCGATTCGCCCGCTCCGGTAACGTCAAAATCCACATTATTAAAAATAGCTTCCATACATTCCTGGCGGTCATCGACATTGATATTAAATGACTTCGTGCCAAAGGATTCAGAAAAAATCATAGTTTCGATCATATTGTAACTCTGCCCGGCTGCCTTTAATCTGTTATTCAGGTACATCAGAAGCAAAGTTAAAGATGATAATCTCTGCTGACCGTCAATAATCGCATTTTCTCTGCCGGCTAATATAATCGATCCCATGAAATAGGTCCCATAATCAGCAACTGCCGGTCTTGTATCCCCAGGTTTATAATAGTCCAGAAATTCTGAAGTCAGATCATCGATCAGTTCTTCGATATGTTTCCGCCGCCACATATATTCCCGCTGGTAATAATGAATTGAATATTTCGTATTTTGAAGCAGCTGTCTTAAATTCTTCGGTGAACCCTCAATCTTCTTCATAAGTCCATCCTTTCTGCCTTTGTTTTATTGAAACGGTTGATTTACTTATCTTTTCTTGATAAAAGGCACACTGTCTCAACTGTGTTTTCTTTGGGCATACGAATTCGGTCGCCTTCCTGTCCATCGAAGTATACTGGAAACGTCAGATCAATATGCTTGATAATGCGTCCCATATCTTTTTCATCCGGATCCAGTTCAATGGATTCAATAAACGTCCGCATGAACTCCTTCTTTTCCAGATCCGTCATTTTACCATATAATATATCAAAATCCAGAAGAAATTGGTATACCTTTTTCCCTGTGACTTGTTTCCCATACGAAGCCCCGATCTTTGCCTCTACATCGGTGATTGCTTCTTCCAGTTCTGAAATCCGGTCATAAAGGTTATCCATCCGCTCCTGCATATCCTGGTATTTCCTGTCATAATGCTTATCGCCCGGATCCAGACGTTCCAGCATCTGCACCAGTTTCTTTCTGGATCCCTGAGCCTGTTGGAGTTGGCCGGCAAGCTGCCTCTTTTCTTCCTCCAAAGAAGAAACATCCACCTTTTCTTCCAGTTTTTCCAGAAGGAATTCCCTGAACTTCTCCCCACCCGCCATGTACCGGATAAATTCCTCAATCTCCGCATTGAAAACTTTCTGGTTGAGCATAGGTTTATAATCGCAAATATGCCCGTCAACCCATTTCCGGTGATGGCAGCGGTAATAAAATGTATCTTTATATTCCCCGGTCTTCTTATTCTTCCTTCTCTGCACGGTACCGCTCATGCCGCCCCCGCAGAGCGGGCATTTGATCAGCCCCGATAAGATATGCTCATGGTCCAGGCTGTGGGTCTTAACCCATCTGACGCCCGTCCGCTTCCGTTTCTCTTTGGCGGCTTCCCATGTTTCCTCATCGATGATCGCATCGTGCAGTCCGTCCGCCAGAAGATACTCATCCTGCTTCACCCGGCAGTATTGATCCCTCGTTCCTTTTACCTTTTCCGTCTTATTTTTCCCGTAAGCAATCTTCCCCGCATAGACCGGATTATCCAGTATCTTCAGAATCGTGCTTCTGGAAAAATAACTGACCTCCTGATCCCGGAGCCGCTTCTTTGTATACCCATGCTGGTTCAGATATTTACAGATGGAATCAGCTCCAGCCTCCGTCCGGGTGAACTGGTCAAAGATGATCCGGACAATCTCCGCTTCCTCCGGGTTCACAATCAGCGTACTGTTTTTTGAATCCAGTTCATATCCGAAAGGCGCCTGCCCGCCGTTCCACTTTCCCTCCCTGGCCTTCTGTTTTCGGCCTTCCATGGTCTGAACCAGGATATTCTCTCTTTCAATCTCCGCAACCGCCGACAGAACCGTAATGGTCAGCTTACCGGAATCTTTGGAAGAGTCAATGCCATCCTCCACGCAGATCAGATTCACTCCGTAATCCTGGATATATTGGAGTGAGTTGAGCACATCCGCCGCATTGCGCCCAAACCGTGAGAGTTTAAAGACCAGAATATAGGAAACGCCGTCCTTCTCCTCCGCCACATCCTGGAGCATCCGGGAAAATTCCGGCCTGCCGGTGATATTCTTTCCAGATTTTCCGGCGTCACAGTATTCCCGGACAATCTCCATATTCTGGAACTGGGCAAATTTCGTCAGTCGGTCTTTTTGTGCCTCCAGACTGTAGCCCTCTACCTGCATGGCTGTGGATACTCTCATATAAATATAACATTTCTGTTTTCTCACTCTGCCGCCTCCTCAAAATATTCTGTTGATTCCGGTATCATCCGGTAAGTTTTCAATGCGTCCAGGATTGCCAGTTCTTTTTCCTTCGGACATCTCGGGATATGATTCTTATTTTTCTCCGGCTTATTGTAAGCTGTCCCCATCTCGATGCCATATTTCCGCTTTACCTGGGCAATATACAAACTGGAAACCTTTAATCCATGTATCCTCAGAACGTGGGCTTTTATCTCCGCATAAGTGGCTTTGGACTCTGCCGCCGTTATCGGAAGACGGGAACAGTCCAGCGTAAAGACTACCATCTCATCCGGGGTATCCTCATCATCCTCTTCCTGATTCCCGCCCAGATCAAAATAAACAGGGAAACGGAAAGTAATACTTTTCAGGATCTTCTTGTCATCCCCTTTTTCCGGAAATACTTCAATCCGCTGGATAAACTGCCGGCACAGCGTCCGGCGCTCTTCATAGTTCATTTTTTCATACAGTCTGTCAAAATGATCCAGGATCAGGCAGATATTATCAGAGGAATGGATGCCCTGCTTCATCCTCAGCAGTTTACGCTTTATCTTCTCTATCTTATCCTCGATCCGACCGATCTTGTCATATGCCGCGTCCACCTCTGCCTGTAATTTTTCATATTGCTGATCATAACTTTCCGCCAGCACATCCAGATGATCCAGCTCCATCCCCAACTTATATTTCACATGCTCCTGGTGATGCAACTCTTTCCGGAGCATCTTCAGTTGTGTTTCCACCGCTTCCTCAGACATCTGGTTCCCGACTGTCCTGGCAAAAGCCGTCCGGAATTCTTCCGTCCCGGTAACCTTCTGGATAACTTCCATCACGGCCGCATCCAGCCTTTCCTGGTTATAGGTATGGCAAAAGCTGCACACACGCCCTTCCGATATCCTGTAATTTCTGCACCCGTAGGAATAAACAGTTTTATAATATCCCCCATAGTTATGGTTCAAACTTTTATTCTTCTTACTGATAAGCCCGCCCCCGCAGACTGGACATTTTACCAATCCTGACAGCAAGCTGATCCGATCCTCTTCATCCCGTTTCCCTTTTACCCTGGCCAACTGTCCCCGTTTTTCCTGAGCCTGTTCCCAAATTTTCTCTGTCACAATAGCCTCATGTTTCCCCTGGACCACAATCTCCTGCTTTGGATCCGGGCTTCCCTTATTCGCCCTGCGGTAATAAACGATCTTCCCGCAATAAAAAGGATTGTTCAAGATACGGGATACAAAATCACTATTGAAGGGACGGATAGTTCCCTGGGAAATACGCTGGTATCCATGGCTATTCAGCCAGCGGACAACACCGTTCAACTTCATCGGCGGTTCCAGATATTTTTCATAGATCAGACGGATGACCTCTGCTTCTGAAGGCTCTATCACCAATTCTCCATCCCTGCTCCGGTATCCATACGGAATCGGCCCGCCTGCCCATCCGCCCTGCAGCACCTTCTGCATCTTCCCGGACATGAACTGGAGCCGGATATTCTCCCGCTCAATCTCCGCAACAGCTGAAAGGATCGCCAAGGTCAGCCTGCCACCCTGGGTGGAACTATCAATGCTGTCCTCCACACAGATCAGGTCGATATCATAATCCATCAGCGTCTGCATTGATTTCAGCACATCCGCCGCATTGCGCCCGAACCTGGAAAGTTTAAATACCAGGACAAAGGAAATATCATCCTTCCCACTGGTAATATCATCCATCATCTCCATAAATGCAGGCCTGCCCTTGATGCTGTGTCCAGATTTTCCAGCGTCACAATACGCTCCGGCAATTTCCAGTCCTTTATATTCAGCAAAATCTTTCAGCCGCTTTTGCTGGGCGTCCAGGCTGTACCCTTCTGTCTGGGCGGCAGTGGAAACACGGGTGTAAATATAACATTTTTTTCGCTTCAAATTCTCTCCCCCTTTTCGTATTCCCGTTGTCATACGGCTGCCTGTACCTATAATGTATCGTGTTCCTTCATTTCTGTCAGCGCACAAAATTTATAGGAATCCGCCCTTTTTTTTGTGCGGGACTCCTAAAAAAAAGGCCGGCATCCCTAATAGGCGCCGGCATCCCCGTCATGTCCCCTATTTCCTTGCCCTTTCGCGGCTCCCAGTTCCGCCAGGATCTCATCCCCATATTTCTGGATCATCCGCGCCAGAAATTCCGCACATTTTTCCATATTGATCTTCGCCTCTTTCTCCGTCAGGCGGCCCGTATCCACTACTTCTACATCTTTCAAAGGCAGACACCTCCTTCTTCTGTCCAAAGGAGTTTTCCTGCCTGATTTTTTGATTTCCGAAAAAAGAAAAGGCCTGCCGCTATCTGCGTATATTCAACAGATAACGACAGGCCATATTCTAACCTTTCCTATTCACTTGTCAGCAAGCTGTCAGAGAAGATATTAAATCCTGCGGGCGTAATCCAGCGAGATCCACCCCGCGCCGGATTTCAGCTTGCCCCAACGGGAAGCCCCCTGTCCGTCCGCTTCCTCCACAATGGTAAAGACGCCTTTCCCGGTATATTTCCCGGTCTTCCCGTAATTCGTCCCCGGTCCTTTCCGGATATTCAGATCTGTGATGGATACCTGCACCAGATACGGAGAAAAACCGCTTCCGGATCCCAATCCTCCATAGACAGCCTTCCCAGATTCGTCGTATACCGAATACCCCGGATTCTCATCCGCACACTTCTTAGCATTGGCAAGCACTTTGAACGCCCCTTTCTGGGACTTCGCATCTGTCCAGGACTTCCTGACCCGGAACCATCCGCCGTTCTCCGGCTCCGTTGTCCCAGCCCCTCCCATAGCCGCCTTCACATCCTTCCGAAACCCGTCCATGGTATAGCCCAGGCCAAGCCCCTTCCACAGATGCTCCGGATCCCCGTGGTTGGAAGCGATCCCCCGGCTGTGTCCTTCCCGGTGGCTGATGATCACGCCATCCGCAGTTGGGTTCAGATTGTACTGCTTGCACAGATAAGCAAACAGTTCCACTGCCGCCTCATAAGTACGCTTCGCCACTGCCTTTGCCGCAGCGGTATCGGAACAGGTAAAATTCGCCCCGCCTGTGTACTTGATACAGGCAGGCTCACACATCTCCACGCCGACATGGGTGTTGTTGCCGCTCCCCTTGTTGCCGGAGCCGCAGTGCCAGCCCCGGTGGTTCCAGGGAAGGGTCTGGTATACCGTCCCGTCATTGCCGTCAATAAACCCATGGACACAGGCGCTGTCATAGGACGGGCTGTTCCAGTTATTGATAAACACAGACGCCTTCGGCTGGGGACATCCCACCGAATGGAGCATCAGCCCCTTGACTGTGATCTTTCTTCCTGCCGTATAGCAGGGATTTTTCGTTAAAATACTCTGTACTAACTTCATCTCATTTCTCCTCCGTTTCTGTTTTTTCCGCCCGGTCATGGAGCTGCTCCAGCACCGCCTTGATCTTCTCCGGCACCGGAAGCCCCAGATGCGCCGCGTTCTCCAAAAGGCTCACGCCCTCATTGGAAATATAGAAAAAGATCACCGCCGTCCGCAGCACCGACCCGGTGCCGATGACATGGACATCCAGGATATTGGCAATCCCCACCAGAAGAAAAATCAGCACCTTCCGGCAGATCCCTTTAAAACCCACGCTGCTGGACAGTTTCCGGTCACTGACCGCGCACATCACGCCGGTCAGATAATCCGCCGCCGCGAAAGCCACAAGAGCCAGCAGCAGGCCGTCACAGCCGCCCAGGTAATACCCTAGCCATCCGCCCACTGCGGCAAATACCATCTGTACCGCATTCCAGAATTCTTTCATTGCTTTTGTTCCTCTCTTTCCCATAAGAAAAGACGCCCCCAAAAGAGCGCCTGCCAGTCAGTTTCTCTATATAAAGTGCCGCCTGCCCTTTTCAAGACAGCTCTTTCCCTTACGGCACAGGATCGGGTTGTTCCGTCAGCGTGTAGGTAATCTTCATGGTCTTGTCTACCGTCTTTACCACCGCTGAGGAAAGGTTGTTGATGGACACCAGGTACGGTGTCAAAAGATAAGTCGTCCGATACTCATTCCCGTAGCTGCCGCCCCATCCAAACAAGAAATTCTTATATTGGAACAGGGGCGTTGCGGCATTATTGAGCCTGACGCTTCCCTGGGTATGAATCACTTCATCATTGACAGTGATCTGGAAATCTCCACCAATAATCAAATCCCCCACTAATGTCATATATAATTCACAGGAGCCGACATCACAAAGCGGATCCCATTTTGAAGTAAATCCAAACTGGATCAGCGTAACATCCACGGGATTTGTCAGGCTGATCTTATAGATTCCCGTCTTATCATAAGCGGGCACATATAAATAACCGCTTCGGACACAGCATTTGACAACACGTTCCGCGAAAGTTCCTTTCTCTCTTGTTCCCACATCCATAAGCTTTGCGTTGGAAAATGTCCACTCCCCTTCCGTAAACGAATAGTCTGTTTTTGAAATTCGGATCCAGACCATAGAAGCGTCTCCAGATGAATTTCCCACATTGGAAAATCCATACCAGTATCCGTCCTGCCCATCCAGAAATTCCCCATATTTTGTAGAGCTTCCCAAAAAAGAAAAGACCGAAGGAGTTAACACCCGGTCTTCCAGTATCCGGTATGTGGAATCATCCAATCGGTCATTTAATCCCAGAGAAAAAACAGGAATTCTGATTTTTCTCACCCGGACACTGACATCTTCATAAGTAATGGAATAAAGAAGGTTCTGCTCAAAGTCCATTTCAACGGATTCAAACAGCACCATCTGTGTGGTATCCGGGATCGACACATCCGCTGTTTTCAGCTTCAGAAATGTACTGGCATCCCCCTGAAGGCTCCCATATCCATTCGCTCCTCCTAAAGCGCTGGTAAGCGCCGCGGCCGCGATCGTTCCATTTCCCTGGCTTGGTGTAAATTCCCATACAAATTTATAACCGTTTTCTAAAGCCATACTTTCTGTCAGATTCAGGCTTCCTCTTGCCGGATTCGCTGTCCCATTTACATCATTGGAAGCATAAGCCACCGGTAAGTTATCAGAGTTTTCATACAAGTGCTCCGCATCCTCTTCCAACGCTTTGGAGAAGAGAAGAATACCGCCGATCAGATTCGGACAAATTGGCAAAAGATTTCCATTCCAAAGGATTGCGTTATCATATTCCCCGGTGGCATTATAAAAAATTCCCATAGGGTTTAAACCAAGGATATTGTTCACGGCCTCGGTAATCATATTTTCCTCCGTCACCACCTCTGTTTCGCCGGTATCTTGATCCGCCAATTCGATTGTCATCCTGCCTTTTAAAACCATATCTGTATTCCTCCTGTATTTATTCTGTGTCTCCGGATCCCGGCAGCGTCACCGGCCGGCAGAAAGCTCCGATCCCTGGCTTTGCCGTCAGGGTATCCGTATAGCTCCTCTGCACCAACTCCATGGTCTCCACGGAAATACTATCCGAAATTCCTTTCACTTTCAGTCCGCAGCGGATCCCAAACAGAGCAGCCCTCTCCTCAATGTCGATCCTGCCGTCCCATGCCGCCGCAGCCGCCATTGCCTGGCCGCTGATGGACGCAATGCAGTCCCCGATCCCCACGCTGCCGGAGCCATCCTCCATCCGCAGGTACACGTTGAAGGTATTTGTGATATTCGGCATGATATTTTCAATCGGATAATGCAAAGACAGGACGTGCTTCCCGCTGTGCCAGGTCTCCACCGGATGATGGAGCAGGATCTCCGCATTGTTCAATTCAAAGGTCACATAGCAGACCGCTTTCCCGTCCTCCATCCAGTTCACCGGCAGGCTCACATCTACAGAAATATCTGTGCCAGCCGCATTAGCAGCAGAACTGAAAGTTTCCGCTTCACTTCCCGACGGGGCCGTCCCAGACGGTTCACTGCTTTCACTCTCCTCAGAGGAGAACGGGATCACAATCGTGCCGCTGGCATTGGCTGACCTTGCAGCCGGATCAGCCGCTACGTCCACCACCACCTGACCGAAGAACTGTGCATGGTTTTCCTCTTTGGATGCGAACTCAATGCTGATAATCCGCACATCCGTCTCCCCGATGGAATACTCAGAAGCATTCGTAAAGGTGTGGATGCCGATCTTTCCCGCTTCGATCTGGTTTAAGAGTCCAGAGATGTTCTTATCATTCTTGGACTTTGCCTGGGAAAGCCGGGGATTTTTCCCCACACATTTTAGGCTCTGCCTGCCGCCGATCTTAACCGTGAAAGACGTCACACAGGTGATCTGCTGGGCATCCGCCTGTCCGCCGGAAAAGGTCAGCACATCCCCCAGATCAATGGCCGGGTTCCCAATCGTATCGGAATCAAAGGGTACATAGTTCACTTTGGAAAGGGCATCAAGGATATTCCCGCACAGTTCTGCCCTGGTTTCTTCCAGTCCGAACTGCAGTAACGGATTGACTCCCAGGTTCATGGTCAACCCATCATCTGTTTCCAGGGCGTAATACTCGGCAGTCTGTGTTCGCAGGTTGGTGGAACTGACCGCCGTGTACCGGGTCACAAAATCAGAGAAGCTGCTGGAAAACCGATGCTTCTGCAAGATCTCCATCACCGGAGTCTCCCCATACTGGCGGAATTCCAGCTTCCCTTCCCGGTTGATGCAGAAGAATCCGCCCAGCACCTGGGCCGTAAAATACAGCACATCCCGATACGTTTCAATATCATTTTCCGGATAAATGGAAAGCTGTTCTGATCCATTCGGGAGCGCCTCAATCTCCGCCTGGGTCTGCGCCAGTTCCACCCCGCAGGCGGTACTGCACAGCGCCATCATCCCGTAAGCCGTGCCGATGGTCTCAAAGCCATTGAAAGCCCGGTCAAAGCGGAGCATCCGGTCATAAGCCTTCAGTTCCAGCACATGCACCGTCCGGTTGGCCTCGCTCACTTCAAAGATCCCCATAGGGACAGCTTCGTAAGTCCCGTCCGCCAGCCGCAGATGATAGGATAATTCCACCTCCGCATCTTCCAGAGTGTACCGGTCAATATCCAGGAACAGGCTGATCCCCATCTCCGCCGCGTACACCGCACCAAGCTCAATCTCAGAATTGCCACTGCACTGGGCCGTGATATAGCCGCTGCCTTTGACGATATCTTCCTGATCAAAGGGATACTCAACGCCGCCTGCCGTGATGATCTTTCCCGTCCAGTAATATTTCCGGGTGTTTTCCTGCACCGCCTGCAGGAACGCCTCGCTCATCGGGTACATCGGACACCCCTCCTTCCGTTTTCAGGCATCAAAAAAGCACCAATCATTTCTGACTGATGCTCTTCCTAAATAAACCACCGTAAATTTAGATATTTTATTTCATCGTAATTCCCATCTGCTTAAGTTTCTGTTCTACCTGATAACGATGAGTCTTACATTCTACATTTAAATCATTTTCAAATATAATCCAATCGTTTATCGATTCTAATGCATAATCCATAGCATCCTGATTCAATACTACACCAGATTCTTTTAAAAAATTTATTCTGATTACAAGTTCTAGGACATAAATAAAATACCAAGTAATATAATCCGCTATTTTTTCTTCTGAATCATGAATTATAGTAGCCAAATTATTTTCAGAATAAATATAATGATCAAATGTATGCCTTTCTTCGGCTAATAAACCCTTATATTTTTCTCCATCTAATCCAAGTAGAGAAATACCTTGTTGTAACTTTTGTTTATCTACTGTCTTCTTAAAAAATCTATCATAGCTGCCTTTTACGTTGTTTGTCTCTTTAAATGTATTTATTATAAAGCCATCCGCAATATTTAATAATAAAGATAACCTATGATTTGCGTTTATCTTGCCGTAGTCTTCTGAATTTAAATAGTAGAAGGCATTTACAACCGATTTGGTCATTTTTTTATCTGAAATACCAGTATTTCTGAATTTATCATATTTTTCCAATATCTCTGATGATAAATCTCTTTGTGACCTTCCCAACAGCTCCGAACAATACCACTTTTTGTCAGTCTTATAAAATGACAAAAAAATAAGTTCTTTACAATCCCTTTTTTGTCCATCAATTTCATATTCCATCGGTTCATAAAAATATCCATCATAAAGAAATAATAACTCCCAAATAAGTCGAAATACTTCTTTGATATTCTTATCTCCTTCAAGAATTACTATGCAGTTGGTATCTTTTATTTTTATGTCCGCATTAACGCCTTTATATTCTGTATATATTTTTTGGTCACTCCAATTACGAACATAATCCTTTACTTTGAATTTGACCATCCAATTCATATATCTCTCCCATTTGACAATACTGGTCTATAAATACAGCTTTTTTTACTATATCACATTCTTTCCGTAAAGAAAAGATGACCTTAAATCTCCCTCAGCGTAAAACTCACCGTCCACAGCCCTTTCCGGGAAGTATCCTTCACCAAAGCCGCCTTATACCCTTCCACATACATCTCCGCTGTCTTCACAGCCAGTGTCTCTGTATCAAAATACCCCACGGTAATCTTGTCCTGTTGCTTAAACTCTGTCAAAATCTTCAGCCACTTTGCCGAAACAGAGAACGTCACCGGAATGCTCACCACGCCTGCGCGCACCACATCCCGCTGCACCGTACCGGCTTCCGTCTCCCCGCCGGAATCTGCCTCCACGTCATCCATCTGTACTTCATAGGAATCCGGCAGAGGGATGGCTGTCCCGTCAAAAGTCAGATACTGTATAAATGCCATAGGTTACCTCCCTCCCGACCTCAGGTTCTGTCTTGCCTGCGCTGTCACTACCAGTTCATCCAAAAGCGTGCCGCCCACATATACCGGGATCACAATGTTCCCCTGCGAACCGGAAAGTCCTGACAATGCTTCTGACACCGCAGAAGAAATCCCGGAGATTAGGTCGGACATATTCCCGCCGGATAGAGCGCCATCGGCATAACCATACTCTGTCCCGTTCACTTTCGGTGAGATCACCATGTCCGAAGCTACATCCCGGACAGCTTTCTCCACCAGGTTCCGGTTCTTCTCAATGCCCCCGGCCAGCCCTTTCATGAAGTCCGGCATCCAGGTCTCATAATCCGCCAGAGGCCCTTCATCCGGAGCCGAGAAATGCAGGAAGGAACGGATCCGGTCAGCCAGACCGGAAACTGTGTTGATCACACTCTGGATCATGCTGGAAATCCCGTTGATCAGCCCCTGGATGAAATCCTTGCCCCACTGGAATGCCTGCCCCGGCAGACCGGTAATAAACCGGATAGTGGAAGAAAATCCATTGCTTACAACCGAATACAGCCCGGAAAGGGCCGAGCCGATCCCGGAGCCCATCCGCTGGAAGGCGGTCACCGCCGCCTCACGCAGGGAAGAAGCGATATTCACTACCGTGGTCTTGATGCCGTTCCAGACAGAGGATGCCGTCTGCTTCATCGCCGACCAGATCTGCGAGGCGAACTGGGACAGAGCCGAAAGCACCGTCTCCACGCCCTGCTTCAGTCCCGAAGCCGCAGAAGTCACCACCTGCCGGATTCCCGACCAGATCTGGGAAGCCGCATTTTTGATATTGTTCCAGGTATTCGCCGCATCCGAGGCAAGCTGGGAGAAATTCCCCGTTACCAAATCGATCAGCAGAAGTACCGGGGCAAGGATCACATTTTTCAGCAATTCAAAGGCGCCGGAGGCAATCTGGCAGATCCCCGACCAGATCCCCCGCAAGGTATTTTTCGCATTCTCCCACAAAGAAGTAATCGTTGTCACCACCAGCTGGACAATAGGATTCTGCAGGATCGCGTTCCAGGTATTCGTGAAAAATGCGGATACCTGTGACCACAGGCCGCTCCACCAGTCCGGAATGGCAGAAAAAAAGCTGATGAAGATCTGGAACGCCGCCGGGATGGTTTCCGTGAAGAAAACCACCACCCCGTTCCATAATTCCACCAGCTTTTGGGATACCGACTGCCACAGGTTCCCAAACCATTCCGTGATCGCTCCCCAGTTCTTTACAATGACAATGATCCCGGCAATAGCCGCAGCCACCCCGGCAATGATCCCGATCACCGGGAGCAGGGAAATGTTCAGCGCCCCGAAGGACACCGCCAGGGCCGCAATCACCGGTGTCAATGCTGTAAATGCCACTAACAATGCGCCCAGAATGATGACAAAATTCTGCACAGGTTCCGGCAGCATGCCGAACACCTCGCTCACCGCTGTGATAATGGCCACCAAAGGCGGCAGTACCACGTTGGCCAGCTCCACGATCTTTTCTCCCAGAGGAACCAGCGCCTGCTGCAGCTTCCGGGTATTTGCCTCCATCTCCTGCATGGGCGTCTGTGTCTGGCTGAACAGATTTTCCGCTGACCCGGCAACGCTGTCATAAGTCTCTCCCACGGAAGTCAGGGAAGTGATAAACTTCAGGTTTCCATCCTCGGCCATAGTACCAAAAGCCTGTGCCGCCATGTTCAGGGCTTCCTGCTGGCTGGTGCAGTTTCCGATATCCGCCACAATGGAATCGATCACCTGCTTCTGGGTAGCTTCCCCGTTCTGCCATGCCAGGAACAGGGACTGTGTTTTCTGGGAATACAGGTCAATGGAATCCCCGATGGTTCCATCCGCCAGACGGGTGGTCACCTCATTGACGGCGTCATTGACCTTGTCCAGGTTGTACGCGCCGCCCTGCAGGCCATTCTGCAGAAGCTGGAAATACTCGGAAGCCGAATACCCCGCCTGCTCAAATTTCCCGGCATACTCAGACAGATTATCCCCCAGTTCATTGGTCTTGTCCAAGCCATTCTGGGTACCCCGGACGATATAATCCATGGCTTCCTGGGCGGTCAGGCCATACTGCTTCATCAGAGAGTTAACACCCCGGAGGGTCTCATTCATGTCAATCCCGTACAGTTCCTCCAAAGTCAGCGCCTGCTTCGTCAGGTTGGTCAGGTCGGTATCTCCCAGATCCCCCAGGTTCTTCTTGACCATAATGACCGCTTCCGCCACCGCGTCCATGCTCTGGCCCACGCCGGAGCCGTACACATTTTTTACGATCTCCGCACTGGCTTCGGCTGCCTCCCCGGTTTCGCCGAAATAGGCGTTTACTTTGGAAACGGCTGTCTCTGTCTCCGCATAAGCGGATACCGCCTTATCGCCCACATCCTGGATCTTATCCCCGACCACAGATAGTTGGTCAGCAGCCTCCATCAGAGCAGCCCCCTTGGCGGCCTGGGTAATCTCCCCGATGTCATCTGCAGCACCCTGGGCAGCATCCCCCACATCATTCAGATCGTTGATCAGGTTCCGGACAGCCTGCCCGTCATCTACCGTATCCAGGGCATCGGTCAGCTGCTTAATGTCTGCCTTCCCGCCGGTAACCGCTTTCCCAATCTTCTCCACAGCGGTTTTCAGCTGATCAGAAGAAGCCGTCCCGTTCCGGATCGCTGTCACCAAGCGGCTTCCCAGCACATCGGCATAATCATCCACACTGGAACCAGTAGCCGCAAACAGCTTATTCAGACGCTCCGTATTAGAAGCCAGCCGCTCCTGCTCTGACTGCAGACCAGACAGATCCGCCTTATACCGGTTCAGCGTGCCACGGGTTTCCTCCACTTCACGTTGGAAAGCCATGTACTGGTCTTTCCCCAGGTCGCCCCGCTCAAAGGCTTTCGCCACATCCTCCTGGGCCTGTTCCAGGGCTTCCAGCTTCTTTTCCGTATCTCCAATCGCAGACTGCAGAAGCTCCTGCTTCTGTGCCAGAAGAATGGTATTGGACGGATCCAGTTTCAGAAGGTTATTCACATCCCGAAGCTGGCCCTGGGTCTTCTTTATGGAATTGTTCACTGCGGCAAGCGACTTTTCCAGTCCGCTAGTATCGCCGCCGATTTCCACTGTAATGCCCTTGATCCGGCTTGCCATGTGTCACCACCTCCTGAAAATGAATATAGAAAATACCCGGATCACTCCGGGCGGAATCTTT
>ERZ1090867.254-NODE-254-length-25176-cov-17.577963_pt1 | contig 25176 bp, 24 predicted proteins | sample MGYA00478476_ERZ1090867 | MGnify/ENA primary metagenome ERZ1090867 (study PRJEB33644, sample SAMEA5815742) | chicken gut metagenome | biome: Chicken; feature: Gastrointestinal Tract; material: Caecum | place: Ireland | collected 2019-01-01 | study: A study of the... | reverse complement strand
ATGTCCAGCAGGCCGATGCCGTTTTCGCCGCCCACCTTGTTCAGGTATTCGATGAGGGCCACACCGTCCATCTCCTGATCGTTGACGGCGGTGGGGATGCCCTTTTCAAAGTGGATCTTCACATAGGTGGGGGTGTCGGGAGCCTGTTCGGGGCTGACACCCAGCTCCAGGAAGCCCTCTTTGTTGTACTGGGGTTCCAGAGAAGGCTGCTCCAGGTCCAGGCCCTCGTGGCTCAGGTGCCAGAGGTTCTTATCCTTGGAGTAGTTGGTCTCCCGGTTGATCTTCAGGGGGATGTTGTGGGCCTCGGCGTAGTCGATCTCCTCGTCACGGCTCTTGATGTTCCACTCCCGCCAGGGGGCAATGATGGTCATATCGGGGGCCATGGCCTTGAGGGTCAGTTCAAAACGGACCTGGTCGTTGCCCTTGCCGGTGCAGCCGTGGCAGATGGCGTCGGCGCCCTCCTGCTTGGCGATGTCGGCCAGCGCCTTGGCGATGCAGGGACGGGCGTGGGAGGTGCCCAGCAGGTAATCCTCGTACTTGGCGTCCGCCTTCAGGCAGGGCCAGATGTAGTTTTCCACATAGTCCTTTTTCAGGTCCAGCACATACAGCTTGGAAGCGCCGGTCTTGATGGCCTTTTCTTCCAGGCCGTCCAGCTCGGTGCCCTGGCCCACGTCGCCGGAAACGGCGATGACTTCGCAGTTGTTGTAGTTTTCCTTCAGCCAGGGGATGATGATGGAGGTATCCAGACCGCCGGAGTAAGCCAGTACCACTTTCTTGATGTCCGCTTTGTTCTTTTTCATGATGTTCCCTCTCCTGTTATGCCAGCGCCGGGGACTTGGTTGCTTGCCGTCGCTGAATATTTATTCATTCGATACTGCATATTATACAACTTTTTATACAAAAAGCAAGTGGAAAACCGCACAAAGGATTTTCCACGGAGCACTTGTTTTTAGGCAGAGTGCACAGCGTTTTTCTTCCTCTATGCGGTCCAGTGTATGAATATACAGTTTTTCTTGCAAAATCCCCACGGGTCAGCGTGGTTTTTTCTCTTTGTGGGTTTATGCACCATTCACCTGCTGCAAAACCGCGTCCACTTCCGCCCGGTCCAGCTGCAGCCGCACCGGGGCAGGCGGGTCGGCGGGGGGATTGAGCGCATACGCCCAGTAGCCCAGGTCCAGCCAGCGGCCGAACTTGTAGCCGCTGTTTTTTTCTACGCCATAGCGGGTGAACCCCAACTGTTTATGGAAGGCATCACTCTGGGGGTTGGGCCGGGTGACCAGGGCAAAGGCGTTGTGGTAGCCCTGCCGGCGCAGCAGGTCCAGCAGCGCCCTGTACAGCTTGCGGCCGGTGCCCTGGCCCAGTACCTGGGGGGCACAGTAGACGGTGGTTTCCACATCCCAGGCGAAGGCCCGCCGGGTATGCCAGGGGTGGGCGCAGGCGTAGCCCGCCAGCCGCCCGTCCGCCGTATAGGCCACCAGGAAGGGCCCTTTTTCCAGCACGTCGGCAATATTCTGCCGGTACTCTTCCACCGTGGAAGGCTCATACTGGAAGGTCTGGGTGCCGTGGGTGACGTACCAATTATAAAGGGCAACCACATCGGCGGCATCCTCGGGGGTGGCCATCCGCACCGTCAGACGGCTGCGGGCGGCCCAGTCCGCGGCCAGGGCTTCCTTTTCAGCTTTGGGCAGCTTTTTCAGGGCCGCTTCCCGTTTCAGGGCCGCAGATTTATCAGCGCAGCGCTCCGCGTAGGCCAGCTGTACCGCGGCTTTACCGTGGCTTTTGGTGTATTTGGCGCCCCCCGCCCCCGTACGGTGGGCATGGAGCCGGCGGGCCAGATCGTTGGTCCAGCCCGCGTACAGGCTGCCGTCGGCACAGCGCAGCAGATAGACCCAGGCCGGGGTATCGGGCAGGCGGTCCGCCGCCAGGCTGGGGGCGGGACCCAATCCGGCGGTGCTCATTCGCTCACCGGGCGGCCCGCGGCCCGCAGGGTACGGCGGCAGGCCTCGATGGCGGTGGCCTTATCGTCGGCGGTGATCAGGAACCGGCTGGGGTGGCAGAACCGCAGCCCCAGGCCGCTGATCTGGCGCAGCTGCTCTTCCGGCTTGCCCGCCCAGGCCGGCGGGAAAGGCAGTTTGCTGCGCTTGGTGCGGTGGTCGTTGACGCACTGGGCGCTGTAACCGCCCCGCTGGCTGGGGTACACCACAAAGATGGCGTCGGTCTTGTACAGGCCGTTTTTCCAGGGCATATAGGCGGGCAGCACCACAATGCCGTCCCGCATATTGGCGTAGGCCCGGCGCACCGTTTCGTCGGCGCGGTTCACGGCGTTGGCGGCGGCGATCTCATTTTCCAGAATGGTCTTGGCCACCGGCACCGCCCGCCAGAAACACTCGTCGGGGTCATCCTTGGAATCCCACAGGGGGTTGAAGCTGCCGATGGCGTCGGCCAGTGAATTCTGTTCGCCGGTGTTGTCGTTCAGGTCCAGGGGCTGGATGAAGTTTTCGTCCAGCAGGCGGGCCTGGTGTTCCCCCACCAGCTGGGCGCCCAGCACCCGCCATAATAACCCGAAAGCCGCGTACGGCACGCCGTTGGGGCGGGTTTCCCGGGGTTCGGAATGGTGGTCGAACATACCGCCGCCCACATCATAGACAATGCCCTCGAAGTCATCGGGCACCGTGAAACCGCGGGTGATCTTGATATCGGGGCGCACGATCTGCAAAAGCGCCGTGGAAAACACATCGTCGGCATGGAACTTGCCGCCGTGGGTAAAACCGTTTGCGGGTATTTTCATAACTGTCATTCTCCTGATGATGGTAGATTGTGTATTTGCCATTATACCACATCCGGTCCGGCACTGCACACCACAGACGCAAAAAAACGGCAGACCGCACCAACTCTCCCCGTGCAGTCCACCGTCCGGCGGCAAAATCGTGATTCAATGCCCCATCTGCGGGCCTATGTATCCGCCCGCCTGCCAGTAACTGTGCAGCATCTGGCGGCAGGCTTCGTTGGCGCGGCGCAGGTATTCCTTCTTGCGCTGCTGTTCCTCGTGCTGGCGCTGCTGCAGAATGCGCCATTGAGCGCAGGTCTTGTGGCAGCCTTGGCAGTAGTGGGGGCAGTTGGTTTGACAGGGCAGCATGGGCGGTTCCTCCCTTATCCGGTCTTTACCCCCAGTATAGCGCAGCCAAACCGCGAAATCTATCGTATTCCGGTCATTTTTGCGTAAAGAATCCGTCAACAGGCCCCCACGAAGGCCGCGAAGATCTTGCGGCTGTCCTCGTTGACTTTATAGGAGAATTCCGGGTGCCACTGCACGGCCCACACAAACCGCTTGCCCGGCTCGTACACGGCTTCGATGATGCCGTCGGGCGCGGCGGCCATGGCCGCAAGGCCCGGTGCCAGGGTGTGGATGGCCTGGTGGTGGTAGCTGTTCACCGGCAGGGTATCCTTGCCCAGCAGGTCGGCCAGCGGGGTGCCGGGCAGCAGCCGCACCGTATGGATGGGGGCTTCGTAGGCGCCGGTCTGGTGGTGGTTGACTTCCGAGGGATATTCCACCGGCAGGTCCTGCCACAGGGTGCCGCCCAGGGCGGCGTTCAAAAACTGGATGCCCCGGCAGATGCCCAACACCGGTTTATCCTGGGCCCGGGCCAGCGCCAGCAGTTTTTGCTCCATGGCGTCCCGCGGGGGGCAGGTTTCCCCGCACAGAGAGGTCTGCGCCGCACCATACACCGACGGGGCCACGTCCTGCCCGCCGGTGAGCAGGAATCCGTCACAGGTATCGGCCAATCGTGCCAGGGCCTGCGCATCATCGGTAAGGGGCAGCATCACCGGCACACCCCCGGCCTGCTGAATACCCTCCATGTATCCGGGCAGCATCCAGTAGCTGGCTTTCTGGTAGTCCATCAGCGGCACAAGCCCGATCAGCGGGCGCTTTGTGTTTTCCATTCGTTCTTTCCTCCCCTGAAAAAAAGGCGAAGATGTCCGGGTGGGCATCTTCGCCTTGTGTCTTTGTCATTGTAGCGCGCCGGGGCGCGTTCGTCAAGAGGGTTCAGAATACCTCCACTTTGAACACCGCCGCACCGCTGGCTTTCGCCGCCGCCAGGCCCGGGCCGGAATCCTCAAAGATCATGGTTTCCGCCGGGGTGACGCCGAAGTGTTCCATGGCTTTCAGGTACCCTTCGGGGTCGGGCTTGCTCTTTTCCACATCCTCGCTGGTGAGGATCAGGTCGAACCAGCACACGCAACCGAAATGGTTCAGCACCTCGGTGGCGTTGCGGCGGCTGCCGGTGGTAACGCAGGCCAGCCGGTGCCCGGCAGCCCGCAGATTCTGCAGCAGTTCAAACAGCGCCCGGTTGGGGCGCACCGTATCGAGGAAGTCGCCATACAGTTCCTTTTTGCGGTCGTGGACCCGCTCCACATCGGCGGCATCGGGGTCGCCGCCCATCAGGGGACGGAGGAATTCCTTATAATAGCCGCCGTTGCAGTGGTCGGCGTAGTATTCGTCGCTGACGGTAAAGCCCAACTCTTCCAGAGCCGCCCGGTAGGAAGCCGCGTTGGCGGGCACGGTGTCCAGCAGGGTGCCGTCCAGATCGACACAGATCAACATGGGAAAACTCCTTTCAGCGGCGGGCATGGTCGGCGGCATCGTTGGCCACCATCACCAGCCCGGCGTAGAACATGGCCGCCCGTTTGCGGTCCTTGGAAAGTTTGTAGGGCATCAGCCGCAGCCAGTGGATGACCTCGTGCATGAGGATGCTGTCCAGCTGGCGGGGATAGCGCCGGCCCAGGTCCGCCATCAGGTCGGCGAACAGGGCATCGTAGGCCGCCGAGCGGGTCAGGGCAAAGTCGATGTGGTTCTGCTGCACCGTGACCCGGGGGGTCATCATCATAAACTCGTACCCGCCGTGCAAACTTTGCAGCAGCTTGCCGTAGTCCAGGAAGGGGCTTTCGTGCAGGTTGCCGGTGTTGGGGTCGATGAGATACCAGCCCTTGTCGTCGGTGCGGCAGATGATGTTTTCAATGGTCAGATCGCCGTGGATGGTGGCTACCGGGTCCCCGGCAAAGAGAGCCTGCAGCCGTTCGTGGGCAAACAGCCAGTCCAGCTGGCTCAGGTTTTTGTACTCCCTGCCGTTGATCCACACCGTGGGGTATTCCATCAAATCATGCAGGCTGCGGGCCTCGCGCAGTTTCTGCAGGTTGCCGTCCACCTTTTTGGCGATGTACTGTTCGATCTTGGCCGCATCAGCCGCCGTCGCCGTGGGGTGGTAGAGCTTTTCTTCCAGGGTGTCCAGCACTTCGTGCAGCACGGCGGCACTTTTTTCCACCGGGTTGGAGTGCAGGTACCGGAACATCCCCACGGCCTGGGGATCATAGGTCATATCGTACCAGCAGCAGTCGGCATCCTCCCCGGCGCGCAGGATCTCGCACAGGGGCAGGCGGTCCTTCTGGGCCCGCAGCCAGTGCAGCTGCTCGGCCAATTTCTGGCCGTCGGCACCAAAGGCGTATTTGCGGTAGAAAGTACGGGTCTTGTCCATGCAGAGCATGGTGGTGGCGTTGGACCCGGCAGAAAAATCCTGTAAAATCGTGATGTCCTGATTCATTTGCAGGAAGCGGTCCACCCAGGCCTTGTTCTGCAGCCCGAAATATTGGCTCAGGAACACCGCCCGGTCCTGGGGGTCTGCCTGGGGCAGCAGGTTCAGGTAGCTTTCCCCCGCCGGGGCTGCCGCCGTAGCCTGATTCACTGCGCCGCGCACCTTCTCCGGCAGCAGCGTAGCCAGCCACATGAGAACCAGCGGCACCAGATACCAGGCGATCATAGCGGCGCAGGCTGCCGCCGGGGCACTTTCCAGCACACCGCCGGGCAGCACCACACGCAAATCTCCTGCCGACTGACCGAACAACGCGCCGAACACATCCACCAGACGCATGGGCTGCCCGGCCGCGGTCAAAGCCGCCGCCAGCGCCGTGTAGGAGCCCAGATACGCCGCCCACATGACCACGGTATTCACCGCCAGCCGCAGCAAATTGACCCGGCGCAAGTCCTTGAAGGTATTGATAAGGCTCCAGCAAAAGACCATGCCGTCCAGCTTGAGGGTATCGTTGAAGATGCCGCACACCGCCAGGCAGATGCGCTTGATGCCGTCCCGCAGCACGACCACCACCACAAGGGCGACGGCCAGCAATACGGCGAACAGCAGATAATACCGCGCCGCCGCACGGGCGCTTTCGCCCCCCTGGCCCAGCAGCGCAAAGACGCCGAAGCCCACCGCCACGAACCACACATCCAAAAAGCGGTCCATAATGACGGTGGCCAGGGCAAAGCCGACACCGGATTTCATCCTTCGGCCCACAAAGACCGCCCGGAACACATCACCCAGGTGCAGGGGCAGGATGGTATTGATGGCATACCCACCCGCCATGCCCCGCAGCATGGCACCCCGCCGGGGCCGCTCATAGATGCGCACAAACTGTTCCCACCGCAGCAGGCGGAAGGCGTGACCGGCCAGGAGCAATACCACGGCCAACAGCAAAAACGCCAGCATCATTGTGCAATTCCTCTTTCCTGCTTTTTCTTTTTATATAACAGTACCCCATACAACACCCCGGCAGCCGTGATCGCATACCCGGCGATGTACGGCGTCAGGTAATACATGAAGTAGGTATCCGGTGCGGTCAGGAAAACCAGGGGGATGCGTGCCGCCAGTGCCCCGGCAGCGAAGAAGAGCATCCATTTGCGGCGCACCAGCAGTACCAGGATTGCTGCCGCCAACAGCCCAAAGGAAGGCAGCATAAGCCAGGTCACCGCCAGCAGTCCCCCCAGGAATTCGGTACGGTAAGACAGGCTCATGATGAAGTCCTCCCGCAGCTGCTGGTTCAAGGGGTACGCCCCGATGCTGTTATACAGGAAATCTTTCTGGTTGTCCCGCATGGCCTCCGGCGGGTCGGTATACACCAGTGCAGTAACCGCAAACACCAGTTTCTGGTTGGATTCTGTAGGCTGCTGTTCCACCGTGTTCAAAAACACACCCAGACGTTCCCGCAGCAGGGAGCCGGGATATTTCAGCGCAAGCCGGATGATCCCTTTCTTGCAAACATTCCAGTCCCCTTCCGTCTGCCCCTCCAGGCTGCGGCTCACAGTTGCGCGCAGTTCCGGGCCATGAAGGTTGGATAAATCCCGGCAAGCCTGCACATCAAAGATGGGATCGATCATCGCCAGTGCCTCGGCATCTTCCACCGGGTCGGCGTCCTGCACAAGGGCCGCCGCCTGGTAGCACAGGGCCACCCGCTGGTACAGCCATGCGTCCCCCATCAGATAATTGGTATAGGCATTACAGGCTAAGGCGCCGGCCATGATGCCCACTGCACTGACCACAGCCGCTGCGGGGCGCACCAGTTTTTTCCCCGCCAAAAAGGCCAGCAGCACCGGCAAGGCCGCCAGATAATAGATACTCTCACTGCGCCAGCCGGCAGTCAGCACACCCAACAGGGTAAATACCGCCAGTTGTTTTTTCGTGATCGCCTGCCCGCGCAGATACCACCACACCAGCAAGAACACCGTGAACAACTCGGTCCAGGTGGACCAGGTGGAGCGGAAAGGCTGCATATCATGCAAAATCACCGGCGGCAGCAAGAAGGGCAGGTACAGGATGGCAAACCATCCCCGGGCGGGGGGCTTGGGCATCCGTTCCCGGGCCAAAGTTTCTGCTGCAGCCAGAAAACACCCTACAATTCCCGCAATGAGCAGTGTCTGGATCAGTACCACACCGCCGGGCACGGGAATGAACATCAGGCACAGGATAAAGGCCGCACTGGTAAGGAAATGCTGCCAGGAAGATGGCTCCAGCGTGCGGGCCAGATACAATACATCCAAATCATCGCCGCCCCAGCAGCCCGGCCAGACGATGACCAGAACCACCAGCGTAAGGACCAGATAGGGCAGCATCCATTGCAGCCACCGCAGGGCGAAGGCATCCTTTTGGCGGACTTTGCGCACCAGCGTCACGGCGCCATGCACCACAGCAAAGGCCAGCAGAACAAACAGCGCTTTATAGACAAAAAAGCAGGGGCTTTTCCAGTCGTAGCGGAAAAACAGCCGGTCGGTGGCCAGCGTCACCCCGCACCACAGCAGAGCAGCCAGCGCCTCCAGGCCCAGGCGTTTCCGGGATTGATCCATAGATTTCTCCTTTTTTACAGGCATCTTTTACAGCAGCGCCTCAAATCCCGCGTTGTTTTCGGGGGCTTCGGCAGTGCGGTACTCGTCCGGCGTGCCGAAGGGCAGGTGCAGATCGGTGGCAAAGCCGCGCACCGCCGCGCCGTGCTCCGCCAGCACGTTGTAAATGCCCGAAACAAAGAATTCCTTGTATTCGCAGGCGTGCAGATATTCGGCACAGGCATCGGCGTAGGTCTTTTTGTCTTTGAAATAGTAAGCCCCGCAGATGGCATCGTGGCTGACCACCTGTTTTTCCACCGTGTGGCAGACGTTGCCGTCCGGCCCGTACTGCAGGTAGCTGTAGGCCGGGGAATCACTCTCAAAGGTGAGCAGCGCCCCCGCCGGGCCTTCGGCAAACTTGCCCTCGGCACAAAATTCGTTGAAGGACCGGCACAGGAACAGATGGTCGCAGTCGTTGAAGAGCAGCGGTTCCCCGTCGGGCAGGCCTTCGGTGCCTTTCAGCGCCGTGATGGCCGCCCCGGCGGTGACTTCCGGCAGGGCCACGATGCGGGCGTCCGGCCAATAGGCACGGATTTTGGTATCAATGGCAAAGTCCCGGATATGTTCTTCCAGCACCACAAAGGTGAGGTCGGCACAGTCCACGAATTTTTCCACACTGCGGGTCGCCCAGTAAAAGAAGGGCTTGCCGTGAATTTCGATGAGGGGTTTGGGGCAGACAAAGCCGTTTTCAAAAAAGCGGCTGCCCCGGCCCGCCATGGGCAGGATCAGATGCAGTTTGGGCATAAAGCGTCCCTCCTTGGGCGGCGTTCAGGCGTTGTCCCGGGCGGCCAGCATTTTACATTCTTCGGCAATCACCCGGGAAAGTCCGGTTTCCATATCCACCTGGGGCACCCAGCCGTAGGCTTCTTTGGCGTGGGCGTTGTCGCAAAGGCTGAACTTGTTCACCTCGTGGTCCAGGATCTCCTCCTTGATGCCGTAGGCGCCGCCGTACAGTTCGGGGTACTTGGACCAGTAATGGCTGGAGGGGCAGTACTTGGCCTCGATCTCCTTGCCCATCAGGCGGCAGGCGGTGGCGTAGAGTTCCCGCACCGAGTAGCTCTGGTTGCTGGAAACATTCACCGCGTCAAAGCCGGGCTGGGGCCGTTCCACCACCCGCAAAGCCAGGGCAATGAGGTCATCCACATAGATATAATCCCGGCGCTGGTTGCCGTCGGAGTGGAATTCCGGCGTGCGGCCATAGTACAGTTCCCGGATCATATACCCCACAAAGGGCGGCTGCTTGCGCAGGCAGTCGATGTGGGGGCCGTAGACGTTGGCAAAGCGCAGGCAGGTCACCGTCATGCCGTAGGTATCGGCAAAGCTCTGGCAGAAACGCTCGCCGCAGTACTTGGTGTTGGGGTAGATGAGCGTGGGCGGGTTGAAGGAGGTTTCCACCGTGGGGAATTCCGTTTCGTTCTCATACATGGCGTTGGTGGAAGCCTGCACCAGCTGCCTGACGCCGGTGCGGCGGGCACATTCCAGCAGATGCACCAGGCCCAGGGTGTTCACTTCCACCGCCTGCACGGGGTCGCTCTGGCAGTCGGGCAGCGGGGCGATACCGGCGATATTGTACACCACGTCGAACTTTTCCGCCTCAAACAAAGCCGGAATGGCCTCCCGGTCCCGGATGTCCATGCGGCGCACTTCAGGGCCGAAATCGTGGTCCTCAAACTTCAGGTTGTCCAGGTTGCCGTAGGAGAAGTTATCGATGCCCACGACTTCATCGCCGCGCTTCCACAGCGCGTGCCACAACTGGCCGCCGATAAACCCGGCGGCGCCCGTTACCAGAACTTTCATACAAAGACCTCCTTACTGCTGCACCGGGATCTCGGTGTAGGTGTATGCGTCAATGATCTTGCTGCGCCATTCCCGGGCCACAAAAGCCTTGGGCCCGCGCAGATACCGCCCGCAAAGTTTCAGCAGGCTGATGCCAAAACTGGTGAGTTTATTGTTGCTGACCTGGTCCTCTTCCCGCCAGCTGATGGGGAAAAACAGCGCCTTCTGCTTCAGCTGGCACAGGGCCAGGATCATGCAGTCGTTGAAATACAGCGTATCGGGGAATTTTTTGTAGTATTCGTTTTTCAGGGGCGCCACGGCGTAGAGGTTCAGCCCGCTGCCCAGGTCGGTGATGCGCTTGCGGGCCACCAGGGTGAACAGGGCGTTGAACCCGTGGTTGCCCACCACACGCAGGGTGCTGTAGCCCTGGATGCGGCTGCCTTTCATGAAGCGGGAGCCCAGGCAGCAATCGTACTTTTTATAGGTGCCGTCCTGCAGAATGGGCAAAAGGTCCGCGATGGCCCCCTGGTCGTCGCCGTGGAGCACCACCAGGTGCTCATACCCGTGGGCGGCAGCGTAGCCGAAAGCCACCTTGTGGCTGCCGCCCAGGCCGTAGTTTTCATCGTTGCGCAAAAGGCGCACCGGGGCGTCCGGGTGGCGGCGGCGCCAGTCCTGGACGGCTTCTTCGGTACCGTCGGTGGAGCGGTTGTTCACCACGATGCACTCCCCCACCCAGGGAGCAATGCGGGGGTCCAGCAGCTGGGACAGCACCCGGGGGACCTGTTTTTCGCAATTATAGGCAGGGATAAATACCAGCAGTTTTTCCATCAGTCAGGCTCCTTTAAAAAATCCGCAGAATTTTGTTTTCAGCATAGCACAAAACGCGCCGCCCCGCAACGGGCCGCGCAGTTATTGGGCCCAGCCATCCACCACCAGCACCTGCAGGCTGGCAGTGCCGTGGGTGACGGTGTATCGGTCGGTAATGGCGAAGTTTTCCTCCAGCCAGGCGTGGAACTGGGCCATATCCCGCACTTCGGCGTCATCGTAGAGGATGACGTCAGGCAGTTTATCCGGCACCAGCGTATAGTAGTCCTCAAACCGGGGGTCGCTGTCGGTACCCGAAATCACCGAGGCCTGGGCCACCGTCAGGGTGCCGTCGGCCATCAGGAAGCCCAGACCGTTCTGCTCGCCGATGGCCTGCAGCACCGCCTGGCCCGCAAAGGGTTCCAGCGCCTCGTACAGACATTCCTGCATATCGGCAGCCTTTTCATCGGCCCAGATGCCCTTGGCGGGACCAGTTTCAATGGGCACCAGCGGTGTATCGATGATATTGGCGGGCTTCCAGCCTGTGGTCTGCACACACCACAGGCGGCAGACCGTCAGAAATACCAGCATAGCCCCCAGGCAGGCCATTGCCACCCGGCGCAGGGCCAAAGTGTCCCAGCGGAGAAGCACCAGCAAACCGCACAAGGCGGGCCATGTCAGATACATAAAGGTAGCAGACAGCCCCAGCACTGTGGAGCGCAGGATCAGCACATAGGCAGCCAGCCCCGGCAGGTAACCCAGCCAAAACAATGCCGCCGTGCCGGGCTTGCGCCGGGCGCGCCAGAAAACCCAGGCCCCGGCCAGCACCGCCACCGGCACAAACTGCCGTTCGTCCAGGCTGCTGTCTTTTACCGCCCGCAGGGTGCACTGCAGGGTGGCCAGTATGGTCCATACCCCCAGCAGCAACGCCATGCGGTCCCGCGCAAAGGCCTTGCGGCGGTACAGGTACGCACAAAGCAGCAGCGCCGCGGCCAGCGACCAGCGCCAGCCCTGAAGCACCGAGAGCGCCTGCTGCCCCAACTGGACCAGACGTTCGGCGGCGGTAAAGCCGTACTGGGGATCATCCAGAATCAGTTTGACCCGCGCCAGGAAAGCCCCCACATCAAACCCGAAGCCCTGCAGCGCCCAGAGCAAAAACGCCCCGCCGCAGACCGCACAGGTTGCCAGCAGCACCCAGGCGCCCCGGGGCACCCCGGCAAAGCGCGCCTCGCCGCCCCGGCGGCCCAGCAAAAACAGGCCCAACCACAGGAACGGAAACGCCGCTACACTTTGGGGGTAAGCCAGAAAACTGAAACAGGCGCACACCGCGCCCACCGCCACCAGCCAGGGGCAGCGGAAACCGCGGGTCACATAGTGGTGGAAGCACAGGAAAGCCGCCACCGTAAAATAGAACTGCTGGCCGATATAATCCGGCCCCACAAACCATTTGGGCGCGTAGAGGAAGAGCACCAGCGCAGCCAGACCCGCGCCGCCGCGCCCCAGATCCCGGCGGAATTCCCGGTAAAACACCCAGCACATAGCCGCCTTGCAGGCCAGCGTGACCACCCGGACAAACACCAGCAGCCCGGTGGTGGTACCGGTAACCGCCCGGTACAGCCACACCAGCAAGGCAGGCGGCAGGGCGCAGAGCTGGTGGGGTTCCCACATCTGGGCAAAAAGGCGGTCCCCCTGCACCAGCCGGAATCCCAGGGAGAGGGCGTAGACTTCGTCGATCTCCAGCCCCACAAAAACCTGCCGCACCATCACCAGCACACAGACGGCCACCAGCACGCCCCAGGCGGTGCGCACCCCACGTTTGGGCATCATGGACGGTCCCCTTTCAGCCGTTTGTGCAGCAGCGCATCCCGGGCGTACCACAGATAAGGCAGATAATTTTCCCCGAAGGCTTCCCACTTGCGGGCCAGCCAGCTGCGGGGGCGGCCGTCCTTGTGCTTGACCGCCGCCACATCAAAAAAGCGGGCTTTATCCAGCACCACGATCTTGGGTTCAAAAGGCAGGTCCCAGCCTTCGGGGTACCAGTAAGCCGGGGTCAGCAGACGGTAGTCGCTGCGCTCGGCGGCATAGCGGTTGAGCTGGCTTTCGTCGTGCCACAGGGCAATGACGCCGTGGGCCAGGTCCTCTTCGGTGCGGCGCTCCAGCTCATGGCACAGGGCCAGAAACGCCGCCGCCGTGCCGCCGTTGAGCCCGCCGGAAACGTAATCCCGCCCGCAGTTGTAAGGGATATAGGCGGTGCTTTTGGGGTTGCGGTCATAGGAATAGAACATCGGCTTTTTGTTCCAGAAGCCCGGCTGCTGCACCAGCAACAGGTTTTCCCCTTTTTCGGGCCGGGGCAGGAATTCCTCCGCCGTGACGGTCTTTTGGCAGACCAGGTTGGCGTTGAAGAAGAAGAGGAAATCACACCCGGCCAGGGCCGCCTCCTGGCTCAGGAAGATGGAAAACCGGCGCAGGGTGCTGTAGGGCCAGTCGTAGGCTTCCTGGGCGATGCGGCGGACGTTGGGGGCATCCTCAAATTCGATGTGCGGGGCATCGGTAAAGACGAAATATTCCTTTTGGCAGCCGGGCAGGAAATTCTGCTCAAAGCTGCGGTAAAATTCCGGCCAGAACACGGTATACTTGCCGGTGCAAAGGTAGAGCATTCCGATTTTTGGCATCATGCGCTCCTTTTGTGTCTGAGTTTTTGCCAGAGTCCGGCGGCGTACTGCCGCAGATAGGCGGCATCGCTGCCCCAGCCGTAGACCACCAGGTTGAGGAGGTTGGGCACGATGCAGACGATCACGGCCCGGGGCACCAGGCCCAGCCAGCCCTGGATGGGCACGGCTTCGCAGAGCATCCAGGTGCCGCCCATGCAGGCGGCCAGGGTGACAAGGTGCAGCAGCTGCATACGCAGATAATGGCCCATACTGCCCTGCATATACCGCCGGAACACCACCACCACGCGCCCCGCCCACATAATGCAGTGGGCCACCACGGTGGCGATGAGGGCGCCGGTGATATCGAACCGCGGGAACAGCGCAAAGCTGAGGGCCAGATTGACGGTGGCCGAAGCGACCATGAACCACTGATCCTGTTCAAAGTGGCCCAGCACCGCCCGGTAGGAGCCCAGCATCCGGTGGTTCCAGCCCACATACTCGTTCAGGCAGAACACCAGCACAAAGCCCATGGGCAGCAGCCAGTCCTCCCCCATCCAGGCCGCCATAAAGGACTGGAACAGGCAGAAGTAGGCAGTGGCCACAAAGCTGCCGAAGAGGTAGCTGAACAGGTCCATGCCCCAGAACACCTGTTTGTCGTGGTCGTTGGCCGCGGCGGATTTATCGTAGACGATGTTGCCGATGGCCGCGGCAAAACTGTCCATGATTTTGTTGCCCAGGTCGGTAGCGCTGGTGGAGATGTTGGTATAGTTGCCCAGCAGCGTGGTCTGGACCGAGCCGCCCATGCGGGCGGTGACGATGGTATCGGAGGAGCCGTAGATGGTATTGGAGAGCCGGTGCACCAGATAGTACCGCAGATCGTGGAAGATGCCCAGGTCCTTGAAGTCCTGCAAACTCACCTTGACGTCGTGGACGTAGGGGAAATCCTTGCGGAAGCGCCGGGCAATGACCAGGTTGGCGCAGACGTTGCAGACGATGGCCACGCTGAAGTAGAGCACATAGTTGGGGAACCACAGGGACACAGCGATCTTGGCCAGGGAGGTAAGCACGTTGAAGCAGAAGTCGATGCGGGTGCACAGATACCCCTGCTGGGTGCAGGTGTACATAAGCCGCCGGGTGACAAGAAAATAGCTGCACAGCGTGGAAACCACGTTGAGCGCATAGACCGTGTAGCCGGTGGCCAGGGGCACATCGGGCATGATCCAGGGCAGGGCGGCAGCGCCCAGCAGGGCCAGCAGGGCGATAGCCAGGCCCACAGCCCGGTAGGCCCACTTGTACATGGACATATACTTGCTGATCTTCTCGGCATTTTTGGCGGCGATCTGCTCATACAGGCGGTAGCTGATGACGCTGCCCACGCCGAATTCGGCGATGGAGAAGAAGTTGAACAGCTGGGTGACCACCTGGGAGGCGGTGCTGATCTGGGTGCCGAAGTTGTAGACCAGCAGTTTGCGGGTCACCAGGCCCAGCAGCAGCAACAGCAGGCTGGACCCCACCGCATAGGCCATATTGATAAGGGTACGTCTGGTTCGCAAAACAGGTTATCCTTTCTTGCAGCTTTGGCGGCGGGAGGCCAGCCACAGCGTAAAGCGGGGGCCGAACAGCCGCATCAGGGTGCGGAACATCCGCCAGTCCCGGCGGGTGTTGACCTCGGTGCCGTGGGCGTACAGCGGGCGCAGCTGTTTGAGGTATTTCAGGCAGGCCCGGCGCAGGGCGGCGTCGGGCACGGCGGCGGTGCGGGCCTGGGGCCAGAACACATCCGCCGCCGCATCCTGCATGACGGCGTAGGTCTTTGCATCCACATGGCCGGCGGCCGCCAGCGCCGCCAGCCGCCGCTGGGCGGCGGCCAGGGCCTTGAACCGCTTGGGCAGGTTTTTGGCGTCGGTGAGCAGGCTTCCCTGCCGGCCCACCCGGTAATGGGTGAACACCACATCCAGGAAATAGAGCCGCTGGCATTTTGCCAGCAGCAGCAGGTCAAAGGGCCAGTCCTCGGCCCAGCGCACATCAGGCCAGAACCGCAGGTTGTTTTCCGCCAGCCAGGCCCGGCGCAGGCAGTATTTCCATACCGACCAGTGCCCCGCCGTATACAGGGCGTGGAGCCGCTCGCCATAGTCGGAACTGTCAAAGGGGCCGGGCAGCAGCCGCAGGCCCTGGTGTTCGGTCAGGGTGCCGTCGGGCAGCCATTCCAGGTGCTTGCCGATGTACCAGTCATAACCGGGATGTTCCGCCAGTTCCCGGCGCAGCGCCGCCAGCAGCCCCGGGGCCATGGCGTCGTCACTGTCCAGGAAGAGAATCCAGGTTCCCGTGGAGGCTTTCAGCCCTGTGTTGCGGGCGGCGGCCAGGCCGCCGTTTTCCCGGTGGATGGCCTGCACGCCGGGGATCTCCGCCGCAAAGGCATCGCAGAGCTGGGGGCACATATCGGTGGAACCGTCGTCCACCAGGATGCACTCCCAGTCCCGGGGGCCTTCCTGCTCGGCCACGCTCTTGATGCAGGCCGCCAGATAGTTCTGCACGTTGTACACCGGTATGATGATGGAAAACAGCGGCACGGCGGTGCCCCCTTTCTTGGAATTATCGGGTTTCGATCAGCTGCCAGTCGGGCTGGTACAAAGCCGTCTGCTTGGTGTGGGCATACCACCGGTCGGGAGCCCAGACCCGGCGGTCCTCCCCGGCCAGATACTGCGCCCACCAGCTGTAGGTGGAATTGCTGAGGATGAAGCCCCGGCACAGGGCCATAAGGTTCATATCCCCCACGGCATCCCCGCGCGGCATAAAGACGGCGGGCAGGCCCGCGGTATCCAGGTTGGCTTTGGCCCAGTCGATGTCGTCGGAAAAAACGAACACCGTGGCCTCGGGGTGTTCTGCAGCCACCGCCGCGGCGGCCCGGGCGTAGTAGGCCGGGGTGCAGACCTGCAAAATCTCGTTTTCCGGTTTGCAGTAGTCCCCCCGGCGCAGATGCAGCGCCACCGGGTACGCAGCGGCACGGATTTTTTCCGCCCATGCCCCGGTGGGGGCCTGTCTGGCCCGCAGTTCCGCCCGGATGGTGGGGGCAAAATCGGCAAAGTAGGCTTCGCTCTGGAAATACCCCCAGGCCAAAAAATCCCGGGCCGGGCCGCGATGCGCCGGCGTGTAGCCGTCGGTGGCAAAATGCAGCCCCAGCAGATTCAGCACCGGGGCGCAGCGGCGCTCCCAGCTGTGCCAGTCCCGGGCCATCAGCCCTTGGCGCTGCTCGTATTTGATCATCAGCGCCTTGGCGGCATTCTGCCGTTTGAGGTGCTCTTTGGCAAAGCCCGGCTGGGCCAGAATCCTGACTTCCGGGGCCAGGTTCAGCGCCTCCAGGGCGCAGACCGTGTGGGCGGGAGCGCCGTCCCGCCAGTCCTGCCGGTCCAGCAGGGTGACGCCTTCGCCGCAGCGCAGTCCCAGCGCCCGGGCAAAGGCGTAAATGAACATCTGGTTGCCCAGGCCACCGGCCAGTTCCGCGTAGATCATGCCCTGCCTCCCAGTTGGTCATAGAGTTGTTCCATCCGGGCGGCGGCGGTGTGCAGCTCGTACCCGGCGGCGGCCAGTTCCGCCCAGTGGTCGGCGTGGGGGCCATGGCCCGCGATCTCTTGGGCTGTGGCCACCCACTGGCTCAGCGGGGCATCCAGGGGCAGGAAATGCACCAGGTCCGTCACCGCGCCGTCATTGGGCACATTGGTGGAGGCCAGGCAGGGCACGCCGCAGCCCTGGGCTTCCACCAGCGTGACGGGGCTGCCCTCGAAGTTGCTGGGCAGCAAAAACAGGTCGAAAGCGTTCATATAGGCGGGCACATCGCTCTGCACCCCCGCAAAGATCACCCGGTCGGTGATGCCGTAGCGGTCGATGGCCGCCCGCATCTCCTCTTCCATCTCGCCGCCGCCCACCAGCAGCAGCTTCCAGGCGGGATCGGCGGCCGCCAGCGCCGCGAAAATTTCCAGCAGGAACAGCGGGTTCTTCTGGTGGTTGAGCCGTCCCACAAAGCCCGCCAGGCGGTCGGCTTCGGTGATGCCGTACTTCGCCCGGGTGGCCGCCCGGGCCGTCGGGTCGGGGTAAAAGCGGCCCTGGTCCACGGCGTTGCAGGCCACGGCAAAATTGGGTTTGCGGTCGATGTGGTCCCCGAAGACGAATCGTCCCGCCGCCACGCCGCAGCCGAGGAAATAATCCGCCGCCAGCTGGTAGACGCCGTGAGCCGCCCGCCAGGTCAGCGTCAGCGGCGGGTAGACGATGTGGCTGTGGACGATGATCTTGGCCCGGGGGCACAGTGCACGCATCATCACACAGACCAGGGCACCGATCTTGCTGGCAGTGTGGTAGTGGATGATGTCGTAGTCCTTGTGGGTGCGCAGATGCTGCCGCAGCGCCCGGATGCGGTCCTTTTTATGGTCGGGCACCGGGAAGATGTGCACCCCGGCGGCTTCCAGCGCGGGGGCCGAGGAGGCCTGATCCGGCGGGCACTGGCCCACAAAAAGGTCCACGTGGTAGCGGGTCAGGTCCATGTGGAGCAGCAGGTTCTGCACATAGCGCTGCACGCCGCTCTGCACGCCCAGGTGGTTGCCGATCATGAGAATCTTCATAGGTCTTCCTTATTTAATGAGGTCCACCACGATGGACAGGGCACGGTAGGGGTCCTGCACCCGCTTGTCGTGGTCCGGTGTGCGGTCCACATACCCCAGGGTATAGTCGATGGGCCGGGTGACCGAGTTCCCGTTTTCGTCGTAGTAGTGGTAGAATTCCACCTTGGTAAAGGGGCTTTGGTCGGTGAGGGCCTTGACGTTCTCCCACAGGGGGAACCACAGGTGCGCACCGCCCCCCAGTTTGCCGTCCCGGTACCAGCCGCCGCCATCCGGGTCAAAGACGATGTTGCCCGCGCTGTCCCGCTGGCAGCGGTTGGCGTAGACATCGCACCGGTAGTCCGGCACCGAAATGCGCATCCGCGCCCCCGGTTTGAGGATGCGGTACACTTCGGCCAGCACGGCGGGCAGTGCCTCGTAGGGGATGTGCTCCAGCACATCCTCCGCCTGGTAGAAGTCCACGCTGTTGTCCTTGAGGGGGTAGGGCCGGGTAATGTCGTGCTTGATGGTGTTCCAGTCTGCCTGCTTGATGGACAGGCCGATGAAGCCCTGATTTTCATACAGCGGCACCGCCGGGATGTCCCCCGCGTAGAGCCGCAGCACATTGAAGGTGGCGGCCTCGGCAAAGGTCATTTTGTGGAACAGGGTATCCCCCAGCTTCCAAAGCCGTTTTCTCCAGGTAAGTTCCATGATTTGCTCCTTCTTTCTCTTCCGCCGCCGGTTTACCAGTAACTGCCGCCTTCCACGGCTTCCCGGTGGTCGATGCCCTCGTTTTCCGCCGGGCGCACCCAGGCGTCGTTGTACAGTTGGGAGAGCACGGGGTGGGTATCCCACCGCTTGCCCTTGATGCCGAACAAAAGCTGAGTGGCGCCGCTCATCTGGATGGCGGTGTGGCCGGTGTCCCGGGCGTGGGCCGCCAGGGGCAGGCTGTAGGCCCCCGCCCCCACAATGGCCACCTCGTAGTCGGCGGCATCCATCTGGCGCTCCATGGCGTCCAGGGCGTCGAACCAGCTGGCATAACCGGTTTCCTGCCCGGCCAGCCCCTGCACCGCCCGGATGACCGTCAGGCTGCCCAGTTCCGGCAGCACCTCGGTACCGGGGAAAAGCTGCTCCCGCTTGGCGTACTGGCGCAGGATGGTGTCCTTGAAGGGATGCACCACCAGCACCTTTTTGCCCGCCAGGGCGCTGCTCCAGGGCTTTTTGTGGTAGTAGGGTTCCAGCGCCCGGAGTTTGGCAAACACCGTGCCCTGGCATCCCCGGATGACCTCCCGCTCGGCCCCCACGTCCCACAGGGCCATCAGATCGGCACTCTGGGCACAGGCCACGTAATGCTCACAGAAGCGGCGGAGGGTATCGTCGTCGGTGGGAAACACCCCGGACAGTGCCCGGATGTCCTGCCGGGTGCGGTCGGTAAAGTGACCGTCGTGGGCCATCCAGTCGGCCACGGTGCGCATCTCGGTGGCACCGCAGCGGGCAAACAGGAAGGGCCCGCCCCGCAGAATGGCCGCCCGGGCCAGGTCGTTGCCGGCCTCCGCTTCCAGCACCGGCACGCCCCGGTACTTCCACCGGAACCGCCAGCCTTTGTACAGGTTGCGGGCTGCTTCCAGCAGCGCGTTATCGTTGTCCATGGGCAGCCTCCCGCTTGTTGGGCAGCAGCGTCAGCGCCAGTTCGGCGCTGTTCTGCCACAGAAAATGTTCGTTGATACGCTTTTGTGCGGCGGCGCCCATCTCGTCATCCACCCGGTCCAGGGCCGCGGCCATCGCCGCCACCGAATCGCAGAGGATGCCGCTGACGCCGTCCTCGATGATAAGATCAGGCCCCGGCGCATGGCGGGCCACCGGCGGGCAGCCTGCATACATGGCTTCCAGCAGGCTCATGCCGAAAATTTCCTGATCGTTGAGGTTCACAAAGGCGTTGCAGGCGTGGTAGTAGACGTGCACCGCCGTGTTGGCCAGCTGGGGGATCAGGCGGCATCGGCGGGAAAGCCCTGCTTCCTCCAGCGCCGCCCGCAGGGCATCGCCCTGGCTGCCCTGGCCGATGATGATTGCCAGCCAGTCCGGGGCGGCCTTGAGCAGCGGCACCAGGTCCAGCGGCCGCTTGTAGGGGTCCAGCCGTCCCACAAAGACGAGGATCTTGGCCTGGGGGTCCAGCCCCACGGCCCCCCGCAGCTTGGCCCGCTCGGCGGGAATATCGGGAATGATGGCGGTATCCAGGCCCACGGGCATCAGCCCGGCACAGGGCACGCCCAGGCTTTCCAGTTCGGCGGCCACCGCCGGAGTCTTGGCGTAGGTAGGCGTTTTTTTATAAATGGCCAGGTTGCGGCGCAGCAAAAGGTCCATGACAAAGCGTACCGCCCTGTGGTTGGAGGCGCTTTTCAGCGCGCCCAGCTGGCTGTAGAACACAATGCCGTGGCGGCGGCAGAACCGGTAGAGCGACGGCACCCCGGGGGAGTTATCCCCCATCACATGGACGGCATCCACCCGCTCGTCCAGCAGAATCTGCCAGCTTTTGTAAAAGGCCTGGGAGCCCAGGGTGCGCACCGGCAGATAGTAAACCTTGACATTGGGTTCCGGTTCCTCCACCGTGGGGGCGGCGGCGTCCGGCGCGGGATAGAGCACGATGCCCCGGGCGCCCAGCGCCGCAAAGGCACGGGCCAGGCCCACTTCCTGCCGGTTATACAGGCCCTTGCGGCCCGAAGGCCCGCAGTAAAACTGCGGGATAGCGATGGTTTTCATGAATTTGTATTCACCTTTGTGAGATACCGCGCGTCGATGACTTCCAGGTGGTCATCGCGGCAGTAGGTATGGATGCCGATGATGTCTTTTGTATCCAGGCCCTGGATGCGCACCGACTGGGGCAGCGCGGCGCACAGCGGCACCTCGGAATTGCCCCGCCGGGCCGAAAACTGCAGGTAGACCCCATAATCCACCGTGGTGCTGACCTGGGTGGGATGGATGACCTGCTCCCCCAGCACAAACAGCGGGCCGGCGTTGCGGCTGACCAGGTCAAATTCCCGGTGCTGCAGGTGGAAGGCTTCATCGGGCAGCAGTTCAAAGGGTTCGCCGGTGGGTTCCGGCGGCTCGGTGCCGGGCAGCGGTTCCGGCTGGGGACGGGTTTTGCACAGGGTGAACCGCCGCCAGCGCACATAGAGCTGGTTGTCGGGTTTGGTTTCGCTGCACAGCAGGGTCAGGGCGTCGGCCTTGCGGTCCACCAGGATGGCGTCGCACAGTTCGGCGTCCACCGCAAACCGCTGCACCAGTTCCCACTGTGTGGGGAATTCCCTGCAGCGGTAAAGGCGCAGGCTGTGGTCGCTGCCGCTCTCGGGGATCATCCAGGTTTCGCCGTTCCAGTCAAACACCGTGGGGAAGGAAAGATGAAACTCCTCCTCCAGCGCCGTCTGCCATTCAGTGGCCGTGCCGTCGTCAAACAGCTGGCAGACCTCGATGCGGCCCTTGCCGGTGGCCAGGTCCATGGCCTCGGCAAACAGATACCGGGCCCCGCCGTGGCGGAACAGCAGCGGGTCGGCGAACCAGAAGCCCTCCCGCCCCGGCAATTGGGTATAGGGCGCAGCGCCCAGGGCGGGCAGCGGTTCGGCGCCTTCCGCCGTGGGCACCGGCCGCACGGCGATGGTATAGATTTCCTTTTCGCCCGTCAGTTTGCGCAGCAGCCGTCCGGGCGGCATGTGCAGGGCGCGGTAGAGTTGATTCATAGGTCTTCCTTTGTATATAAGCGCAGCAGAGCGCGGGTATTTTCTTCTTCACTGTAGATACGGCGGGCCGCGGCAGCGATGGCATTGCAGTCAAACTGCATGGCAGACAGCGCTTCCACCGCCCCTGCCAGGGCTTTGGCATTCCCGGGGGCAAAGCGCAGCCCGTCGATACCGGGACGCACCGAGGCCCCCACGTTGCCCAGGTCGCTGGCCAGCACCGGCGTGCCCAGGCAGTGGGCTTCCGCCGGGACAAGGGCAAAACTCTCATAGCACAGGCTGGCTGCCACCACCGCCCGGCTTTCGGCCATGCAGCGGTGGAGTTCCGCCGGGGTCAGCTGGCCCAGGAACCGGACCTTCGGCCCGGCGTGTTCCCGTGCCCAGTCCCCCAGGGGGCCTTCCCCGGCCACCAGCAGTTCGGGGGCGTCCTCTCCCAGCAGCCGCCAGGCTTCCAGCACGGTGGGCAGGCCTTTCAGTTCCTCCAGCCGACCGGCAAAGAGCATCTGGGCTTTGCGTTCGGACCAGGGCAGAATCTCCCGCGGCTCAACGCAGACGGGGTTGGGCTTGACCACCAGCCGGTCGGCGTCAAAAGTGGGGCGTTCCCGGTTGAATTCCAGCAGTTTGCGGCGGTCAAATTCGGTCAGCGCCACCATGGTGACGCCCCGCCAGGTGCCCAGCCGCCGGTGCAGGGCGTAGGCCGCTGCCACCACAAGGGTCTGCAGAAGGCTGCCCCGGTAGCAGCGGTGCCGCACCGCGCAGGAAAGCCCGTGGTGGGGGCAGTCCTCACAGACCTTACCCTGCCGCAGCAGGATGCCGTTGGGGCAGAACAGCCGGAAATTGTGCAGCGACTGCACCACCGGCACGCCGCTTTGTTTGGCGGCCCGCACCACGGCGGGGCTGAGCAGCAAAAGGGTATTGTGGATGTGCACAGCATCGGGGTTTTCCCGTTGGATCAGCGCCCGCACCTGCCGGGCGGCACCGAAGTTCCACACGGCGCGAAAGGGCAGCAGCAGTTTGGCCGGGCCATGGGCGGCTTCCTCGTTGCTGCGCTCATAGACCACGACGGTATGGCCCTGCTGTTCCAGCAGCTTGCGCTCCGCCGCAAAGACGGCATCCTCGCCGCCCGGCAGACGGTAATGGCAGTGGATAAGCAGGATTTTCACGCCGTTTCCTCCCTTTATGCTATAGTTCGCCTATTTTGCTATTATACCCTTTTTGACCGGTCTGCGCAAGGATGGCAGACAAAAAGCCGGGGCCCCGCCGCTGGCGGGGTCCCGGCCCGGATCATTCGTGGTTGAGTTTTTGGTTCAGATCGTCTTCCCGCATCTTGTTGACGGTTTCCTCCACGTGGAAACACTTGTCCAGCACGGGGTAAATGGCCATCAGGCTGAGCAGCGTGGGCAGCCAGCAGCCGGTGATGACCAGCAGCACCGAGGTGAAGGGCCAGAACAGCACCACCACGCCCCAGTAAAGGAGCTGCCACATAATTCCCAGCATGGTGCGGGGCAGATAGCCCAGGAACATCAGCACGGCATTTTTGAGCACCAGGCCGAAGGGCAGTTCCAGCAGCACGATCTGGGCAAAGATATACTGGGCCAGCCCCGTGAGGAAGAGGAAGCCCATGAGCAGGGCCACCAGCACCATGGCGCTCTGGCTGGCGCTGATATGGTACAGGCAGAAGATCTGCATAGCCAGCAGCAGCCCGCCGATGGCACCAGGCAGCAGCGACGCCTTGGCGTTGCCCTTCCAGACACGGCGGTAGGTGGTCCACCAGAAGCCGGGCTCGTCCCGCAGGCTGCGCAGCATGACATCCTGCATACCGCAGATCTGGGGCGCGGCGATCATGCCGCCCAGCACACCACCCAGCAAAGCGGGCAGCACCGCATGGCTGACGATGGAGAACCAGACCCCGAAGGCGAAGGGCACGGCGCTGAGCAGCGTCAGCAGGCCCGCCAGCCAGAAACTGTTCAGATCGCGGCCCACCACTTCCACAAAGCGGGCGGCACCTTTTTTGCGGGGGGTATCGGGGTTCACACCGGGACCCGGGCGGTCATAATGCATATTGAAAAGACCCATGATTGTTTGTTCTCCTTATGGTTATTTTCCGTACCGTGCCGCGCCCGCCTCGATCACCAGATCGGGTTCCAGGCGCAGGCCGGGGTGTCGGCCTTTCTGAGCTTCCACCACAAAAAGCCAGGGGATGCTCCCCGGGCGCTGCCGCACAAAGGCCAGCCGCTTGGGTTCCAGCCGGGCTGCCCGCAGGGTGCACAGCACTTCCGCCAGTTGGTCGGGCCGGTGGCAGAGCACAAACCGCCCCCCGTCCCGCAGCGCCCGGGCGGCGGCGTTCACCGCATCGGCCAGGGTGCAGGTATCGGTGTGGCGGGCAGCGGCCCGCACCGGGTCGGGGCTGCGGGGACCGGCGGCAAAATAGGGCGGGTTGCAGGCAGCAAAATCATACCGTCCCTGGTCCGCACCTGCACGGCAGAAGTCCCGCAGATCGGCACACAGCGGCGCAATGTGGTCAGCTCCGTTATCCGCCACGGCCGCCGCACACAGGGCGCTGGCGTCGGGGTCCAGTTCCAGCGCCGTGCAGGGGCCGCGGTGGCCCTCGTCATGCCAGAGCAGCGCCACAATGCCGCACCCGCTGCACAGGTCCAGGGCCCGTTCCTGCCGCCGGGGCCGGGCAAACCGTGCCAGCAGCAGGGCGTCGGTGCCGAAGGTCGCCCCCGGCGCCGTAAAGACCCGGGTGCCGTGGTCCAGTGTTTCGACGCGGTTCACGCTTTTTCCCGCAGCAGGGCGTATTTCATCAGGCCCACCTGGGTCTTGGAGTCCCGGATGGTGCCGTCCAGCACCATGCCCAGAGCCTTCTCGAAAGGCATCTTTACCACGTCCAGGAACTCATCGGGGTCCAGGTGCTGGCCCACGGGGTGCAGCCCGGTGGCGGCCCAGACATAGATCTTCTCGCTGTCATAGCCCACGGTGGCGTACACCACGCCCAGGTCGGTGAAATGTTCGGCGGTCAGGCCGCACTCCTCGCCCAGTTCCCGCTTGGCCGCCTCGAAGGGGTCCTCCCCCGCTTCCAGTTTGCCGGCGGGCAGTTCCCAGATCTCCTCCCCCATGGCGTAGCGGAACTGGCGGACCATGTAGACGTTGCCCTCCGCATCCACAGGCAGGATGCAGGCGCCGCCGTGATGATGCACGACTTCGCGGGTGCTGGTGTTGCCGTTTTCCAGCCGGACGGTGTCCAGCGTGACGCGGATGACCCGGCCGTTGAAGATTTCTTTGCTTTCCAGCATGGTTTCGGTATGAGCCATGATGCAGCGCTCCTTTGCGGTTGGTTTTGGCATGCCCCCATTGTACCGCAACCGCGCGCGGGAATCAACCCGGATTCTGTGTACATTTTGCCTTTGCCGTGCAGGCCTGTT
>ERZ1090867.249-NODE-249-length-25354-cov-14.887426_pt1 | contig 25354 bp, 23 predicted proteins | sample MGYA00478476_ERZ1090867 | MGnify/ENA primary metagenome ERZ1090867 (study PRJEB33644, sample SAMEA5815742) | chicken gut metagenome | biome: Chicken; feature: Gastrointestinal Tract; material: Caecum | place: Ireland | collected 2019-01-01 | study: A study of the... | reverse complement strand
CTTTCAGTGCCAGCATGGTGCCGCACCACCGCATGGGGGCAGCTACATAGGCTTTTTGCCCTGCCGGCAGATAATCTGCCAGCTTCAGCCCGGTCTGCTCGGCTGAGAAAATCGGCTTTTCAATGAACAGTGCCCCGCCCCGGCCGTACACGGTGCGCAGGGCCTCGGCGTGCAGGCTGGTGGGATTGGTGATGAAAATCAGGTCATAGCGGGCGGGCAGCTGGTCGGCCTGGGTGTATTGGGCGCGGAGTTTCTCCGCCACACCGGGGCGCAGCGGGCGGGTCAGGTCGCTGCGCAGCGCATCGGCCTGCAGCGTCCAGCCACGGTCGGCGCACAGCGTTGCAAGGTTGTTCAGGTGGCGCGTTCCGATGGAGCCCAGCCCCACGAACAGCGCAGTCAAAGTCTGCATGGGAAATCCTCCCTGTCAGGTAGTCTGGTCACGGTCAAAGCCCAGGTAACGGGTCCCCTGGAAGTGCAGCGTGCCATGATCCCCTTCGGCGATCATACCGGCGTCATGCCAGGGCAGACGCAGTTCCAACCGGTCGCCGCTCCCAAACTGGAAAGTGGCGTAGTAGGTGGTGCTGACGGTATGTGTGCCGGCGATGGGATGGGTGCCCCGCCGTTTGGTCACCACGGTGGCAGGCACGCTCAGCCGGGGAGCCGCGTTGTTGCGGGACCATTCTCGCAGTCCGCGCACCAGAACGACCACGAACAGCACGATGACGATCAGCGGAAAGATAGAAAACATGAGGGAAAACGGGTCAAAAAACATGGCCGGGTCCTCCTTTTTATAATAGGGTCAGGCGCGTTCCACGGCGTCCATCAGGTCGATGGCTGCCAGGTCTTTCTCAAAACTCCAGCGGGGCGTTTCGGTGCCCTTCAGCACGCCGAAGAAGTTGGCCAGTTCGTCCACGTAGGCGTTCTCCACGATGTTGTCGCTGTAGCGGCTGTCGTGTTCAAAGCTGGTGTAGGTGTCCACGAACTGTTTGTCGCCGTCCCGGAACTCGTACAGGGCTTTGGGATTGCCCTCCCAGAACAGGTGCAGCCCGTCACCGAAACATTCAAAGTTGCGCACGGCTTTGCGGGAAACCACATCCGCTGCCAACACGCCCTGGGCGCCGCTCTTGTGGCGCAGCAGCAGGGTGGCGCAGTCGGGGTAGGGCAGACCCAGGTCGCTGATGGAATCGGTCTGCACTGTCATCTTCTCCACATCGCCGAAGGCATCCAGCAGCCAGGGCAGGTCGATGCCGAAAATTTCCCGCACGCCGCCGGTACGGGCATTGCCCACAAAGAAGTTCTTGTAATTTTCCCAGGGATGCCAGTCGGGCAGGTACTGCCCGATATGATAGATGTAATGGACCGGTTTGCCAAAATCCTGCACGGCTTTTTTGATGTACTGGGTTTCCCGGCGGTAGAGCATGGTGGAAGACAAAAACAGCGGCAGATGTTTCTCGGCTGCCTTGGCCATGTTCTCAGCATAGCCATCCCGCACCAGGTTCAGTTCGGTGAAAACCGGCAGATCATGGTCCAGCAGTTCGCTGATGATACCCGCATGGGACAGCGGCGCGGTGCAGACCAGGGCAGCATCGGGATGGGCGGCCGCCACCGCCTCGCCGATGGAAGCCCAGGCATCGGCCACAAGGCCCAGTTCTTTGGCTTCGGCGCGGCGGGCGTCAGCGCTGTCCACGCCCACGATTTCTACCGTGGCATCCATGCCTTTGGCCAGCCGGGCACGGCGCTTGCCCATGCTGCCCAGACCTACGATGAGAAGTTTCATATTCAAACGCTCCTTTGCGGATCAAATTCCGGCACGGGGCCGTCATAAAACGTCTTGACAGGGGTAAAATCGAAACGGCGCAGCACTTCGCAGATTTTGCCGCTGGTATCGCCGCCGTTGTAAGGGCTTCGGGCCGTACGGGCGGTGGCGGCAAAAGCCGGGGAAAGTGCCTTTTGCAGTGCAGTTTCGATGGCTGCTTTTTCTGCCGGGCAGCACAGCACATTGGCACAGATCAGCCGTCCGGCCTGGCGCTGCCCGATATTCACGGTGGGCACGGCGAAGGTCGGCGTTTCCACCACACCGGAGGAGGAATTGCCCGCTACCAGCGACGCGTACTGCATTGCGGAAAGGTACCGCCGCAGCCCCAGACTCTGGATGAATCCGGCGCGGTCGGGGTGAGCCGCGGCAAAAGCCTGCATCTTTTGGGTGCAGATCTGCCCGCCTGCATCGGCGTTGGAACCGGTGATGAGCCAGAATACGCCCGGAACTGCTTCCATGGCAGCGCACAGGGCGTCCACCTGGTCGGCAGGGTCGGGGGCATCGGCGCTGGTTTCCGGGTGATAGGTCACCAGCGCAAAGGGCTGCATCAGCGGGAATCCTGTGGAATTGCACAATTCTTCCCGTGTCATTTTGGGCAGGGTGCGGATGTTTTCATCCCCCAGACCGCCCACGCAGAACACGCGGCCCGGTTCTTCCCCCATGCGCACCAGGCGTGCGGCACTGTCGGTGCAGGAGGGAAAATGCAGTGCTGCCATCTTGCTGATGCAGTGGCGGTAGTATTCGTCGGCTGCGCCCAGGGTCACATCACCGCCGGAAATGTGGGCGATGGGAATGTGACGGGCAGCGGCGGCTGTTGCCACGGTAAAAATCTCGAACCGGTCCCCCAGCAGCAGCACAGCATCGGGGCGGTGGGCGGCAAAGTACTCGTCAAACACCGTCAGCGTCCGGGCGATGGTCCGGGCCACCGGCTCCTCCTGCTCGCTGAAAATCGGCAGCCGCGCGGCGATGGGAAAACCGTCCGCTTCGATCTCCCGCACGGTTTCCCCCAGTCGGGTGCACAGATGAGCGCCGGTCACCACAAGCTGCAATTGCAGTTGGGTATCGGCGGCCAACTTTTGTACAACGGGGCGCAGCAGGCCGTATTCCGCCCGGGTGGCGGTCACGACGCAGATGGTACGCATACAAGGTCCTTTCCGCACAGCGCGGCGGCAAAAATTTGCCGCCGCGGCTGCGTTACAGTTCGATTTTTTCGTCTTCTTCAAAATCCCGCAGGGCGGTCTTGCCCAGCACATCATACCAGCGCATGGGGCTGATGCCGTCGCCGGGACGCTTGGTGGTCAGGTTGTCGGCGGTGAACACTTCGCCGGCCTTGATGGGCCGCGCTGCCACGATGCTCTTGCGGGCCACGGCCTTGTTGGGGGCCTCGCTGGCGGTCAGGTGTTTGTGGCCGTCGCCCAGCGCGGCTTCCACGTTGCGCACGGCCTGTACCATGGCCTTGAATTCGGTGGGGTCCAGGCTGGCCTGCTGGTCGGGCCCCGGCAGGCTCTTGTCCAGCGTGAAATGCTTCTCAATGACGGCGGCCCCCAGCACCGCAGCGGCCACATCACATTCCCAGCCCGGCGTATGGTCCGAAAGTCCCACCGGCAGGCCGAACTGTTCAAACAGTTCCAGCATAGCCGTCAGGTTGGCGTCGGAATAGGGGGTGGGGTACTGGGTGTTGCAGTGCAGTACGGTGGCTTCGGGGCAGCCGCCGTCGTCCAGAATGCCCAGGGCGTCGGTGATCTCGTTGAGGTTGCTCATGCCGGTGGAAAGCAGTACCGGCGTGTGCAGCTTGGCCACTTCCTCCAAATAGGGCAGATTGGTGATTTCCCCCGAGGGAATCTTGATCAGCGGCAGGTCCAGCGTGCCGAGGAACTGCACACTGGGAATATCAAAAGGTGCCGACAGATACTGGATGCCGATGGAATCGCAGTACTCTTTCAGCTCCCGATGTCCCTCAAAGGAAAAGTGCAGCTTACGGATCATCTCCAGCTGGCTTTCGGCGGCATCGGTGGTTTTTTTCTGGTAGGCTGCCTTCTCGGCAAATTTGCTTACGACCAGCTCGGGCACGGCGGTCTGGTATTTCACAATATCGGCACCGCATTCCTTGGCCACCAGCGCCATGCGCTTGGCCATTTCCAGGTCACCGTTGTGGTTGACCCCGGCTTCGGCAATAATCGTAACGGGCATAATTCTCTCCTTTATTTGTGCGTCAGGACTGGCTTTCCAGTTTGCGGCGCATTTTCTCCAGTTCTTCCATCTGGCCCATATCCATCCAGCTGCTCTCGGCAATGGGGTAGACGCCGACCTTCTCACCGGCGGCGCGGTAACGGTCGATCACATCGGGAAAACCGATGACTTCGCCGTCTTTCATCTCCTCCACCACCCGGGGCTCCACCACATAAACGCCGGTGTTGGTCAGAAAATCCAGCTCCGGCTTTTCCCGCATGGCGGCAATACCGCCGTCGGGACCAAGCTCCACCACACCGTAGGGCACGGTGTAATGCTTGAACGCGCAGATCATGGTCACCAGATTGCCGTTCTTTTTGTGGTACTCGTATACATCACCGAAATCCACATCCAGCAGCGTATCGCAGTTGGTGAAGAAAAACGGTGAATGCACCTTGCCTTTCAGCAGGCAGAGCCCGCCGCCGGTGCCCATGAACACATCCTCGTCGGCAAAGTCTACGGTGTAGTCCTTTTCCAGTTCGTTGAAATAGGACTTGATCATCCCGCGCTTGTAGTTCACGATCATGGTGAATTCCCGGCAGCCGAAATCCCGGAACCGGTCCATGATCAGTTCGGCAATGGGCTGTTCGCCCACCGGGATCAGCGGCTTGGGCAGAATTTTGGTATAAGGGTACAGCCGTGTGCCCAGTCCTCCGGCCATCATGACCACAGGGATGTCGGTGTGCTTGCGGTTGTCCACATCCAGACCGTGGGCAAACACAATATCGGTGATGACGCCGCGCTTATCCAGAATAGGCAGGGCGTCGATGCGGTTTTTCTGCAGAACTTCCCGGGCGCGGCCGCGTTCAGCAATAGGCAGACTCAGCGGATGATAGTTGGCGGCCAGGCTGGCGGCCTGGTCCGGGGTGCCCCCGCGCAGGAAAAACTTGCGGATATCCCCGTCGGTCAGAGCGGCTTCCAGCTTGCCCTGGGGGGCAATGAACAGGATGCGCTGGCCGGTTTCGTCCAGCTTGCGCAGTGCTTCCAGCACGGTGGCGTCTGCCGGCAGGAACAATTCTTCTACTTGGATCAAACGATGATCCCCCTCTCGGTCGGTGGTGGGTTACAGGCTCAGGACCGCCTGGCAGACGCGCTCGCAATCTTCCAGCGACAGGTTGGTGGAGCAGGGCAGGTTGACGATGTACTTGCGGTAGTCCAGCGCTTTGTCCAGGCCGTAGGCCTCGTTGCGGGGATAGTCCGCCTGCTCGTGAATCAGGGCCCAGACGGGGCGGGTCTGAATCTTCTGGGCCTGCAGCTTTTCAATGACGGTGTCGCGGTCCAGGCCGGAATCTTTCAGATACAGGCTGAAGAACCAGTGGTTGGAGCGCACGTCCTCGGTACGGAAAGGCAGAATCCGCAGTCCCTTGACGCCATCCAGTTTTTCCACATAGTGATCGTACAGTTCCTTTTTGTGGGCAATGAATCCTTCCAGCCGTTCCAGCTGGGCCAGACCCAGACAGGCCTGCACGTTGGTCATGCGGTAGTTGTAGCCCACTTCATCGTGCAGGAACTGCAGCAGATCAGCCTTGGCCTGGGTGGAGATATGCTTGGCGTGCTCCAGCCAGTCGGCGTGGTTGGACACCACGGCGCCGCCGGCACCGGTGGTGATGATCTTGTTGCCGTTGAAGCTGTAGCAGCCGATGTCGCCGATGGTGCCGGCAAACTTGCCGGCGAAAGGTCCGGCGGTGTAACGGGTGCCCAGGGCCTCGGTGGCATCCTCAATCAAAATCAGTCCGTACCGGCGGGCAATCTCAGTCAGGCGGACCATGTCAGCCATGTTGCCGAACACGTGCACGGCTTCCAGGGCTTTCACATGGGCGCCGGTGGTCTTGTTATAGAGTTTGCCGTCCCGCAGTTCGCAGCGGGTACGGCAGAATTCCTCCACGGCGTCGGGGTCGATGCACAGGGAATCGTCGCAGCCGATGAAGATGGGCTCGGCCCCCAGATAACGGGTCAGCGGGTTGACGGCGGCAATAAAGGTGAGGGTGGGCACAATGACTTCATCCCCACGGGTGATGCCGGCGGCCATAGCGGCCAGGTGCAGGGCACTGGAACCGGCGTTGCAGGCCACGGCGCGGTCCATGCCCACGTAACGGGCCAGGGCCTCTTCAAATTCGGTGACTTTGCCGCCGCTGGTGGAAACCCAGCCGGAGGTGATGGCCTCGCTGGCCAGTTCCGCTTCACGCGGGCCGAAATTCGGGACCGAAAGGGGGATAAACTCAGACATACAGACTGCCTCCATTTATATAGTTACCGCCTTAAAACGGCCTATACTTACAAATATACATTGTCATTATACTGCGTTTGCCCCCTTACGGCAAGAGAAAAGCCGATTTTTCGCCCCGAAAGCACAAAAAAGGACGCAGCCGTGCAGGCCGCGTCCTTGCTTTGCTATACATTACAGGTAACTGAGTTCTTCCTTGCGTTTGCCCACCAGCTCGGGGTTATCCAGCACGGCGCCCGCGCCCAGGGCCACGCAGTCCAGCGGACTTTCTGCCACATGCACGGTGATGCCGGTTTCGTTCTGGATCAGGGTGTCCAGTCCCCGCAGCAGTGCGCCGCCGCCCGACAGCATAATGCCGCGGTCGATAATGTCGCTGGAAAGCTCCGGCGGGGTGCGCTCCAGGGTATCCTTGATGGCATCCACGATGCGCAGCAGGCTCTCGCTCATGGCCTCCCGCACTTCCTCGGAACGGATCAGGATGTCCTTGGGCAGACCGTCCACCAGGTTGCGGCCCTTGATCTCCATGCTGGTCTCAGGGTCCTGGGGGCAGGCGGAACCGATCTCAATCTTGATCTGCTCGGCGGTCCGCTCGCCCACCAGCAGATTGTACTTGCGCTTGATGAACGCGATGATGCTCTGGTCCAGGGTATCCCCGGCGCAGCGGACGCTGTGGCTGGCCACGATGCCCGACAGGCTGATGACCGCCACTTCCGCCGTGCCGCCGCCGATGTCCACGATCATGCTGCCCACAGCATCGGTGGTGGGCAGCCCGGCGCCGATGGCGGCGGCCATGGGTTCCTCAATGACGGTAACCTGGCGGGCTCCCGCCTTGGCGGCTGCCTGCCGCACGGCGCGGCGTTCCACCTCGGTCACGCCGGAAGGCACACAGATGACCACCCGCGGCCGGGCAAAAAGGCTGTTGCCGCACGCCTGGCGGATGAAACTCTGCAGCATGGCGGCGGTGATGTCAAAATCGGCAATGACACCGTCTTTCAGCGGCCGCACCGCCACGATGGACCCCGGTGCACGGCCGATGACGGCCTTGGCCTCGTGCCCGACGCTGCGCACCCGCAGCTCATCGCTGCGCGGGTCCACAGCTACCACGCTGGGTTCCCGCATGATGATGCCGCGGCCTTTCATATACACCAGCGTGTTCGCGGTGCCCAAATCAATGCCAATGTCCTTGGTAAACATAGCGCGTATTCTCCCGAAAAAACCTTTGAAAAAATTACCGATCCAGCTCATGCACAGCTCCCTCACTTGGGGGCTGCGCACAGCAATATTTTACCGGAACTGGCGCAGTAGCTGCGCCGCCCGGTGTACCGGCAGCCCCATGATATTGTAGTAGCACCCCGCAATGCCCGCGCACCACAGCGCCGCATGGCCCTGGATGGCGTAGGCTCCGGCTTTGTCGTAGGGCTCCGGCGTGCGCACGTAAGCCAGCAGGTCTTCCTCCTCAATGGGGGAAAAGGTGACCAGCGTGGTTTCCACCGTCGCAGCGGCCCGGGCTCCCCGGCAGATGCACACGCCGGTATGTACCTTGTGGCTGCAGCCGGAAAGCGCGCGCAGCATCCGCAAGGCATCGGCTTCGTCCCGGGGTTTGCCGAATACCTCACCGCCACAGTCCACCACCGTGTCAAACCCGCAGACGATGTCCTCCGGGTGAGAGGCTGCGACGGCACGGGCTTTGGCCGTGGCCAGCGCCTTTGCCAGGTGGGCAGGGGTGTCGGCTGCGATTTTGCTTTCGTCCACATCGCTGGTGATAACGGTGTAATCCGGGGTGATGAGTGCCATCAGCTCGCGGCGCCGCGGGCTGCCGGAGGCCAGGATCAAAGCCATAGCGAAGTCCTTTCGTGTTCGATTATAGTGGGGTACCGGCGTCGAAATCTGCCGCACCGGCACGAGCCTGGAAAATTTTGGAAAATGCTTGTCCTCACACCGTCCCCGTGGAACCGAAGCCGCCCGTGCCACGGTCGGTATCGCTCAGGGCTTCCGCCTGCACAAAGGCAGCCTGCCACACCGGGGCAATGCACAGCTGAGCCACCCGCTCCCCGGGTTGAATGGTGTAGGCTTCGGTGCCCAGGTTGATCATGGGCACCCGCAGTTCGCCGCGGTAGTCGCTGTCGATGACACCCACGCCGTTGGCCATGCACAGGCCGTGCTTGATGGAAAGCCCGCTGCGGGCATAGACCAGCGCCACACATTCGGCGTTGGGCAGTTCGATCGCCAGCCCGGTGGGCACCAGCACCCGCTGCATGGGGGCAACGGTCATCGGCTCGTCCAGCAGCGCGCACAGATCGGCAGCGGCAGCGCCGGGGGTGGCGTAAACGGGCAGCTTGGCCCGGGGGTCCAGCTTCTTGCAGGAAACGGTCATTTGCATAAAAGTAAAAACCTCTCAGTTGTTGGTATAGTATAGCCCACGGGTGAACTCGCTGTCAAACGGCTTGCCAGCCACCAGCCCATCCAAAATCTGGGCAACACGGGCAGGGGATTCGGTGGTGAAGGCGGCCACCGCCACATCCACCGGCAGCTCGGTCATCCGGTCGCCCATATACAGCGGCACGGGGTTGAACACCGTGCGGATGCCCGCCCCGCCGGGGGCAGAGCAGGTCACGGTGAAATCCCGGCCCTTGCGGTCCCGCAGTGTGCCGCCGCCGTTGCACTGGGCACAGCTGTGCACGTTGCGCAGCGGACAGGCACGGGTCAGCATCAGCGGAATGTGCCCGTAGCACAGGGCCGCGGTAGGCAGCGCCTTGCCGTCCCGCAGGGGAGCAATGGCCTGCATGGCATTCACGGCGGTTTCGGGATGAATCAGCATACCCTGCAATCCCAGTTCCGCGTAGCGGGCGGCGGACATAGGGTTGGTGATGTTCAATCCCAGCCCGCCGTACAGGGGCCAGTCTTTTGCCAGCAGCAGATGGGCGGCGTTGTTTGCCACCGCCCCGGCAAAACTGCTATTCTGCAAAGCGTGCAGGTGCTCGGCAGTCTGGGTTTCCAGCTTGCCGAACATGACCCGGGGCAGTTCCAGCAGGGTCTTGCCCCGCCAGTTGGCGGGGACCTTATCGGCTTCGGCGATGGGGAAAACCAGCCATTGCAGCTTTTCTACAAATTCGGCAGGGCACTGCTCCACGGCAGAAAACCGCGCGGCCAGTGCGGGCACGCTGCCCACCGTGTGGACAGCAAAACGGGGCGGCAGATAGGGCTGCACGGTGTGGGACGTTACGATGGAACGCTTTTCCAGCAGCGTTTCCAGTGCTTCCCGGCGCAGTTCATTCCAGACACTGCCGGGCAGAAAGCCCGGTACGCCGGTAATCACAACACCGGCACAGAAAAACGGCGTGCCGCCGGTTTTGCCCAGAGCCCGTTCAATGGCAGGAGTCTGGTCCTTCTGGGCGGGCTGCGGCGCTTCCTCGCTGTAGACGATGGCTTTGTGCCCGTCCTCGTCGGTCACGGTCAGCTTGATGCCCTCGGGGTCAAAGTCCACGGCAAAATGTACCGGAATACGCTGCAGTTCCCGGCGGAACAGTTCCCGGGCTTTGGGGGTGGCGGCCCGGGTGGCGGCAGCATCAGCCTCGGTGCGCACGCCGAACATGGTGCCGTCATTGCGCCCGGTCAGGTAGCCATCCGTAAAACCGGAACGGGAGAAAATATCCCGCACCAGCCCTTCGTCATAGGGTTGCCCCTCCCGCACAGCGCGGCAGGCGGCCACACTGGCGGCAGCATACTCCGGCGTACGCAGGCGGCCTTCGATCTTGACGCTGGCCACGCCGGCCTCCATCAGTTCCCGCAGGTGGGGAATATGGTCCATGTCTTTCAGGCTCAGGTGGCAGGCCTTGCCCGGTTTACCCGGGGCCAAGCCGGCAGAGGCGTCAAAGGGCAGACGGCAGGGACCGGCACAGGCGCCGCGGTTGCCGCTGCGTCCGCCCAGGAAAGCGCTCATCATGCACTGACCGCTGACACTCATGCAGAGGGCACCGTGGATGAATACCTCGCACTCGATGGGACTGGCGGCGCAGATGGCCCGGATCTCTTCCAGCGAGAGCTCCCGCGCCAGAATGACCCGGTCGTACCCCAGGGCCGCCAGCTCTTTGGCACCGGCGGCAGTGTGCACGCTCATCTGGGTGGAACCGTGCAGATGCAGTGTGGGTGCGATCTGCTTGACCAGCTGCGCTGTCGCCAGATCGTCGGCGATGACGGCGTCGGCACCGGCCTCGGCTACGGCGCGCACGGCGTCGGCCAGACCGTCCAGTTCCCGGGCATACACCAGGGTGTTCAGCGTGACGTGTACCCGCACGCCCCGGGCGTGGCAGAAAGAAACCGCCTCCCGCAGCTCATCGGGCGTAAAGTTGCCCGCCGTGCGGCGGGCGTTGAAGCCGGTAAGCCCCAGATAAACAGCATCAGCGCCGCTGAACACAGCGGCGCCAAGCATTTCACGGTTGCCCGCGGGGGCCAGAATCTCCAGCGGGCGGCTCACAGGGACTCCTGACTGCTCTGGGAGCGGCGCAGGCGGCGCTCCAGCTCATCAATGCGGCGCTTCAGCGCGGCGTTTTCCCGGCGTACTTCCTCGGCAGCCATCTTGGCGCTGGCGGCGTCTTCGAGGTAGTCCTTGATCTGGCGGCGCATATTGTCGGCGCTGCCGCTGGCCTTTTCCAGTTCATCGCGATAGTTCAGGGCCGTCATGACGGCGGCGGTGGTGATGGAAACGGAATTGGAGGAGGCCATCAGTTCGTTCATATCCAGATTCAGCCGGTCGGCCAGATTCTGCATATAGTCTTCACTCTCACTGGTATTGACCACGTAGCTGGACCCGCAGATGTTCAGCCGCACTTTTGAGGTAGCCATTCCCATAAAAATTGTGCTCCTTCCTGCTGTATGTTCAAAATTTAACCCTGCCGCAAAGCACAGGTGTGAAAAATCTTACCAATATTATAATACAAAACGGCAATCAGCAAAAGCCCTTTTTGTGGAAAAGTGTAAAAAACCTGTCAAAGAGGCAAAATTCTCTTGCGCAATCGTACAAATTTGGCTATAATCAATAATATGGCAATTTTAGGTGCCGTTAAACTTTACAGAAAAATCAGTGATCCCAAAACAAAACAGTAAGGAGAGAACGATTTTGAAATACACCAAGCGTGAGTTTGAGAAGATGCTCAAAGATACTCTGATGAGCGAATGCAATGTCACTCTGGACACTGCCTCTGCCGATCAGATCTACCGCTGCCTGGCTTCCATCACCCGCCAGATCATGTCCGACCGCCAGAAGCGGTTCCAGTCCAAGGTCCTGGGCGAGGGCAAAAAGCAGGTGTACTACCTCTGCATGGAATTCCTGATGGGCCGCAGCCTGCGCACGAGCCTGTTCAACCTCGGCCTGAATGAAGTCGCGGAGAGCGTGCTGGCCGATGCCGATATCAAGATCGACACCATCTATGACCGTGAGCCGGATGCCGGTCTGGGCAACGGCGGTCTGGGCCGTCTGGCTGCCTGCTACCTGGATGGCATGGCTACCGACTGCATCCCCGGCACCGGTTACTCCATCCTGTATGAGTACGGCATCTTCAAGCAGAAGATCGTGGACGGCTGGCAGCAGGAAACCGCTGACAACTGGCTGCCCGGCGGTCAGGTGTGGATCAAGTCCCACCCCGACCAGGCCCAGGAGATCCGCTTTGATGGCCAGGCCATCGAAACCTGGGAGGGCGGCTTCCACCACGTCAAGTACGAGAACTACAACTCCGTCATCGCTGTGCCCAACGATATGTATGTGGCCGGTTATGGCAGCCAGGGTGTTTCCAAGCTGCGTCTGTGGCAGGCCAAGGCGCCCAGCTTTGACATGAGCAGCTTCAACGCCGGCAACTACAACACGGCCATCAGCCAGTCTGCTTCTGCTGAGCTGATCTCCAAGATCCTCTACCCCAACGATAACCATACCGAGGGCAAGATCCTGCGTCTGCGTCAGCAGTACTTCTTCTCGGCCGCTTCCATCGCCGATATTCTGCAGAACCATCTGAACCAGTACGGCACTCTGGATAACCTGCCCGATAAGGTGGCCATCCAGCTGAATGATACCCACCCCACGGTGGCCATCCCCGAAATGATGCGTATTCTGCTGGACGAGTGCAGCTACGACTGGGATACCGCCTTCGACATCTGCCGCAAGGTCTTTGCCTACACCAACCACACCGTCATGAGCGAGGCGCTGGAGAAGTGGAATGCCGATATCTTCCGCAGCACGCTGCCCCGTATCTGGCAGATCGTCTGCGAGCTGGACCGCCGCTGCCGCATTGAGCTGGAGAAGGCCTTCCCCGGCGATTACGGCAAGATCAACTATATGGCGATCCTGGGCGATAACCAGGTCCGCACCGCCAACATCTGTGCCTATGTCTGCCATGCCATCAACGGCGTGTCCAAGCTGCACAGTGAGATCATCAAGGACAGCGTCTTCCACGACTACTATCTGTTCAAGCCCAAGGCGTTCAAGAACGTCACCAACGGCATCGCTTACCGCCGCTGGCTGCTGGCGTCCAACCCGGGCCTGACCAACCTGCTGGAAGAAACCATCGGCGACGGCTTCAAGACCGACGCCTCCGAACTGAAGAAGTTCGAGAAGTACGCCGACGACGCTGCCGTGCTGGAGAAACTGGCCCAGGTCAAGCACGAGAACAAGGTCCTGTTTGCCAACTATCTGCAGAAAGCCACCGGCCAGGTCATTGATCCCAACTCCATCTTTGACTGCCAGGTCAAGCGTATGCACGAGTACAAGCGCCAGCACCTGAACGCGCTGAACATCGCGGCCGAGTACCTGTACCTGAAGAACAACCCCAACGCCGAATTCACGCCCAAGACCTATATCTTCGGCGCCAAGGCGGCCCCCGGTTACTATATGGCCAAGCAGATGATCCGCATGATCTGCAAGCTGGGCAAGATGATCGACGAAGATCCCGCCGTGCGTGAGAAGCTGCGCGTGGTGTACCTGGAGGATTACTGCGTCACCCTGTCCGAGCGCCTGATGCCCGCCTCCGAAGTGTCCGAGCAGATCTCTCTGGCCGGCACCGAGGCTTCCGGCACCGGCAACATGAAGTTCATGCTCAACGGTGCCATCACCCTGGGCACGCTGGACGGCGCCAACGTGGAGATCGCCGATGCGGCCGGTCATGACAATGAGATCATCTTCGGTATGCTCACGCCCGAGGTCAATGCCCTCAAGGGTATGGGCTACCATCCCAACGCCTTCATCTCCGGCGATAACACCGCCATGGCGGTGCTGGATCTGCTGGAAAAGGGCTGGAACGGTGAGAACTTCAGCGAAGTGACCAACAACCTGCGCAACTCTGATCCGTATATGGTTATGGCGGACTTCAAGGATTACCGCCGTGCCCAGCAGACTGTCCAGCAGCTGTACAAGGACAAGAAGAAATGGAACCACATGAGCCTGATGAACATTGCCAATGCGGGCATCTTCAGCGCCGACCGTTCCATCATGGACTACGCGCGCGACATCTGGGGCGCTGCGCCGGTCAAATAATTTCCCTGTGTGATTTTGCTGCCGCGGCCGTCTGACCGCGGCAGTTTTTACTCTGAACACTGGGGGCTTTGTATGGTGCATACCTACTACAACAGTTTTGACCCTGCCTGCAAGGCACCGTTCGGTGCAATCGAAGCCGGGCAGGAAGTGACCTTTCATTTGACCGTGCCGGAACATCTGGGGTATGTGGACCCGCACCTGGTCCTGACCAAGGACAAGGAGGACCCCGTCCATTACCGGATGAACTTTGACGGCCAGACACCGCAGGTCAATCATTTTACCTTTTCTATCGCGCCCACCACGCCGGGACTGTACTTCTACTATTTTGACCTGTACACCGATTTCCGCAAAATCTACCGCGGCAACGGCGGGGAAGGGGTGCTCAGCTGGACCGGCGGCGCCAGCTGGCAGCTGACCGTTTATGAAAAAGGCTTCAAAACGCCGGAGTGGTTCCGTAACGGTACGATGTACCAGATTTTCCCGGATCGCTTCTGCGAAGGCGTGCCCAACAAGCCCATGCCCTTTGCCGATCGCATCTACCGGGCAGATAAAACGGGGGAACCCTACTTCTGGCCTACGGAGCAGGATGACGGCTACCTCAACATGGACTATTACGGCGGTGACTTTGCAGGCATCCAGAAAAAACTGCCGTACCTGCGCGATCTGGGTGTGACCTGCATCTATCTGAATCCGATTTTTGAAGCCCACGCCAACCACCGCTACAACACGGCCGACTACCTCAAAGCCGACCCGCTGCTGGGTACCAACGAGGATTTTGCCGCCCTGTGTGCGGCCGCCAAAAAGGAAGGCATCCGCATCATTCTGGACGGGGTGTTCAGCCATACCGGTTCGGATTCCGTCTACTTCAACCGGGAGGGACGCTACGGCCCCGGCGGTGCTTACCGTGACCGCCATTCCCCCTACCGCAGCTGGTATGATTTCGATTCCGGCTATCCCAGCGGCTACCGCTGCTGGTGGGGCTTTGAAACATTGCCCGAAGTCCAGGAGGATTCGCCCTCCTACGAGGAATTCGTCTGCGGCAAGGGCGGCGTCATCGACACCTGGCTGAACCTGGGGGCTTCCGGCTTCCGGTTGGATGTGGCTGATGAACTGCCGGATTCCTTCATCGAAAAAATTCGTCAGGCCGTGAAATCCCACGGGGAGGACAAGCTCCTGATCGGGGAAGTGTGGGAGGATGCGACCACCAAAGAGGCTTTTGGCGAGCGCCGTACCTATCTGCGGGGCAAAGGGCTGGATGCGGTGATGAACTATCCCTTCCGCAACGCGGTACTGGATTATATCCGTGGCGCTGACGTATCGGCGGTCAGTGAACAGATCCTGACCATCTGCGAAAACTATCCGCCGCCGGCGCTGCACTGCCTGATGAACTTCCTCTCCACCCATGACACCGAGCGTGCCTTGACGGCAATTGCCGGGGAACCGGCCAACGGTCGGGATCGCTTCTGGCAGAGCGGGCGCCGTATTGCGCCCAACAAGGTGGAGGAAGGCCTGCGCAAACTGCTGCTGGGCTATGCAATGATCTTCACGCTGCCCGGTGTGCCCTGTGTGTATTATGGCGACGAAATCGGTATGCAGGGGTATCGGGACCCCTTCAACCGCGCCTTCTTTGACTGGAACTCTACCGAGGAACGGCTGCGCGGGCCTATGAGGAATCTGGCCCGGCTGCGCAAGACCTGTGATGCTTTTGACGGCGGCCGCCTGGAAATCGTGCGTGCCGAAGGGGATGTGCTGCATTATCGCCGGGTAGGCAAGACCCAGACGGCGGAGATTATCCTCAACCGCGGACCGCATCTGCTGGCGGAAACGGCTTTCGGCAAATCTACGGAAGTCAATCCCGGTGGCTTTACGGTTTTGGTGGAAGACAACGTCCCCGAACATGTAGGGTATTTCTCAATTTATTGATGGATCACTTTTCGGCCTTCGCTGCCAAATTTGGCAGCGGAGGCCTTTTGTATTTGTAAGCTATAGGGCGTTCCGCTCTCGAATCTGGTAGAATGCGTGCAAATTATACAGAATTTGACGCGTGATTTGCAGATTTTACATCACATAATCTTGACAGTGCAGGGTTCTCATGTTAAAGTGTTGACAAAGATGGTACACACGGAAGGAGGTTCCGTCTTATGTCGCCTGATACTTTATTCTGGCTTATCGCGGTGATCGCGTTCGTGGTGCTGGAAGCATCCACCACAGCGCTGGTTTCCATCTGGTTTGCCGTCGGTGCTGCGGCAGCACTGATCGTCAGTTTCTTCACCCAATCCCTGTCGGTGGAAGCGGCGGTTTTTGCCGTTGTTTCGGCGGTGGCGCTCATCCTCATGGTCCCTACACTGGCCAAGCGCCGTAAAGAGCGCAAGGCTCCGGTCACCAACGGATCGCCGTTGACGATCGGCAAGCAAGGGGTCGTGCTTGTGGATATCAACCCCGGTTACCTGGGGCGCGTACGTGTGGATGGTCTGGACTGGCAGGCCCGCGCGGATGCAGCGATGCCCAAAGGTACGCCTTGCCGGGTACTGGATGTGGACGGCGCGATTCTGATTGTATCCCCGGTGACTGTGGAAACAGCCACCGCCTGATTGTTGGAAAAGAGAAAAGGAGGTCCCTATGCCGCTGCTGATTTTTGCAATTCTTCTGGTGGTAGTCCTGATCATTCTGGTGCGCTGCATCGTCATTGTGCCCCAGTCCAATGCCTATGTGACTGAGTGGCTCGGCGTGTACAAAGACACCTGGGGTGCAGGCCTGCACATCCGCACCCCCTTCGTGGAGCGTGTGGCCCGCAAGGTTTCCCTCAAGGAGGAAGCTGCCGATTTCCCGCCTCAGCCGGTCATCACCCGCGATAACGTCACCATGATGATCGACACGGTGGTGTTTTTCCAGGTGTTTGATGCCAAGCTGTACGCTTACGGCGTCAATCGCCCCATTCAGGCCATCGAGAACCTGTCTGCCACGACCCTGCGTGACATCATCGGCTCCATGACCCTGGACGAAACCCTGACCAGCCGGGATGCCATCAACACCCGCATCACCGCCAGCCTGGACGAATCCACCGACCGCTGGGGTATCAAGGTGAACCGCGTGGAGCTGAAAAACATCGAACCGCCGCTGGAAATTCGCCAGGCTATGGAAAAGCAGATGAAGGCGGACCGCGAAAAGCGGGCTTCCATTCTGTTGGCAGAAGGTGAGAAGCAGGCCGCCATCACCCGCGCCGAAGGCGAAAAAGAATCGGCCATCCTGCGCGCAGAAGCCGTCAAGCAGCAGCGCATCCGGGAGGCCGAAGGTGAAGCCCAGGCGCTGCTTACGGTGCAGAAAGCCCAGGCCGATGCCATCCGTCTGATCAATGAAGCCAACCCCAACCACAATTTCCTGGCCCTGCGCAGTATGGAAGCCATGGAAAAAGTGGCCGACGGCAAGGCAACCAAACTCATTGTGCCCAGCGATATGCAGAACCTGGCCGCAACGGTGGCTGCCATCCAGGAAATCTCCGGTGGAGCCGCTGCCAAGTAAACATTCCCCGCAACAGCAAAGAGGGACGACGAGAGTCGTCCCTCTTTTTCTTCTGTCAGCGGATCCAGGCCCGTGCCAGGGCGGCCGCCACTGCCGGAATATCCTCCTCTTTCAGTGCTGAATAGCCCGCCACAACGGTATCGGGCGGGCAGCGCTCCGGCCGTGCCAGATAGTATTCGCGCAGACCGCGCAGCCGTACCCCTTCCCGGGCGGCAGCCTCTACCATGGCTGCTTCGCCGCCGGCACCGGGCAGTGTCAGTAAAAAATGCAGGCCGCTGTGTACGCTGCCCAGCGTAACGCCGGGCAGTTCCCGGCGCAGAGCTGTGGCAAAGGCTTCCATACGCCGCTTGTAAACCAGGCGCATCCGGGCCAGGTGCCTTGTAAAGTAGCCGCCGGCCATAAAGGCAGCTAACGTCTGCTGCTCAAACCGTCCTACGGTATTGGCATAGACCGCAAAATCCCTTTGGTATTGTGCCAGCAGACGGCGGGGCAGGACCATACAGGCGATACGGATGCCGGGCGCCAGACTTTTGGAAAAGGTGGTCAGATACACCACCGGACCGTCGGGACCGGCCATGCCCTGTAAACTGGGCAGAGGGCGGGTGTCAAAGCGGAATTCCGAGTCGTAGTCATCCTCCAGAATATAGCGCCCGGGCCTGGCGGCTGCCCAGGCCAGAATCTGGGCCCGGCGCGGGGCAGGCATGGTTACGCCGGTGGGGAAGTGGTGGCTTGGCGTCAGATAGCACAAGTTGGCACCACTTTTTTCCAGCGCTTCCGCCGACAGGCCATCCTGATCGATGTCCACCAGTGTGCAGGACAGGGCATTGTTTTGCAAAACCGCCCGCGTGCGGGAATAGCCTGGATTTTCCACGGCAGCCGTCCCGCCGGCAAACAGATGAGCGAGGCAACCCAGCAGGTATTCGCTGCCTGCCCCCACAACGATCTGTTCGGGGGTACAGTCTACGCCGCGATACGCCGAAAGATACCGGGCAATCTGGATCCGCAGTGCTTCGTCGCCCTGCATCTCGCCGCGTTGTAACAGTTCCGGCCGCTGGTAGAGCATTTCCCGTTGGATGCGTCCCCAGCTGCGGGCAGGGAAGAGGGCGGTGTCCACGCTGCCGGTGGAAAGATCAAACCGTGCTCCCTCAGGGACCGGGGCTTGGGCGGCTGCAGGCGTGTCGTCGGGCCGGGCGGTGCGGCTGTGCAGCATACCATAGGTTTTTTGCACATAGAAGCCGCTGCGCGGCCGTGCTTCGGCCAGACCCTCGGCGGCCAGCATCTGGTAGGCGGCATCCACGGTGTTGATGCTGACTCCCAACTGGGCAGCCATCGTCCGCCGCCCCGGCAGTGCGGTTCCGGGGGCTCGCTGACCGCTTCGGATCTCGTCCGCCAGGGCCGTGTAAAGCTGCTCGTACAAGGGTGCTTTTTCGTCGTTTTTCAATTCGATCATGAAGAAGCCCTCCAAACTGGCACCATAAAAAAATCAAAAACTGGGCATTTATCCGGAGCCAGAAAACGCTATAATAGGAGCATACCCTGCAGGAAAGAATTTGTCAACCGCCATTGGTACAAGGACGGTTGCAAAAGACATAAAGGAGTGGTTTCATTATGGATACGGCAACCATGTGGCTGTTGCTGTTCGGAGCTGTAGCGCTGGCGCTGCTTATTGCGGCGCTGACCAAAACCGAGTTTACGGTGCAGCGCATCAGTATTGTTGGTGTCATGGCGGCGCTCAGCTTTGTGGCCTATGAATTTTTCCGCATCCCCTTCGCGGGCGGGTCTTCGTTTCACCTCGGCAATACCTTTACGGCATTGACCGCTATGCTGCTGGACGGCGTTTCGGGCGGTCTGGCAGGTGCCATTGGTCTGGCATTGGCCGATGTGATCGCCGGGGATCCGGGCTACGCCTTTACAACGTTTATCCTGAAGTTTATCATCGGCGTGGTTTGCGGCGTTACAGCCCACCGGATTCTGCATCTGCGGCGCCACAAAAACGATGGTAAAGCGCGGTATCTGGCACTGGTCGCCGCCAGCGCCTTCAGCGGTCTGTTGGTAAATGTCTTTACCGATCCGCTGGTCGGGTATTTCCGGGACCGCTACATTTTCGGCCAGCCGGTGGAAGTGGCTTCGGTGTTCATCAAAATTGCCGGCGGTGTCACGCTGGTGAATTCGCTGCTCTCCACAGTATGCGCGGTGGCACTCTATCTGGCGCTGGAACCGGCGCTGCGGCGTGCGCACCTTCTGCCCAAGGAATAAACGAAAAAGCAGTTTCCTGTCCTGACGGGAAACTGCTTTTTTGAGCCTAAAATATGTAAAAATTGAGAAAACACTGGCGCTCAGACAAAAAATAGTGTACAATAACTGCTGTATGCATAGAAATATTGGGTAGGACAGAACTTTTTGCGCGAAAGGAAACGCAATGGCAGGCAAAAGAAAGAATACAACGGCGAAAAAGCCATTGGATATACGCAGCAAGATGTATCTTGTGATGGGATTGTGCAGTCTGATGCTGCTGATCAGTGTGATCATATCCTTTATTCTGGTGGGCGGCGGTGATCTTCTGAGCGGCAGCGCCGAAGGCGACTCTTCTGCGGAGAGCGATTCCCTGGTTACAGAGAGTGGTTACGACAAAGATCAGAATACCATTGACCAGTCGCAGTATTCCTCCACAATTCTGGAGGAAAGCGAGGACGCCGGGCAGGACTACGTGGATGAAACGCTGTTCCTGGGGGACAGCAACACGGCCCGTATGTACCGTATGTTTGACTACTGCAGCTATGATAATGCCATCGGTTCGGTGGGCATGAGCGCCCGGTCGTTGGCGACTTATGCGTGCGTGCAGCTGCAAGGGTATTCCAACTACGTCACCATGGCCAAAGCGGTTTCCCTGATGCAGCCCCAGCGCGTGATCCTGACCTTTGGTACCAACGATCTGAGCCCCAGCTACTCGGCAGACAGTTTTGTAGAAAACTATGAGGAAGGCATCAAAACCATTGTAGAAGCCTATCCCAGCGTAGATATCATCGTCAACGCCATTCCGCCGTTGGGGCAGGTACATTCCAACCAGAACCTGACCCAGACCCAGGTGGATGAATACAATAAGGCCCTTGTCGAAATGTGCAAGGAAAACGACTGGAAGTTCCTCAACAGCGCCGAAGTCCTCAAGGATTCTTCCACCGGCTATGCCAAGAGCGGTTATGTGGAATCCAGCGACGGTATCCATCTGACCAAGGCGGCTATGGAAGCCCTGTTTGAGTATGTGCGCACCCATAGCTATATCACGGAGGATGATCGTCCCACCGTGAAAAATGTTGCCAAGCACATCGGGGATAAGGACGTTTCGGTTTCCACTGCGTCCAATGTTACAAACACTTCGTCGTCCAGTTCCACTTCCTCGGAATCCACTTCTCAGGAGGAGGTAGTGGAAACTCCGGTTCCCACAGTGGCGCCCACGCAAGCCCCGACACAAGCGCCAACCCCGGAACCCACGCCTGAACCGGCCACGCCGGTCCCGACAGAACAGCCGACCCAGGAGCCGAGTCCGGCTACCCCAACCCCCGCCCCTGCTACCCCGGTCCCGGCAACGCCTACCCCGGTTCCGGAGCCCACAGCCACCCAGGCCCCGGCTCCCACAGAGCAGCCTCAGGAATCACCGGCACAAGATGCCGGTGCCGCCCAGACAACTGGGAATGACGGCGCAACCGCCTGATCGGCCCCTACATACATGCAAAGCCCCCATGCCTCGGCTTGTAAAAGAGCCTGCAGGCAGGGGGCTTTTTTGCAGGGGAAAACGGCGGCAAAACTCAGCCGTTGGCCGGTTCGTTTTTCACGCGCAGTTGTGCCAGCGTAATGCTGTCCACATATTGATTGATCAGGTCATTGAGCCCGCACCAGAAATCCAGCGTCTGGCACTGGTTGCGGCGGGGACACTCCATGTTGGCCCCCAAGCAGGGGATGGCAGTCAGTTCCCCCTCCACGGCACGCAGGATCTCTCCGGCCGTGATCTCTGTTTCGGGGCGCGCCAGGCGATATCCGCCCTGGGCACCGCGCACACTGAGCACCAGTCCGGCTTTGGCCAGCGGTGTGATGATCTGTTCCAGATATTTCAGGCTGATCTGCTGGGTGTCACTGATCTCCTTCAAGGGGACCAGAGCGTCCCCGTGGTTGGCCAGCTCTACCATCAGGCGCAGAGCATAGCGATCGCGGGTCGAAAATTTCATGCGGCGTTCCTCTTTCTGTACAATATCTTATTATTAACATACCATATTTGTAGGAAATTGGCAACCCCTTTGTGAATTTTTGCCCTTGTTTGTATAAAATTCTGAAAAATGCGCTTTTTATGCAAAAAGTGTTGACATACGGGTTCAAGGGGGCTATACTCATAGCCAGAGAAGCCGCTGGGCTTGTCCGATTTCCAAAGAAAGGGGTACACGACTATGAACCGCAGCAGCCGCTTTGGCATGATGATGTGCATGTGCAGTTTGCTTCGGCAGCCTGTGCCTGCTTTCTCATGCGCAAATCTGGACGCGTAAGAAAGAAACACAGCGGGGTGTCGAAGCAGTTCGACGCCCCGCTTTTCTTTTGGCTTCCAACCGATAAGGAGGAAATTTGTCATGGAACGTGGTCCGGTGTACAAACAGCCCGGTGTACGAATGTGACGGCAGGTTGAGGGACCTGCCCGTACGAAAACACACCACCAACCAAACACAAACAAAGGAGATATTCTGTATGAAAAAGTTGATTTCTGCTGCTCTGGCCGGCGCCCTGGCCCTGAGCCTGGCCGCCTGCGGTTCTACCGCTTCCGTTTCCGAATCTGCCGCTGCTTCGGCTTCCTCTGAGGCTGCCTCCACCGCCGAAACCGGCAGTGACCTGGCCGGCACCACCATCAAGGTGGCCGCATCTCCCACGCCCCATGCCGAAATCCTCAATGTGGCCAAAGACCTGCTGGCCGAGCAGGGAATCACGCTGGACATCGTGGAATTCAGCGACTATGTGCAGCCCAACATGGTGACTGAAAGCGGCGAGGTCGACGCCAACTATTTCCAGCATCAGCCGTATCTGGATTCTTTCAATGAGGAGAACGGCACCAGCCTGGTGAGCGTGGGCGCCATCCATTACGAGCCTCTGGGCATCTACCCGGGCAAGAGCCAGAGCCTGGAGGAGATTCCGGACGGTGCCGTCATCGCGGTGCCCAACGATACCACCAATGAGGCCCGCGCCCTGCAGCTGCTGGCCTCTCAGGGCATCATCACCATCCGGGAGGATGCCGGTCTGACGGCTACCGTCAACGACATCACCGAGAACCCCCACAACGTCCAGGTGGAAGAACTGGAAGCGGCACAGCTGCCCCGTACCCTGGCCGATGTAGACTATGCGGTCATGAACGGCAACTACGCGCTGGAGGCCGGTTTCTCGGTGGGCAACGATGCCCTGGCTACCGAGGATGCAGACTCTGAGGCTGCCCAGACCTACGCCAACGTGCTGGTGGTCAAGGAAGGCCGCGAGAATGACCCTGCCATCCAGGCCCTGCTGAAGGCGCTGCAGAGTCAGGAAGTCAAGGACTACATCAGCGAAACCTATGACGGTGCCGTGGTCGCGCTTTTCTGATAAAAAACAGCAAAATACCTTGCAACCGCACGGTGGGTAAGGTACAATCAATAGGGAACGGGCGTGCAACCCGTTCCCTATTGTAGAATGAGGGGGAAAACCCATGATCCAATTGCAACACCTGACCAAGCGCTTTGCCACCAAGGGCGGCACGGTGGTCGCGCTCAACGACATCAACCTGACCATCCGGGACGGGGATATTTACGGCATCATCGGTATGTCCGGCGCCGGCAAGTCCACGCTGGTACGCTGCATCAATATGCTGGAACGTCCCGACGAGGGCAACGTGGTGGTGGACGGCCGCCAGATGGAAGCTCTCAGCGCCGCCGAACTGCGGGAAGCCCGGCGGGATATTACCATGATCTTTCAGCAGTTCAATCTGCTGATGCAGCGCACCTGTCTGCGCAATATCATGTTCCCGATGGAACTGGCCAAAGTCCCCCGGGACAAAGCCGAGGCCCGCGCCCGGGAACTGCTGGAACTGGTAGGTCTGCCTGACAAGGCGGACGCCTACCCGGCTCAGCTTTCCGGCGGGCAGAAGCAGCGCATCGCCATTGCCCGTGCCCTGGCGACCGATCCCAAGGTTCTGCTGTGCGACGAAGCCACCAGCGCCCTGGACCCCAACACCACCCATGCCATCCTGCAGCTGATCCAGAAGATCAACCGGGAACTGGGCATTACGGTGGTGATCATCACCCACCAGATGAGCGTTGTGGAGGAAGTCTGCAACCGGGTCGCCATTCTGGATGAAGGCACCGTGGTGGAGGAAGGGGAGGTACAGGCGATTTTCAGCCATCCCACCTCGGCGGCTGCCCGGCGTCTGGTTTATCCGGCGGGTGCCCCCAAAGCGGAGGCGTTACCCGGTCACAAACTGGTGCGCGTAGCCTTCAACGGTACCCAAACCACCGATAAACCGCTGGTGGCAAGCCTGGCGATCCAGTGCGGCGCGTTGGTGTCCATTCTGGCGGCGGATACCCGTATTGTCAACGGCCAGACCCTGGGCAGTATGCTGCTGGCTCTGCCTGACGACGAGAATGCCGCCAAGGCCATCGACTATATCAAGAACTATCCCGGAATCACGTATGAGGAGGTGAAGGGCTGATGGCAGAATTTCTGGCAAGCAAAGAATGGACTACCTTTTTGCAGGTGTTGCCCACCGTCCCCTTCGAAACCTGGGAAACCATCTGGTCCACGGCCATTGCCACGCTGCTGTCGCTGGTGATCGGCCTGCCCCTGGGCGTCTGCCTTGTCACCGGTGAGCAGGGCGGTATCCGCCCGCTGCCGCGCTGGCTCATGCGCGTGCTCAACGCCTTTATCAATCTGCTGCGCAGTGTGCCGTTCCTGATTCTGATGATCATTGTCATCCCGCTGTCCCGGCTGATTGTCGGCACTTCCATCGGTACGCCGGCCTCTATCGTGCCGCTGGTCATTGCGTCCTTCCCCTTTGTTTCCCGTCTGGTGGAAACCAGCATCCGGGAAGTGGATGCCGGCGTCATTGAGGCTGCCCAGAGTATGGGGGCCACGCCGCTGCAGATCATCACCAAGGTTATGATTCCCGAGAGCATGCCCAGCCTGATCTCCAATGTGACCATCGCCACCACCACCATTATGGGCTACGGTGCCATGGCGGGCATCATCGGCGGCGGCGGTCTGGGCAAAATAGCCATCAACTATGGCTACTACCGCTTCAATGGTGTACTGGAACTCTTCGCCACCGCGCTGCTGGTCATTCTGGTACAGATTCTGCAGACCGTGGGCACCCGTCTGGCCATCCGCTGCGACAAACGGGTCCAGCGCTGAAATATCGGTTCCGGAATTTTGCGAGTTCATAAAAGGTTCAAAATGGTGTGACAACTCGGACACAATCGGGGCGTATACTATAAACGAAGTCAAGGTAAGCAACCAAAGACCCATCCACTGTCGTCGGACCATGCGAGAGGCAATGGCCTCGGTCCGGCGCAGACAACAAACAAGGCGCCCCACGCCATTTGAATAGATGCAAAAAAGCACCCCGGCAGGATTTCCTGCTGAGGTGCGTTTTGCTTTTTATGGAACGGTTACAGCTTTTGCACGTCGGCAATCAGCTGCGCTACCGCCTCGGGACGGGTGGCCCAGCTGGTGCAGATGCGCACAGCGGTGTGGTCGGCATCGGGTTTTCCCATACCGCTCATGGCATATTCTTTGGCCAAGGCTTCATACCAGGCATCGGGCAGTACAAAGAACTGCTGGTTTGTGGGGGAGTCGTGCAGCAGTGCAATGCCCTTGGCACTAAAGGCGTCCCGAATCTCCAGCGCCTGCCGGTCTGCTTCGGCAGCCATGGTGAAGTAGGGGCTGCAGCCGCTGCCATCCTCGCCGTCCAGCAGTGCCAGGAACTGAAGCCCCAGCAGGCGGCCCTTGGCCAGCATGCCGCCATGCTGTTTGATGGCATACCGGAAGTCTT
>ERZ1090867.247-NODE-247-length-25446-cov-26.274861_pt1 | contig 25446 bp, 32 predicted proteins | sample MGYA00478476_ERZ1090867 | MGnify/ENA primary metagenome ERZ1090867 (study PRJEB33644, sample SAMEA5815742) | chicken gut metagenome | biome: Chicken; feature: Gastrointestinal Tract; material: Caecum | place: Ireland | collected 2019-01-01 | study: A study of the... | reverse complement strand
TCAGATTCATTAAAAATTGTCCGAAAAAGTGTCTTAATTTATGAGACCATTATAAAAGCCATTGACCGGCTGCAGCAGATCCGCCTTTCGGATCAGAAGGTTTATGAGTATATCAATGCGCTGTTTCCGCTGATGGATGGGATTACGGAACAGCAGAAGAAAAATCTTCTGCGCCTTAAAGAAGAGGTAAAGACGCGGTATTTCGATGCGCCGGATCTTCAGCATGTAGGGAAAAACGGATACCGGTTTGTCAATGCGGTGTCTGATTTTGCCACCCATGGAAAACCTCTTCGGCAGAGCGGTCAGTATAAAGAAAACCTGTTTGCCAGGACCGTGGAGGGAAATGCTCTGATTGACCGGGCATACCAGCTTGTTCAGGCGGCATAGCCTGCAGCGGGAATCTGTTGGGAGAAGAAAAAGCTGGATAATGGGAAAAAAAGTATACAGAATAGTGCAGCAATACAGAACGGGAGTGCCAGATGCGCACTCCCGTTCTGTATTATGGAAGGAGATAATGGGATGCATGGATATTCATATTTAGAGAAAGATGCCCTTCAGGAAATTCTTATGCAGCCTGCGGCGAAAAAGCATGTGGGAATAATTCATCTGGAGATGGTAAGAGAGAGCCGCAGTCTGTATGGAATGGCGCGGCTGAGCAGTCCGAAGGAGGCAGCCGAGCTTGCGGCCCCGATGTTTGAGCGAACGGACCGGGAAATGATAGTAGTGCTGTCTATGGACAGCCAGATGGAGCCTGTAGCATTGGAGCTTGCCGCGGTAGGAGGATTAAAGCATTGCGGTGTGGATATGGCAAATTTATTTAAACATGCGATTTTAAGCAACAGTGCCGGCATCATCTGTTTTCATAATCACCCTTCGGGAGATTGTGAACCCAGCCGGGAAGATATGGCAATGACGAGAAGACTGGAGGAATGCGGAAAGCTGCTGGGAATTCCTTTGGTTGATCACATCATTATCGGTCAGGAAGGAACCTACTTAAGTTTTGCGGAACAGGGATGGATGAAAGGGGATGGAGCGGCGTAATGGCGGGAAAACCCAGGAGGAGAGGAGGTGATTTTCTTGCCGTGGATTGTGATTGAAATCATCATTAAATTGTTTAAACGGTAGTGGAGAGCAAGAGTTCTTTCGTCTGTGTTTCATCGTGGTGAATGCTGCGGAGCCGTGGCTTTGTCAAAGTTTTACGAATGAAGCAGTAAAGGAGAAGAAACCCGGAGAACTATCTTGTATTTGGGGAAAAAGGGTGATATCCTAAAATTGTAATTAAATTTGATCAAGTGAAGGAAGGAGGACAAATTATGACAGAACAAATGAAAGAACTCCTGATTCAGTATGCGGAAGAGGTACGTAAGCAATATTCAAATGCGCTGAAAGCCGTAGTGTTGTATGGCTCTTATGCCCGTGGGGATAATACAAATGATTCGGATATAGATATATTAATTCTAGTAAATTTACCAGAAGATGAAATTTGCAGGAGCAGGGAGAAGATATCAGATTTAACTTATGAATTTAATGAGAATCATGAGCTGCAGATCATGCCTGTGGTGATTAGCCAGAATCAATTTGAATACTGGCTTCCAGTTTACCCGTTCTATCAGAACATAGAGAAAGATGGGGTAAATATATATGCAGCATGATGAAGTGAAAAGATGCCTGGAATTAGCGGAGTATCGTTTGGATATTGCCAGAGAGGATTTACAGGTTGCGATTGAAAATATGAGTGCGAATCATTTAAGAGCTGCGAATAATCGAGCCTATTATTCCATATATCATGCAATTACAGCGGTGTTGGCGTTAGAGCAGACTGCCTTTAAACGGCATAAGGATACTTTGGCATATTTTAACAAAAAATATATTAAGGATGATATCTTTCCAAGAACATTAGGACGTCAAATCAGCAGGGCTGAAGAAGTAAGACATGCCAGTGATTATGATGAGTTTTATATTGTAGCAAAAGAAGAAACGCAAAAGCAGATTGAGTGTGCACAAACTTTATTGCAGTTGGTTGAAATGTATATATCAAATTTCAAGGAAAGCCGCTTGCAAGAATAGTGAAAACAGCATAAAAGCAGATGGTATAGAAGCTAGTAGAAACGAACAGGTGTAAGAAGAAAAATGCAATAAGAAACGCTAAGAAGCAGGTCACAATGGCCTGCTTTTTTCATTGCGAAGTATTCAGCAAGACGCGCCAGCGATGTGTCTTGTTGGATTATGCCCAGAAGGAGGAAGATCTAAATGATTCGAATATCGACAAAAGGAATGACGAGAGAGGAGTGGCTTAAACTTCGGAAAACCGGGATCGGCGGGTCCGATGCGGGAGCGATTTGCGGGCTGAATCCTTACAGCAGTCCGGTGAAGATTTATCAGGATAAGACCCAGGAGGCGACGGAAGAGGAAGACAATGAATCCATGAGACAGGGACGGGATCTGGAAGATTATGTGGCAAGGCGCTTTATGGAAGAAACCGGATTAAAGGTGCGCCGATCCGGCCAGATGTACCGAAGTGAGGAGTATCCGTTCATGCTGGCCAATGTGGACCGGCTGATCGTAGGGCAGGATGCCGGCCTGGAGTGCAAGACGGCCAGCGCCTTCAGCGCGGACAAATGGAAAGACGGAAAAATCCCGCCCCATTATCTGATTCAGTGCCTGCATTATATGGCGGTGACCGGAAAACGAACCTGGTATCTTGCGGTGGTCATTCTTGGCCGGGAGTTTAAATATCACAAGATTACCTGGAACGAGGAAGTGATCCGAAAACTGATCGCTGTGGAACAGGTTTTCTGGACGCAGCATGTGCAGCCGCAAATTATGCCGGAGCCGGATGGCTCGAAGGCGTGCAGTGAAGTGCTGGCAAAGCACTATCATACGGCAAAAAAGGGAAGTGAGATCCGGCTGGTGGGATTTGATGAGAAACTGAAACGCAGGGAAGAACTGGTGGAGCAGATTGCCGAACTTACAAAGGAGCAGACGCAGATTGATCAGGAGATTAAACTTTATCTGAAGGACAATGAAATGGCCGTCAGTGACCAATACCGGGTAATCTGGAAAAATGTGGATTCGCCAAGAATGGATACGAAGCGGATCAAGAAAGAGCAGCCGGAGCTATACCGCAAATTCATGAAGTCGTCACACTACCGGCAGTTTCAGATTTATGCCGCATAGAAAGGGAAGGGTTATCGATGAACGAACAGAAAAAAGCGTACCGTAAAGTTTTGCGGGAATTCAGGCATTACCGAAGGAAAGCGCTGGGATCTTATTCCGGGAAAGAGATCTGGGAAGCCTGCGGACGGATTCACTTTTACTGCTGCGTAAAAGAGTACTTTCAGTATAATCCGGAGATCCCCCAAGGCTATCTGTGCTTGATTTTAGCAATACCCAAACCCATCGAATCCATGTGGCAGTTTTATCTGAAGCATGAAAGTACGGAATATCTTACCTGGGAAGGCCTGGAAGCACTGTTGGAAGGCATGCTTCTTGCGTGGGAGCTTCCGCAGGCAGGATAAAGGAGGAAGCAGGAATGGAAGCGAGAATACGGCTGCTGCGCGCGGAAGAAATCGAATGCCGCGCCGGCGTGATCAATGACAGGGGAATGAGCCTTCTGCTGTTTAAGGATGCCAGGGTGGACCAGAAGATCCTGGATGAGGTCTTTACCCCCTTTGGATGGAAACGGAGCCATCAGGTCCTGGATGGAAACCTGTACTGCACGGTGGAGATTTGGGATGGGGAAAAACAGCAGTGGGTTGCCAAACAGGATGTGGGGACCATGAGTTATTCCGAAAAAGAAAAAGGGCAAGCCTCAGACAGCTTTAAACGGGCCTGCTTTAACTGGGGAATCGGGAGGGAGCTTTACACCGCTCCCTTTATCTGGATTCCGGCAGAGTTAGCGAAGTTAAGACGAAAGGGAGATAAACTGTACAGTGAAGAGCGGTTTCATGTGCAGGAAATCAACTATAATCAGGAACGGGCGATTTGCCTTTTAACTATTGTCAATGAGGCGGGACAGGTGGTTTATCAGTGGAAGCGCAGGGGAAGTGCAGCGGAAGAACCGGAAAAAAGAGGGATGCTGCCGAAAGGCCGGGCAGATGCTTCTCGCCTGTCCGGATTAAACGGAGGCCAGCTGAGCGCGCTGGAGCAGGAGCTGCAGAGAACCGGCGTAAGCCTTGACTGCGTGCTGGATCGGTATGGAATTTCCGCGGTAGAGCAGATGACGGAAGCCATCTATACCGATGCCATGAAAGGACTTAGAAAATCAAAAAACAGGAGGATTGCATGAACGAAAAAGAATATTCGAAGGAAAATTTTTCCGGAGAAGAGGACCGGGAAGAGATCCGGGATTTGCTGGAGCTCATTTTGACGGAGAGAATCAGCAGTCTTACCCGGAGACGGAGGGAGGAGGAACCTTCCCTCCGGAAAGAGGAAGAATGTCGTTTCCGGGAGTGGGACCGGCTGATCCAGGAAGAATATCCGGAACTGGCAAAACAGAGCCAGGAGTTTCTGGATTGGATTACCGCCAGCCAGGGACAGGAGATCGAAGCGTTTTACCGATATGGCCTTGAGGATGGGATCCGCATGATGCGGCAGATTATGAAGCTGTGATCCACAAGTAAGCACAGAGGTTTTGTTGAGGAAGGACGAAAACAGGAGAGGAGATTGAACCATGAAGGAAATAAAGATGGGACAGGAAGAAATGATGATGAACAAAGAGGAGAAAAACAGGATCATTTACCGGCTGGCAGGCTGCAGACAGGATCCGGAGCTGTTGGAAAGAAGTGTAAAAAGAGACGTATTTGGGAACCTGACGGCAGTGTTATCCCTGGAACTTATGACGGATTTGCCACGGGGAATCCGGGCAGAGAGGCGGATTACCAGGGGAGACGCGGCGCGATGGGGAATGAAAGAGGAAGAACTCTGGAATTATGCATGGAAGAATACACCGAGACGTTATCCGGCAGTTCTTCGGCCCTTGGATGAGGTTCTGCGTGAACTGATCCGTGCCCAGGCAAAGGATACGGATCAGGATCTGCTGGAGCGAGAACTATTGAATGATCGCAGGATGCAGGTGAATCAGAAGCGGCCTCTGTATGTTCTTACGAACTTAATGGGAGTAAATGGCGCTGCGGCACTTCTGTATCCCGGAATCCTTGAATCGGCAGCGAAGCAGATCGGCGGAGATCTGCTGATTCTGCCGTCCAGTATTCATGAGGTTCTTATCCAAAAGTGGGATGGAGAGATTGATCTGGAAGTGGCGGCAGAGATGGTAAAAATCATTAACCGGCAGGATGTGGCGCCGGAAGAGGTACTGGCGGATTGCGTGTATGTCTATCGGAAAGACAGCGGGAAGATCGAGTGTGTCAGAGCGAAGGAAGAATAGGGGATTAAGAAGGAAAACGAGATGGGAAGAGAAGAATGGATTCGGGATATGGTATATCAGCGGGTGGAAATGATTCTGGAAAAGCATTGTATGGAGAAAAACGGAAGGAAAGATCTTGAGGGGGAAATTCTTGCGCTGGTTATTCCTGGAGAAAAGGCGAAGGCAGAAGAACTTCTGGAACAGGGAATCAGCCGGGTTTCCATGGAGCATCAGGCTTTGTACCGTGCGGCGTTTTTAGACGGGCTGCGGCTTGGAATCAGGGTTTCCCGGCAGGGGGAAAATGGGGAATGACGCGGCAGATGAGAATTGCCTGAGAAGAATAAACATGGTATGATGGTATCCAGAAAAGCAGAGAAGGAAGGAATCTGTATGGAGAAAGAAAAGAGAGGTTTCCGCGGAAATGAAATCGAGCTGGAGCGGGACACCCAGAAAGAACTGCTGGAATGGAAAGAGAAACGCCACCAAACCGTTTTACAGGTAGAAGGTCCCAGGCAGGTGGGGAAGACCCATGAAGTCAGAAAATTTGCTTATGCAGAATATGACCAGGTGATTTATGTTAATCTGGTGCGGGATGAATTTGGATTTGAGGACCTGCTGACCGAGGATGATTTCCTGAAACGGTATTGTGAAAAGGCCGGCCTTGGACCGTATTGTGATAATGAGCGTACAATCCTGATTATCGATGAAATCCAGGAAAGCCGGGAAGTGTATAATTCCATTCGTGATATCCGGGAGAGATGTGCCTGCGATATCATTGTCAGCGGAAGTTATCTGGCAAGGACAGTTAATTCCAGAGACTTTTTCCTTCCTGCAGGGATTGCTTACCTTCGGATGCTGCCTCTGTCCTTCCGGGAGTTTTGCCGAAGCATGGGGTTGGAGGAAAAACTGGTTCAGCTGGACCCATACGGCGGATCGCCTGAAGCAGATTACCAACAACTGGAAAGCGCTTATCAGATATATCGGAAAATCGGGGGATATCCGGAAGTGGTGACCACGTACCTGAAAACGAAAGATCTGGCTGACTGCATGGATGTGCTGGAGAATTTGATGAGAACCTTCACTGCAGAATCCAGCCGCTTCTTTTCCAACAGCACGGCTCACAGCATTTTCAATGAAGTTTACCGGGCGGTGATGGTCCAGATGGCTGCTGAGAAAAAGGGGACGGGAAAATCTTTTCTGGAAGTTGTGACTAATTTCGTGAAAGATTCCGTTAAGGAGCCGGTAAGCCGGAACGAAGTACGGATGGCTTCCTCATGGCTGATGTATTCCGGGATTATGGGCTACTGCGATCTGTATAATAACGGGGATGTGACGGATGTGGTCAGCAACCGCAGGGCATATTTCACTGATCCGGGAATTGCCAACTATATCTCAGAACTGGTTACGATTCCAAAGGATGCCAGAGAAGGGATGCTGACGGAAACATTTGCTTACACAGAATTAAACCGTCTTTATCAGCGTTCGGCCGGAAAGCGCCAGGTAAGAGGGGACAAGCCTTGTTTTTCGGTGTGTGGAGATTATGAGCTGGACTTTCTGGTTGTGGATAAAGAGGACCGCCGGTTTGGGATCGAGGTAAAAACCAGCGATAACAGAGCCAGATCTTTACTGTTCTATCAGGAAATGGGAATGGTTGATTATGGATTCCGGGCAGTTCCGGCAAGAGGCGGGAAGGGAGCGAAGGCCAGCACGATTCCGATTTATCTGGTAGGCGTCGGCTTCCCTTACGGGGTATGAAATAAAATGGAATAAATAAAAATATGATGAATGGCTGCTGTCAGGCATGGTGACGGCAGCCATTTTATGTACAGCATCTGGAATATAGATGAAATTATTTTAGCAGGCTGGAGGCGAATGGAAGATGGCAGAATCAAGAATCATGGGCTATGCCAGAGTAAGCAGTACAGAGCAGAATCTGGCAAGGCAGCTGGTTGAATTAAAGAAGTACGTTCCGGAGGAAAATATCGTTACGGATAAGCAGAGCGGGAAAGATTTAAACCGCCCCGGATATCAGGCGCTGAAAGGTCCCCTGGGATTGAGAAAAGGAGACGTGCTGGTCATCAAATCCCTGGACCGCTTAAGTCGGAATAAGCAGGAGATGAAGCAGGAACTGCAGTGGTTTAAGGATCATGGAATCCGATTAAAGGTAATCGACCTTCCGACTACGATGATCCAGTTTGACGCCGGTCAGGAATGGATTCAGGATATGGTGAATAACATTTTGATTGAGGTGTTGTCCAGCATTGCAGAGGAGGAGCGGAATACTATCCGGCGGAGGCAGAGGGAAGGGATTGACGCAGCCAAAAGTGCCGGGGTAAGGTTCGGCCCGCCGGATAAAGGGTATCCTGAAGAATGGGAAGTTTACTATGCCCGGTATAAAAAAGGGGAACTGACCCGGAAATATGTGATGGAACAGCTGGGAATTGGAGCAGAGCGATTTAAGTATCTGAAGAAGAAGTATGAGAAAGAGAAGAAGGGGGAATAAGCCGGCAGCGGCTTATTCCACTGAAGGGAGCAGGAAAAGGAGATTTTTCCCCTGAAAAACGGATACACGGGGACTGGGAGAATAAAGTACAGGTTATTGCCGAGAAATCAACGGAAGGGAAGAATGGATTTGGGATTGGTTCAATGAGCAATCTATGTTAGAATAGGAACATAAGAGACTGTGCTGGTGATAAAAATAGAGGTAACCCAGAACTGGTACGGCTGAGTGCGGAGCATCGCTTTATATTTGGCAGATAGGATTACCTTTAATTTGGGAAAATAACGGAGACTCATTATTTTTGTATTTAGAATGTGTAAATACAGTTTCTGCCTAAGAAATTTGAGAGGCAGTGAGCTAGAATGTACCCACTGGGAAAGGAGTGTGGGGAGAATGAGAAAAAAACTTCCTATTGGAATTGATGGATTTGAAAAGATCAGGACAAATGATTTTTATTATGCAGATAAGACGATGTTTATTTCCGAGCTGCTTCATAATTGGGGAGAAGTGAATCTGTTCACCCGGCCAAGACGATTTGGAAAAACGCTGAATATGAGTATGCTGAAGTGCTTTTTTGAGATTGGCGGGAAAAAACAGTTGTTTGAAGGGCTGAAGATTGCGCAGGAGAAAGAACTGTGTGAGAAATACATGGGGAAGTTCCCGGTTATTTCCATCAGTCTGAAAAGTGTGGACGGCCTCAACTATGAGACTGCTACAGCGGCTTTGCGCTCTGTGATTGGGGACGAAGCTGCAAGATTTGGCTTTTTGGAAGAAAGCAGGAATCTTTCGATGGACGAAAAAGCGTCTTACCTCCGTCTGGTTAATGTAGATTTGTCGAGTGAAGCAGATTATACCATGTCAGACGCTGCACTAACTGGAAGTTTGAAAACACTTTCCCGCTTGCTTGCGAAACATTATGGCCGTAATACAATCCTTTTGATTGATGAATACGATGTGCCATTGGATAAGGCGTTCCAGTCAGGGTACTATGATCAGATGGTAAGTCTGATTCGAAACATGCTGGGCAATGTGCTGAAAACCAATGATTCACTCTATTTTGCCGTTCTTACAGGCTGTCTGCGGATTTCAAAAGAAAGCATTTTCACGGGTCTGAATAATCTGAAAATCCACACAGTTTCGGATGCCAGATACGATGAATATTTTGGATTTACAGATGAGGATGTGGATGAACTTCTAGGTTTCTATGAGTTGACAGCATATAAGGATGTGATTCGCGAATGGTACGATGGATATCTTTTCGGGAAAATAAATGTATATTGCCCCTGGGATGTGATTAATTACTGCGATGAGTTATTGGCAGACCCGACAGTTCCGCCAAAAAACTACTGGGCCAATACCAGCGGAAACTCCCTTATTTTGCGCCTGCTCCAAAAGGCAGATCAGACAACAAAAGACCAGATTGAAGAGCTGATAAACGGCGGGACAATTGTGAAGTCTATTCGCCAGGAGCTCACCTATAGAGAGATTGACGATTCCGCTGACAATATCTGGAGTGTTCTATATGCAACTGGGTACCTGACCGGAAAGCATGTGGAGAATGAAGATGCAGATATATTTGCCCTCCGAATTCCCAATGGTGAAATTGCCAAACTGTTTACTGTTCTAGTACAGGACTGGTTCAGGGAAACGACTCTTGCGGATTCTACACGAATCAATCGATTCTGTCAGGCCTTCACGTCCGGCGACACAGCAATGATTGAGGATATGCTGCACGATTACTTATGGGATTCTATTAGTATCCGGGATTCTGCGGTGCGAAAAGGAATGAAGGAAAATTTCTACCATGGCATGTTACTGGGGCTTTTGCAAAGCCAGGGAACCTGGAGCATACAGTCCAATGCGGAAACAGGTGAAGGCTACAGCGACATTTCCATCCGCACCCCGGAACGTGTCGGCATTGTAATAGAGATAAAATATGCCCACGATGGGAATCTGGAGAATGCCTGTGCGGAGGCTCTGCGTCAGATTGAGGAGAGAAAGTATGCGGTTGGCCTGCAGCGCAGGGGGATGAAGAAGATATTGAAGTATGGGATTGCGTTCTGCGAGAAGGAATGTATGGTGGTGATGGCGTAATGCAGCCTGCGTTAAAGGAATTTGTGGACGGTGTTGTGCAAATGATGGGAGAGCTGCTTGATCAAGTTATTTTATATGGCTCTGTGGCTCGTGGAACCAATACCGAAGAATCGGATGTTGATATTGCTCTGATTATCTATGGTACGATAGATGATAATTTAGACGATAAGCTTCTGGATTTTATCGTGGATATGAACCTGAAACATAATCGAGTATTTTCTGTAGTTGATATAAATTGCGAAAATTTTCGAAAATTAGGAAATGCACTTCCGTTTTATGACAATATACGGAAAGAAGGAGTCACACTATGGGCTAAAGGAGATAGAGAATAACAATGGAAAGCCAAGCATAGACGATACGAAAAATGCCTGGTACAGAAATTCGTACCGGGCATGAGTGTTTGCGCAGGTGTTTGCGCGAATTCGATCAGTATGCGCAACCCTCCATTCTTCTTAGTTTTTTAGGCAATCAACCGTTCAAATCTGGTTGTCGCCTCTAGCTGAGAAGTCTCAGAAGCCTGATAGAATCAAGGTTTTTGAGACTTTTCTTTTTTATATTTTTTGTTTGCGCTTGTTTGCGTGGCTTTTTTGGAAAATATTGGGCTGATTTTACCGGAACTTTGGTCCGGAATGAATCAGCCCAATATGCTGCTCATTTTTTCTGTAAGCTCCTCTTGTCCGCTGATATTACGGAGATAATGCCTGGTCATGCTTAGGGTTGTGTGCCCTAAAAGTTTTTGCAATTCTGTATCTTCCACTCCGTTTTTATACATGATAGAAGCGGTAGAGAAACGGAGGCCATGAGAAGAGCGATATTCGATTCCCAGTTCTTTGCAGCATTTTTTGAGGCGCCGGTTAAAGGTACAAGTGGAAAGCGGCTGGCCATTTCGAATCATAATGTATTCGCTGTCTGGATTTAGCTGCCGAATTTTCTCCAGAATGATTTTCGCAGCTGGCGTCAGGGGCATATCTCTTCGTCCAAACTCTGTATGGCCCTTAATGTCATCCACAATTTCGTTTTTGTCATTAACAAACCGTTGAATCCGGATGGAATTGCCGTGGATATCGCTCCATTTTAAGCCCTTAAGTTCACTGATCCGCAATACCAGATGGAAATCCAACAGGATAGCCAGAGAATAGAAATCATTGCTTTGTTTTGACAAGGCCTCAATAATCTGCAGGCGTTCTTTCTCTGTATAAGGGCGAATATCATGGTTCTCTGCTTTAAACGAGAATTGCTTGTAATTAATGTCTCTGAGGCAATTATGGTTAATGATTCCCTTTTCAACCGCTAAGTAAAGCATACTGTTTAAAATGCTTTTTAAATCATTGAAACGCTTGCGCGTCAGCTGCCTGTCCTTTGTAATACTTCGGAAGTAGGCGATATAATCCTGAACTTTCAATTCTTTTATCGGAATCTTGGTAATTTCCCGGTCCTTTAACAGAGCGTTCCATAGAAACCGGTTTTCTTTAATGGTCTTCTTCGATGTGCTGGTTTCCTCATCCCTCCATTTCATCCAGATCTCAAAGAAATTATCCAGAGTACAATTTTGGATTCCATAGAAATGATCATAAAGTTTGTCAATGAGACCGGGATAATTGATGCTGCTGATGGTTTTTCTTTTTACGATAAGATAGATTCTTCCATCATCCGGTCTTACTTTTACTTTGCTTAAATCGCATTTTTCTCTTACAAGTTTTTCCTTTTGACTGAATTCCATAATCTTTGCGCATACTGATGGGGTCATTTTACCATCAGGGCGAAGGGATTGCAATACTGCGTCAGGAATTGCCGTTTCTCCCGGCGGAGAAAGAGTATGCGGCCCGATTGCCGCTAGGCTCTTCATGATCTCCTGGTTTTGAAGCTGAAAGTTGCTTCGGGGCATGGGCTGCACCTCCTTTCCTTCGCTTGAATAATATATAAGCATTTTAACAAGCAAAACAAATTCGTTATTCGCGTGGTGCGGATTTCCAACGCAAGCCAAATACGACGTTAACCGTTCGGTTTCCAATTCTTTTTTTACAGTTATTCCCTGAAAATTCAGAGGCGTATCGAGCCCGAACTTCCTTTGAAAAATACTGCAAGGTAATAGGCTTGAAGATGTCGCTTTGCTGAAAAGCGTAAAACAGCTCATTTACTTCGATAAAATCCTCTTTTAGATGAGTTACATTGCAATATGTTTCAATAAAGGTCGAAATATTATCTTTTGTTGAGGCCCATTGTTTCAAGAGAATGTCGGCAGTTTTGGATGGAGTAAAAACAAAGCCACGTTTGAGCAGTTCATGCGCGGCCTGTGCTGCTGCGGTAAGGATAGAATCACGTTCTGCATAAAGGTCCTGAGCCAGATTGTAATTTCGCTGTGATTCCGGACAGGACTGCAGGAAGGGGATTAAAACCACGCGATTCCAGAAGGCCGGATCCGAGCCAGAAATTTCAAGAGCATGATTTGTTCCGTATACGAACCGGCAGCTGCTGAAAACAGACCGGGGGGACTCATACTTTTCCTCAACTTGAATCCAGCGTTCCCCCGTGGCCTGCTTGATATTGCTGACCGCCTCTTCCTTTAACATTCCCGCGGGAAGATCCATGCAGAAATTAACAAGCTTTCCCGCCGTTTGCGCGAGGCTGAACCGGCCTTTCAGATCATGCAGACTGACACGGCTCACCTGATCTGTCCCGAAAAGCATGACCAGAAAGTTTGCAAGCTGACTTTTGCCGCTGTCTGGTGCTGTACCAAATACGAAAAACGATTTTGCGTCATTACATGGCATTGACAAATAGCCAATTACCTCCAGTAAGCGCAGCGCTTCGGTTTTGTCGCCATTGAAAGCTGTAAAGGTAAATGAATCCCAGGCAGGGGTAGGAGTAGTTCCGCCAGGTCGATAATTTGCATCGATCTGAAAAAAAATTGGAATATCGGCTGAATAGGCTAGGAATCTGCCGGTTTTGGTGTCATAAATCCCGTTTCTAAACGGGATCAGAAAGCGGTTTTGAGTGTATACCTCCTCGCCCGTGTAGTGTCGAATCAAAGGAGAAGCGATAAGCCAATCGTAGGCCTCCTGTATGATTCGTAAGCTTCCGATTCGATGCAGAAGGGCTTCGTCCAAAACTTCTTGCACAAATGAAAGGAAATCCTTTTTCGCAATTTTTCGATAGAATTCACCGGTATAACAGTAAAGCGCCCCATCAATAGACACGAACTCTGCTTGCCGGGCCAAATTTTGGGCGATGTTGTCGAGACTTAAACAAGGCGGTGCAGTTTTAGGCTGCTGATTGGAATCGGCAGTTTTTTGGGGTTTTTGAGGATTCTCGGTGGAAACTTCCGGTTCGTGTGAGCTACAATTTTCATCGGCATGCAAATGGGGGGAAGATGTAAAATCTGTTGAAGATAGAGGCTTTACTTCTGTAAACATGTTTTTCACAGCTTGAGGCATGGAGGCGGTGTGGGTCAAAGCAGTAGGGTTGAGGGGTGTAACGGGGGTGAAAAAATCGTTCCAAACTTTACTCATGATGCATCCTTTCCTTCGATGTACCGAAGCATGACTCCCGGAGAATGGCAAACAGTAAATGCAGGTTAGATTTTCCGGAGAGCTGGAGGGGTTCCTGCAGCGTGATTAAAGAAGATTCAAGACGGCTGTCGAAATAAATAAGACATTCGGATGAGGGAAAGGACAGTTTTGCTAACACGCGGCATGCTTGGGATCGGGGATTCCCATCATAAAGGCGTTGAAACTCCAAGTCGGCGGATTCGATGCTGATAAAAACTTCTTGATCCATAGAATTATAAATTATTTCCAAATACCCTTTAAAAGCGTTGCCTGGCAGAATTTCCAGTAATTTTCCGTCAGCCAAGACACATAAAGTGCCGATAGCTGCAGAGTAATTACCATAATTCCCTAAAAACAGACCATCTTCATTGCGAAAAAGATGCAAGGTGTGTAGCGGATCGTTCTGCGCTTTTTCAAAAATATATCTTTTCTGTGGGCTTTCAGTGCGTTTGCTTGACTTCATAGTGTTTCCTCCTTTTCGCCAAGTTTATCACATTTTTTAAGCGCCTGAGTTTTTTTACCCTAGCGGCATCCGCTTGCTGGAAATTTTGTAGATTTTGTTTTATTCTATGGTAAAAAGTATATGCATAATGGATAGAAGGAGAGATTACATGAATTCAAAGCTAAAATCCGAATATTTATTGGAGATATTTTCCAACTGCCCTAATGAAGTGCTGGGCGAGATGGAAGGAATATTAGACGAGAATACGGATACAGTGCGGGACTTACTAAGTGACATCATGGAAATATACAATAAAAGTCAAGGACAGTCAGATTTGGCAGATAAAAGAATGGAAATCTCGCGCCGAATTACAAAGAAGTTTAAGAGTCTGATAGAGACGGCAATTCCGTTTTCAGATTTGTCTGAAAAAGAACGACATTCAGTGGAAAGTAATGCTCTTATCCGGGGGATTCTTTCGACAGCTTCTTTGAATAGACAGATGCCGTCAGTTACATATAAAGAGTATATATGCTCTGTAGCCAAAGAGATCGGGATGAAGCTGGGAGATGAGGAAATTCAACTATTGTCCGATCAGTTCAGTATGCAGAGAATCGCAATAGTTTCGCGCCATTCTCATATCCGGACAGAGGCTTCGAAGAGAAGCGGATGGTTTGAAATAGATAAATCTAATTTTCATAAAGATGAGCCATTGCATCTTACGTATTATGAAAGAGCGTATTTTGAGATTATAAATATATTAAAAGGAATTGGGGAGCAGAATAACGCAAAGTGCAGACAATTTAGAGAAAAATTTAAGGCGTGGGGAAAAGAAAAAATAAAGAATGTTTTACAGTCTGAAATGAAGGAAACAGCAAAAGCATATATATTAAGAAAATATCCGGAAAGCGAGAATGGGAAAAAAGATATTGATGAATATATCGATGTATTCATCTCTGATATGGAGCAGGTTCAAAGACAATATAGCAGCTTTATATTAACTGGAGAAGTAAAGAAAAGCAGAGAGAATCAAAGCTGTGAATGTAATGAAAATTTTCACTTTTATCTGCATTTATTATATGCATATGTAAGGTATTATACTTTTCCGCCATATAAATATTTGGCATTATATTGTTTGGAGCAAATTTATTGCGGGAATACACTTACTGGAATTTTACAACAACATGATGGATATACCATATTTCGAGAATATGTTTTGAAGATGGAAGAACGATATTTACGGGAAGCAAAGGTACCTGACAAAAATGATGGGAGATATGCACTTGCTGTGAAAGAAGGCACAACCTTGTTAATTACTGAAAAAGAACAACGGGAGAAAAATGCAAGAAGTTTATGGAAGCAAGATCGTCATTTTAGAAAAAGACTATATTATATTTATAAAATGTATGCGGTATTTAGTCAAATGCTGTTTGAACGAATGGAAGATTGGGTTCGAAAAGAAAAAGGATTAATTTCCGATATGAATATTTACATAGCAAGCATATTAACTTATTTAAACACGCAACTGGATTGTCGAAGCGAGCAATTGTGGGGAACGATTCTTACGGTTCCTGGTGATCCAAATTTGATTGATTATAATTTATGGTTTCTTTTCCGGCCTTTTATCGTTTCTCCCGTTAAGGCGAGGAATGCGTCAAGCTTTTTCGGACCGTTAGAATCAGAAAAGAGCTGGATTAAATTTATTTATGATTGGAAAAGGGGGACAAACAAAACTGCGCTTGATGAGATAATTAATGATCTGGAAAAGAATAATTTATACTGCTGTCAGGAATTAATTGATAGTATCGTATACCAGATATATAAGGCGAAGGATATCAATAAAGGAATAGAGAAAGTTTTGGATCAATACGTTGATGAGATTTCTGAAAAGTTATTAAGCAGTGAAAATGCAAACTTATCTGAGTTGACAAAGGAGATAAATAAAAAGATAAAGTTAAAAGTACCTTCGCATACTTCGCTGCTTCAAAATTTATTTTATGATTTATACGACCAATTACATTATCGGGAGATCCAAAACCTTTTGGAAGATTATGGACTATCATTTTTTACGCCGTTATGGAAGGATTCAAATATCCAGGACAGGATAAAAGAAATTATCCGTGATCGTAAAAACGATAACTGGAAAATTAAATATTATTTTTGGTATTTAGAAAATGCGGCATGGCTGCCTGAAGAGGCAGTTAAAAAAGTAAAGGGTTATAAAGAACAGTAGAAATTATGGGTGAGTTCCAATGTTCCGATGTTCCGGACGGCCAAATTTTCTTAAATATAGGTAAAATATTAGGGCCAAATAAGAAAATGACGTACCGGAACAGGAGAACATCGGAACTTAACAAGGATAAGGAATATTCATTGGATGAGGAACCGAACTAAAAGGTGTCCTCATCTTTTTTATAACTACGAAGAGATAGTGCTTGGATTTTATAGCCGATTATAAAGCAGCTGCAGGAAGTCAGCTTTGGGAATTTTCCAGCATCTTCCTATTTTTACTGCACGGATTTTCCCTTCACGAATCATTTGGTAAACAGTGGACTGGCTCATGGAGAACTCTAAGCATAATTCTTTTACAGAGAAGAATTCTTTGTTTGTTGTCATTTTCATCACCTCTCTTTACTTTTACTGTTTTGTAGTTTTTATTTTCAATTATTGTTATGTAGCGGTAGTTAACAGATCCGCAAAAAGAGAATTTGTAATACACGCATTTTAACCAATAAACTGAGCATATGGTAAAAAAAGATTATTTTTCAAGAAAAAAGTTATATTATTTCACGTACTTGTTAATGTACTGGTACCGATTCGGTGTTGTTAAAGAAGAAGAGTATAACATGAGATCTTATGGCCGTACAACAGATTGGTAATTGTTGCTGGTTGGTAACAGTTGTTATTTTTATACAGGAGGTTATTCGATGCCAAATAAGAGAGAAAATCACAAAAAACGTTTATCGGAAAACTTAAGTTTAAGGGTGCCTTCTGCAACAAAGAAGCATCTGGCCAAATGTGCCAAATTGAAGAATGTCAGTATGGAGCGTATTGCAAATGAGATCTTAGATGATTTTTTTAATGCTCCGGAATGGAAGCGCAGGAATGCATGGAAATTAATCGATCGTGCCTGTTATATTATCGAGGAACATGAAAAGGCAGAAAGAGAAAGAAGAAAAGGGTGTGTGTATGAAGAATAAGGGTAGTCTGCAGTTAATAATACCGATTCAGTCGTTTGACAGCTATAAAGAAGTGGCTAATCTGATTCATTATATAACCAGAACAGGAAAGCAGATTGCGCGAGCAAATGAACTTGTTTCTTATGGCGGCCATGGTGTGTCAGTCAGTGGATCAATTGAGGGGGTAATCGAAGAATTTAATCAGGTATACTCTTGGTATAAACCACTGAGAAATGGATGTAACCGACATATATTTCATGAATACGTTACGCTTTCGAAAGAATATGCAGATTTAATGAGTGAAATGGATTTGGATGAATTGGGATATCAATTGAGCAGTCACTATTGGAATCGAGGTTTTCAGGTGGTTTATGGTGTGCACCGGCCTGATCAGGAAACGGGGCATTTCCATATTCATTTTGCTGTTAATGCGGTAAGCCGTCGGACAGGGAAAAAGTGGAGAGCAGATGGAGAAGAAAATCAATACCGCTGCGATCTGTTTAATCGACTGGCAGATGCATTTTTAAAGGAAAAGAGCAAATAGAGGTGTGAGATAGTTAACAAGAGAATTCAAATGGGGCTTAAGGGGTTCTTGGCAGGAGGCCCAAAATAATGTGAACAGTTATCCAGGAAATCTCTATATATAGGATTTTCAGCCTTACAGGATGCGGCATATTGTTTGGAGAAGTATAAGTTGGAATTTGAAGGGCTGTATTATTGCCTGCTTTGAGGATGTGAATTAAGCTTTCGATATGTATATAAACTGCTGAATTCGATAAGAGATGTGGAGATAAAGGGATATTGGGAACCGGTACGGGGGGAGAGTGAAGAAAAAATGGTCGGATCAATATAAATGGGACAGGAAATTATCCTGTTCCGTTTGTGCTTTATTGAGCTAAAGAATCCGTACAATTTTCAAAATCTTTTCTTTTTTCTCCAGAGAGCAGCCGGATAATTCTTTCAGGATTTCACCATCTATGGCATCGGCTGCAGTATACTCATGTTTCAGGACGTAATCTACGGTGATATTCAGGGCATTACAAATTGCAACCAGCGCAGTCAGGGAGACTTTGACGCGATTGTTTTCTATGTTACTGATATGAGAAACGTTTACGCCAATTTTTTCTGCGATATATTCTTGAGTATAATGGTGCTCTAGCCTGATGGCCCGGATATTTTTACCGATTTCTTCGAAGTTCAGTTCTTTCATGGACTCTCCTAATTGATGATTTCTGATTCTGCGTATCTTTTTATTGTATTATGCAAGATTTTGCATTATAATTATTTATAACTATAATTTATATAGTTATAGACAAAATCAAAGAAATAAATCGTTTAAATAATAAGGAATGAAATGGATGTAATATATTAAGAAATGGAGGAAAATTAATGCAGAAAGATTCATGGTTTGATCAGTTGGAGAAGAGAGGAATCCATTTAACCCCTGACCAGAGAAAAAAGGTAGAAGACAAAATAAATTCCGTTTTATCTTATGAACCTAAAATAGGGATTTTTGGAAAAACCGGGGTAGGAAAATCCAGCCTTTGTAATGCGCTTTTTGGAAAAGATGTGTGTCCGATCAGTGACGTTGAGGCATGTACACGTAATCCTCAAGAAGTTATTTTAAATATGGGAAGAAATGGGATAAAGCTGCTGGATGTTCCTGGAGTAGGAGAAAGCCAGGAGAGAGACGTAGAGTATGCAAAATTATATGCGGAACTTTTACCGGAATTGGATTTAGTACTTTGGTTGGTTAAAGCGGATGACCGTGCGATGGCTTCTGATGAGAACTTTTATAAAAATATTGTAATGCCGCATTTGAACCAAGGCAAACCATTTTTCTTTGTGGTGAATCAGGTAGATAAAATAGAGCCTTTCAGGGAGTGGAATGAAGAAAAGCATGAACCAGGACCAAATCAGTATCAAAATATTGGCCGAAAGGTAGATGCAATTGCCACTCAGTTTAGTGTGCCAGCTTCTAAGGTAATTCCTGTTTCAGCAGAAGAAAAATATAATCTTACAAAGTTGGTAGATGAGATTGTTTTCGCGTTGCCTAAAGAAAAGAACATAACGCTGTTTAAGGAGGTCGATGACCAATTCAAGTCGGAAGCAGCAGGGGAACATGTGAAATCTGGATTCTTAGAAATTATAGCAGATACAGTAAAAGAAGTAGTAGGAAAGGTAACGGAAACTATAGGGAATGCTTTTGAGCTGGGGAGAGAGTTTATGAACTGGGTAGACAGACATACTCCATCATGGTGGCCTTTTTAATGAATCCAAAGAGTTTGTGCAGGAGTGAGAAATGCATAAAGTGACTATTGTAAAACATACAGATCAAATCGACAGTCTGATCCAGAGGTTTCCTTGTATTTCTGGTTTGAAAGATAAAGAAATCTGGGAGTACGATCTGGATGTGGTAAGGGATTATTTTTATGGACGCAGGAAAGACGCGCCACAAAATATGAAATACCGATGGAAAGTCCCGAAGCAATCCTTTTTCGGATATCAAACGCAGATTTGTGCTCTTCCGGTTATGTTTATCGGCAAGACAGGATATGGAAAATCATCGCTTTTAAACCATATTATCGGGAAATCTGTTTTTTTAACAGACGATACCAGACCATGTACTCAAAATGTGGAATCTGTCTTTTTTCGTTTAGGATCTGATCCGAAATATTACCTTGCATTGTTTGATTTCCCTGGTATTGGAGAAAGTGAACAGGCGGATCATAAATATATGACATGGTATGCGGATATGGTTAAAGATTCGCCGTGCATAGTATATGTTTTGAGAGCAGATCAGAGAGATTATTCGATTGATGAAAGGGCATTCGAAAAGCTCTTTTCAAAAGAGATTTTGGACAATGTCATTATTGCATTAAATTGTGCAGATAAAATTGAGCCCGTTAACCGAAAAGGGGAGATCACAGAAGCTCAAAAAGAGGCTTTAGAAGAAAAATGTGATAGCATAGAATCCATATTATCTGTTCCTTCTTATCGCATATTCCCATGTAGTGCGCATACGGGATATGGAATGGAGGAATTGGTAAGCTGTATTGAGGATCAGTTGGAGCTTTGTGTTTATGATAAGGATTAGTTTGTATAGCAAAACGGTTATCTGGCAGCACGGCAATCATAGATAAGCTGGATATTGGGCAATTACGCAGAGCGAGTATGACGAAAAGAAGATTATGGACAAACTGTAGGGCAAGCGATAACTTCTTCCTGGAAGAGGATTTGACTCCGGGATATGGTTATTTTAAGGATACGCTAAAAGAGGTACTTCCTCAGCTTGAGGATTATGAATGCCTGTTGGAGCAGAAAATTCAATGTTTAATTCAAGAGCAGAACCATGTACAGTGTCAGATTAGCGGGATAAAAAAGATTTTGGGAGAGTTTGATGATTTGTGAGGCATTTTTTTCTGTGGGTGAGATTGCAAAAGCTTTTCATATCCCAGCTTTTTGGGTCAGAAGATGGATTTGCAGAGGCAGGCTGAAAGGCTATCTGTTTGGCGGCTTGGCTGAGGATCGTGTGGAAATGGAGGCACTGGTAAAATTCCAGGAAAAAAATTCCCGGTATCGGAAAGCCGTCATCGGTCTGCTGAAAGCGAATGAGATTCCGTTTATCCAGATTACAAGGAGAGGGTCGGCTCCTGCTTTGATTTTGACTGAGGACTGGAGAGGAAGGTATGATCTGCAGGAAGAGCTTCAAGGGAGATATGAGGTGCTAAAGGAATATGAGAGCGTTCTGGAACAGAAATACTATCTGCATCCGGATTTGAAAAGGGTTCGAATGGAGATGAAGGAACTGGCGAATATTTTGGAGAGAGGATTTTCCTGTCCGAATGACTAACAGAGGGAGGCAGCCGGTTGGGGAACAGAAGAAAATTTATTTAAGTAGTGGTATATTTGGTGTATATTAAAATAAAATTCAGGAGGAATAATATGCCCGAGGATATAACAAAGGAAATAATTAAAAGAGCAAAAGATGCAACACCTAGCATCTTAGAAATTCTGAGTTCCACAGTGGGATGCAATTTGCGGCGGCCAGCGGCCACTGATGCGGATCTCAGCGGCCGCTCGGCGGAGCCTAACGGCCACCCTTGTTAGGAGGTTTCGATAGGCTGAATTACCACAATATAATGCTTTGTTGCTCGTTTCATAATAGCATTGGCAGATACTTCGTCGTTCATGATCATCGCCTTCCAGCTGTCAGGCTCACGCTGTGAGCAGACGATGGTACTCCTTGATGTTTCAATTCTCTTCTCCATGATCTCCATCAGTACTTTTACTTCACGTTCGTCCATGATTGTATTCAGCAAAAAATCATCCAGGATCAGAAGATGAAAAGCACATAACCTTTTCATCTCCCTTTGATATTTTGGATAATCAGTCGCTTTAATATCAACGAGACGTTCCAGCAACTCACCGCAGTGACAATAATTAACTCGATATTTTTCGCATGCTGCAGCTCCCAGGCTCTTTGCAAGGAAAGTCTTACCACTATCCGATGGACCAAGGATGCAAACGTTTAGTCCGTCTTCAATGAACTGGAGTGTTGATAATACCTTAGGGGCATCTGTTGGCTCATAATGCCTCTGTGAAGAGTCCCTGCATTTTGAAATATCACAAGGTGTGCCGACCAGATGTGCGTTGCGCAGCCGGTTGTTTAAACGCTTCGTCGTTTTATCTGCGTATTCCGGTTCCAGCAGTACCGATAACATTTCCAGCCGATCCATGGTGAGAAAGTTAGCAGAACGGTAGAGTTCATCCAGTTTTAGAGCCATCAATGGCAATCCAACGGTGTTCATCTGATCTTCCAGATCTATGACGAGTGAATTACCTGTTTTCATCCGGACGCCCTCCCTTCTGTGTCTGCTCTACCAGGGACTTGCTTTTTGCCAGCAGGTGATTGATATCCGATGCGGAAGGGCTCATAACATAGGCACCTTTGTTCTTATCTTCGTTTTTGCGAGAAATATCGGCGCTGTCACTTAATTCTGCAGCAATCGCGGGAATAGAGTTCTTGATAAAAGTATAGGTTGCTTTGTTGAGTTCAAGCGCCTGCCTGCAGCATTCTTCAAGAACTTTTTTATTGTATTTCCTGGCAAATCCGAGTATGCCAACACACTGCCTGTATGTCTGTACCTCGTATTTCTTGCTGGAAAGGATGCGTTTTATTACCTCCGCCGTGCTGGAGCCGACCGTCATTGCTTTCTGTGTAAAGTAAGGACCGTTCCATTCGGCCATTTCCCTGCTGTTTGCTGGCAAATGCTCCGGATTTGTCATCCACTGCCCTTTGTATTTAGCCCTGGGCCATTCACTGAGAAGTTCGCCAGTTAAAGCACAGATTTGGACTGTAGTTGCGGTAGCTTTGACCAATACCCGCTTGTGGACGTACTGTCTGGGGACACTGTAGTATGCATTGTCAAAGCGGACATGGAAATCCCCTGATACCCTGGCTTCCTTCCGCTCCAAGTAATGATAGAACTTCGATGGAAGGGGCAGAAGCTCGTTTTTTTCCTCCTGCCAGCGGTCATAGCGGCTGTAATCCCGGTTTTTAAGGTTCTGCTCATTCAATTCATCCAGTTTCTGCCACAAGTCGTTGTTGAACTGTTCCAGGCTGAAATACTGCCGTTCCTCCAAGTCATGGAAGATTCCTTTTTCAAGGATACCAACGGAGTTTTCTACGGAGCTTTTGAATTTCGGTTTCCGGATTTTGGCAGGGAGAATTACAGTGCCATTGTGTTCCGCCCACTCTGCGTAATCTTTATTGAGTTCCGGCTCAATCCAATCTTTATTGGCTGTTACAGCCTGTTTGCAGTTATCGCATACTACAATAGCCGGAACACCGCCGAAATAACGAAGCGCATGATTATTTACTTCAATCCACTGCGGTTCTTTTGTAGACAGCATCCCCTCTGCGTATATGTACTGAGAATAGGGAAGAACTGCTACAAAAACAACGATGGAACTGATCTCGCCAGTCAGGCGATTGACCAGTGAAAATGTCTGTCCTGCAAAATCAACCTCCATCTTCTCTCCAATCACGGCATTGAAATGCAGGGTCTCATAGTTCTCTTCACGCCAGGACATGTATCGATCACAGAACTGCCGATATGAATAAAACCTCTTCTCTTCTTCAACGCAACGGTTTTTGTACCGTCCCCACAGGAAGACCAGAGTCATGTTCTTTCGGCTGGCCATCTGCTTTTCAACCTCTGGGAAATCAGGGAGTTCATACCGCAGATCCCTCCCTTCTTTCCCGTCTGGCGTTTTGCCATAGACCAGTTCTGCAATGCCGTAGTTGGTGATTCCAGACGGCAGAGGGTACGACAGCGATTTACACCGTTCAAATGCTTTCAGGAAATCATTGACTCCTGATTTGCTCGCACCAATAACTTCGGCAATCTTTCTGCCGGACATGTGCAGAGCGTAGTGCTTGATAATGATGTCTTTATAATCGAGCATACATTACCTCCTCATAATGATGTATTTACCGTTCTCACGGTATGACTTCATTATGAGGCATAGGAGAATTTTAAATCAAAGAAAAAGGTGGCCACTCAGCTCCGCATCGCGGCCGTTTTGCTCCGCAACGCTGGCCGTCGCAGGGCACCATTTGCAGTGGGACCAGCAGTAAAAGAATTAGCGCCTCCTATTTGCAAGGCTTTAACAATATATGGATGTAGGAATCAGATAGCAATCACAAATGCAGTTAGCGCCTTGAATCCGTTGTTTAAAGAAATTTCTAGTAGATATTTTGAATTGTTAAAGGAAACCATAGATATTTCTTTCAAAATTGATTCAAAAAATTATGAAGCGATTCTTTCCGCGATATTACAAGATGAAAATGCTAGTATTGAAGCTAAGATAGAGCTAGCGGAAGAAATAATAACAACAATTAAAACACATAATCGTGAAACGGTAAAAGTGGTTATTACTACGGCTGGGAAAGTCATAGCAGGTACTGCGGCAATAAGCGCTGTTGCTGTTGCAGGAGTGTCACTTATTGCACTTGAAAAAACAAAAAAGATAGTGGCTGGAAAGAATGATAGGACACGTTTTATTATGGATGGAATGGTAAATATAGCTAAAGAATTGAATCCATTACATAGTATTTCGGATGGTATTAAAAAAGTATCCGATAATACAGTTCAAATGCAAGATAATTATTATAAGTATAAAGCAGGTGGCTATAAAAAATAAATTTTACTGGGAATACTTAGAGAGCTGGTTTAGCAATAAACAGGTTTACCGTATACCTATTTTAGATCATTCTGTCCAGATATCGTCAAAGCAACAAAGTCAGCAAATAACATTTGCTGACTGATACAGCCAACTGGAAAGATGGTACTCTTACTCTGGCAGGGTGGTACAGTTTGAGCGTGCAGATGGTACAATTCTTGCATTTCTCTCCAAATCGGGTTTGCAATATTCTTTATTTTACTTACGAGCAGCAATATTCCATTACGGATATAGGAAGTGAAGACTGTAAAATCCTGGAAGAAATTTATGGCGGTCTGAAGAACTATTTAAAACAGCTTTCGGTTATGCTGTAAGTATTTATAAATCTGCATAGAGGGAATTTGTCTCATTTCCCATTACGCATATATATTATCTCTTTGAACCAATCACAAACATTTCAAAGGAGGTAACGTATATGTCAGCAAATGTGGAAACGATGTTCTTCACAAGGGTAACCCCATGGCACGGTCTGGGAACCAGGGTGGAGGAAGCGCCGGGATCGAAAGAGGCCCTGGTGCTTGCCGGACTGGACTGGAAAGTAGTCCAGAAACCGATTTTTACAGAGGATGGCCTGCCGGTAAATGGGTTTAAGGCTAATATCCGGGACCGGGACAGTCAGGTGCTGGGGGTTGTAACCAATCGCTACAAAGTCGTACAAAATGAAGACGCCTTCGCCTTTACAGACAAACTGTTGGGCGAAGGCGTTACTTATGAAACAGCCGGTTCCCTGCAGGATGGACGGCGTACCTGGATTCTGGCCAAACTTCCCCAGCGTTATATCATAAGCGGGGACGAAATTACACCATACCTGGTTTTCATGAATTCTCATGATGGAACCGGCGCGATCAAGGCAGCAATGACGCCGGTGCGCGTAGTCTGCCAGAATACGCTGAATCTGGCGCTCTCTACGGCAAAGCGCAGTTGGTCTACGAATCATACAGGAGATATTAAGGGAAAACTGGAGGACGCCCGGAATACTTTGCTGTATGCAGACTTGTACATGGGAGAACTGGGGAAATATAGTGGCTCAGTTGTCAAGACAAAAATCTAAGATTTTTATAATGAACTGATAT
>ERZ1090867.245-NODE-245-length-25720-cov-8.499201_pt1 | contig 25720 bp, 26 predicted proteins | sample MGYA00478476_ERZ1090867 | MGnify/ENA primary metagenome ERZ1090867 (study PRJEB33644, sample SAMEA5815742) | chicken gut metagenome | biome: Chicken; feature: Gastrointestinal Tract; material: Caecum | place: Ireland | collected 2019-01-01 | study: A study of the... | reverse complement strand
TTCACTTGGCATAGGTTAGTATTTTCGCAATACTTCTTTATGCTCCTCTGCCATTCTGCAATGCGCCTTTCTTTCATCATTTACTGACCTGGCTGCACGTTTATTTGTCTCTTTTGCCTTTGCCGCACTGTTCCCACAGGAAATCCGCCTGAGGTTTCCAGTTTTCCGCGTACGATTTGCAGCGGCCGCAGAGGGTATCTACACTTTCCGGAGCTTCGTAGTCGGTGGATTTGGCATCGGCTGCTTTTACCATGGCGCGGAGCTTTTCCGGATTCTCCAGCATCGGACATGGACGGAGCATGTTGTCGTTGAACGGCTGTCCGTCATGATAAGCCATGAAGATCGGGCTCTTCAGAGCTTCCAGCAGGGTACATTCGCGGATATTGGCGTTGGAGTAGTGGATGAATACACAAGGCTCCACATCACCTTTTGCATTAATATGAAGATATCTTCTCCCTCCGGCGATACATCCGCCGACATACTCTGCGTCGTTCTGGAAGTCCATGGAGAAGATCGGTTTGGTCTGACGGAACTCACGGATCCTCTTGTAAACTTCTGTACGCTGTTCCGGGTTTGGAAGCAGTTCCGGAACGGCTCCGTTTCCTACCGGCATATAATGGAAGAACCAGACGAACAGCGCGCCGGCGTCAATGATCATATCAAAGAAAGGTTCGCTGCTGATATCCTGATAGTTCTGGCTTGTGTAGCAGGCGGAAATACCGAATGGGAGTTTATGCTCTTTCATCAGTTCCATTGCATGCATTACTTTTTCGTAATCGCCGCTGCCTCGTCTTCCGTCGTTGGCTTCCTCAAAACCTTCCAGGCTGATGGCGGGAACAAAATTCTTTACGCGGAGCATTTCGTGGCAGAAATCTTCGTCGATCAGTGTTCCGTTGGTGAAGCTTAAGAATTCACAGTCAGAATGTTTCTCGCACAGCGCGATGATATCTTTTTTGCGGACCATAGGTTCTCCGCCGGTAAAGATGTACATATAGGTACCGAGTTCTTTTCCCTGTGTGACAATGGAATCCAGCTCGTCGAACGTCAGGTTCAGGCGGTTGCCGTATTCAGCAGCCCAGCATCCGGTGCAGTGAAGGTTGCATGCGGAGGTAGGGTCGAGAAGGATTGCCCACGGCACGTTGCAGCCTTCCTTTTCTTTGGTTTTCTCCTGTTTTGCACTTCCAGCCAGGCTGGCATTTACGATAAAATTGTTAAAGAAAGTATTCCGGACGCCTTCATCCAGCTCCCACACTTTCATTATCAGCTGATACCAGTTGTTCTTTGCATCGATAGCGCCGCGGAATGCCTTGCGCTGTTCCTCATACCAGCCTTCCGGAGCCACTTTATCTACCAGGTTCATCAGCTTCGGAATATTGGTTTCAGGATCGTTTCCCAGATATTGCCATGCTTTTGAAAGAGATACCGACATTGCTGCGATTTTTGCTTTTTCTACAACATTACCCATATTAATTTTACTTCCTTTCTTTCTTCTGCAGTTTATCCAATGGATTTAACCCAATGATACTCACCGGACAGAGATTTTTCATCGGACAGATTTTGGCAGATGTCTCAAATTTCTACAGTTTCCGGTAAAGTGTTACTTTTTTGGACATAATTCCGGATCTGTCCAACTATTTCCAGATATTTCAGCCCGTTGGGATCCTTCCTGCAGACAGCGAAATGTTTGCCTGTTGAATTTTATCGGGGTAAAAGTTATAATAGAACGAGAACTTTCAGTACCGGGAGGAATCGTTGTGGCGGATTCAAATATTACAAAACGGGCACTGGCACAGGCGCTGAAAGAGCTGATGATGACGCAGCCTCTGGACAAGATCAGCGTCAGCAATATCTGTGAACAATGCGGGTTAAATCGAAAAAGTTTCTATTATCATTTCAGAGACAAATACGAATTGGTCAGCTGGATCTATTATACGGAATTTATGGAAACTGCACTGAAAAAACAATACAGAGATTCCTGGGAATTCATGGATGAGATCTGCAGTTATTTTTATGAAAACCGTATTTTTTACCGGAAATGTTTTCAGCAGGAGGGGCAGAATTCTTTTTCTGAATATTTTTTTTCGGTGGTGTTTTCCATCATGTGCGACCATCTGGAACCTTTTTTCCGGGAGGAGCCGTCCATTGAGCCCTACGCCGCTTTTTACGCAGATGCGTTTGTATGTGCGATCAAGAAATGGCTGGGACAGAAGGAATGTCTTCCGCCGCAGGAATTTTCCAGATTTCTTCGCACGGCAATTCTTGGTCTTTCGCGCAAAGCATATATGCTGTTTCCAGAGGAGAATTCACTGGAAACGGAATGAAAATCTGTTCGGTACCCTGAAGGATTTCAGGGGAGGGACAGATTTTTTTGCAGATTGAAACAGCCTGAAAATATCAGTGACAGTTTCGGTGGCTGAATGCTTGCTAATATCCTGCAAGAAGTATCCTTGTCAGAAGGATGCTTCTCCTGTATAATCAATCGGAGAAAAGGAAGAAAGAAAGGATAAAAAAATGGAAAAGGGAAGATTAAGAGCGCTTCTGCCTATCGGAGTATTCCTGGTGTCGTTTTTGGGCATGGGGATCATCAGCGGGGATTTCAATCATATGCCGACCGTTGTGGGATTTCTGCTTGCCCTGATGACGGCTTTTTTTCAGAACCGCTCTCTGAATTTTGATGAAAAGATAAAAGTGATCACCAAAGGCGTGGGGGATGAAAACATCATTACCATGTGCCTGATCTTTCTCGCGGCAGGAGGATTTTCCGGGGCTGTAAAGGCAGCGGGAGGCGCGGACAGCACCGTAAATTTCTGCCTCTCCATCCTGCCGTCTTCCGTCGCCGTTATGGGTCTGATGCTGATCGGATGCTTTATTTCCCTGTCCATGGGAACCAGCATGGGAACCATAGCCGCGCTGGCTCCGATCGCGGTGGGCATCAGTGAGAAAACAGGATTTTCCATGGCGCTGTGTATCGGAGCGGTGGTCAGCGGCGCTATGTTCGGCGACAATCTGTCGATGATTTCCGATACGACCATTGCGGCAGTCAAGACCCAGGGCTGTGAAATGAAGGACAAGTTTAAGGCAAATTTTCTGATCGTTCTCCCGGCGGCGGTGGTTTCCCTGCTGGTATTTTTCCTGATCACCCGTCAGGCGGATTACACATTCGACGCGGAGCTGGAATACAATCTGCTGCAGATCGTCCCGTATCTGGTCGTTCTTGTGGGGGCCTTGATCGGATTCAATGTTTTCCTGGTACTGATCAGCGGAACGGTACTCTCTCTGATCGTGGGCGTGGCGACGGGAGCCATTGAACCGCTGGGAATCTTTAGCGCAGTGGGAGAAGGCGTGACCGGAATGTACGATATTACGGTGATCTCTCTGCTGGTAGCCTGTGTGGTTGCTCTGATGAGAGAATACGGGGGAATCTCCTATATCCTGCAGTTTATCCGGAAAAGGATCCGCGGCCAGAAGGGCGCGCAGCTTGGAATCGCTGTGCTGGCGCTGCTGGTGGATATGACGACGGCAAACAATACGGTGGCGATCGTGATCGCCGGTCCCATCGCAAAAGAAATCGGACATGAATATGGCATCGAGCCGAAACGTACCGCTTCCTTGCTGGATATCTTTGCGTCCGTGGGACAGGGACTTCTGCCTTACGGCGCACAGCTGCTGCTGGCAGCGGAGGCGACGAAGCTGGCGCCATTCGAGATTATGTCCTATCTGTTTTATCCGTGGATGATGGGTGTCTCCGCGCTGTTTTTCATAGCCTTTGGAAAAACTCGCAGAAGGACGGCGTGACCGTTCGGACTTTTGCTGTGTATGGCGGACGGGACGCGGCAGGAAAACTTTACATGCGGCTTGCGCCGTAGTAAACTATATAGCATGGAACGTACATGAAAAAATCTAAGAGGAAACCGGAGGTGTCCTATGAAGACAATGAAATTATATGAGGCAGATGCATACCTCGGTGAATTTACAGCGACAGTAAAAAAATGTATCAGTGAGGCAGGAATCTACAAAGTAGAATTGGATCAGACAGCCTTCTATCCGGAAGGCGGCGGCCAGCCGGCGGATCAGGGAACGCTGGGAGATGCCAGGGTTCTGGATGTGCAGGAAGTGGACGGAACGATCTGGCATACCGTTACCCAGCTGCTGGAGCCGGGAAAGGAGGTTGTAGGAAAGCTTGATTTTGAGCGCCGTTTCTCCAACATGCAGAATCACAGCGGAGAGCACATCGTTTCCGGGATCATAGCCCGGGAATACGGATACCACAATGTGGGATTCCATATGGGAAGCGAAGCCGTTACTGTGGATTTTGACGGTGTGCTGACGAAAGAGCAGCTGTTTGAGATCGAGCAGCAGGCGAACGACGCAGTCCTTCGGAATGTTCCGATCACAGCTTCCCTGCCGGACCGGGAAGAACTGGCACAGATGGAGTACAGGAGCAAAAAGGAGATCGAAGGACAGGTGCGGCTGGTTACCGTAGAGGGCTATGATTGTTGTGCATGCTGCGGAACCCATGTTTCCAGTACCGGCGAGATCCGGCTGATCAAACTTCTGGGCGTCCAGAATTATAAAGGCGGGGTGCGGATTTCCATGCTCTGCGGAGAGAAAGCCTTTCGGGATTATCTGATCAAGCATACGAATCTGGTCGGCATTGCACAGCTGCTCAGCGTAAAGCCGGAGGAAGCCGGGGATGCGGTGGTCCGCCTGAAAGAGAAAAATATTGAGCTGAAGAAAGAACTGAAGCAGCTGAAAAAACAGTTATACATCTTGGAGCAGGAAGGGAAGGCGCAGGATTCATGAGCAAGGGAAAAGAGATCAAGACCAATGCGATGAGGATTCTGGACCGGCAGAAGATTTCCTACCAGGTGCTCCAGTATGAGTGCGGCGAATTTATCGACGGAATGCACAGCGCGGAACTGACAGGAGCGCCGGTGGAACAGTCGTTCAAGACCCTGGTGGCGAAAGGAAAGAGCGGGCAGTATTATGTCTTCGTCCTGCCGATCGCGAAGGAAGTGGATCTGAAAAAGGCGGCACGGACCGTGGGAGAAAAGTCAGTGGAAATGATCCATGTAAAAGATATCACCGCGGTGACCGGTTATGTAAGGGGCGGCTGCAGCCCCATCGGCATGAAGAAACAGTTTCCGACGGTGGTGGAGCAGTCCGCCGGACAGTTCGACAGGATTTACGTCAGCGGCGGAAGGATCGGAACGACGCTGGTGCTGGCGCCGGAAGATCTGCTGAAAGTGAGCCGGGCAGAATACGGAGATTTTGCATTTGAAGAGTAAAAACGAAAAAAGACAGAAGTTGCGCTGACTGAACGGTTGCAGAAAAAGAGTATCGGAAGAAAAGGAGAAAATGAACATGTTATTTTTGGAATATCCCCCGTGCAGTACCTGCAAAAAGGCGAAGAAATGGCTGGATGACCATGGTGTGAGCTACGAAGCGCGCCATATCAAGGAACAGAATCCTACAGCATCGGAGCTGAAGGAGTGGTATGAGAAGAGCGGGCTGGAACTGAAGAAATTCTTCAATACCAGCGGGATGAAATACAAGGAACTGGGACTGAAGGATAAGCTTCCAAACATGAGCGAGGAGGAAAAGCTGGAGCTTCTCGGCACAGACGGAATGCTGGTAAAGCGTCCGTTGGTGATCGGGGAAGACTTTGTTCTGGTCGGATTTAAGGAAAAAGAATGGGAACATGCTCTGGCACGTTAAAAGGAGTGACAAATGGAAGGGTTTGAGTGGAAGATGGTTTCTTCTATGGAGAAAGTATTTCCGGTCAGAGAGCCGTCCGGGGAAGGGGTGAATCTGATCCCGGGACAGTGGAGGAGTCTTTGGGTGGATCTGGAGGCACAGGACAGCAGCGTGCCCGGGGTTTATCCCGTGTCTGTCCGCATGGTCCGAAACGGGGAATGTATGGGAACCGCGGAAATGTCCTTTGAAATCCTCAATGCAGACCTTCCTCCGCTTCCGATTCCCCATACGGAGTGGTTCCATTCAGACTGTCTGGCGGAATATTATCAGGTGGAAGTATTCAGCGAAGAATACTGGCGGATCACCGAGAATTTTATCCGTGCAGCCGTCAAAAGAAAGTGCAACATGATCCTGACGCCGGTGTTTACGCCGCCTCTGGATACGGCGGTCGGAGGTTACAGACTTCCGGTACAGCTGACAGATGTGGTGTTTGAGAATGGTCACTGGGTGTTTGGATTTGAAAAGCTGCGGCGGTGGGTGGAGATGTGCCGGAGGTGCGGCATCGTTTATTATGAGATTTCCCACCTGTTTACTCAGTGGGGCGCCAAATGCACGCCTCAGATCTTTGGGACAAAAGATGGACAGTATCAGAGGACTTCGGCTGGGAGACGGATGCGGGCAGTCCGGAATACACAGAATTTCTGCACAGCTTTCTCTGCGCGCTGAAAAAAGAGCTGAAGCAGCTGGGCATACTGGAACATACTTTTTTCCATGTTTCCGATGAGCCGGGAGAAGCAGTGCTGGAAAGCTATCAAAAAGCGGTGGAACTGGTGGCGGAAGACCTTGGGGACTGCCAGGTCATTGACGCGCTGTCGGAATATGCGTTTTATGAAAAAGGGCTTGTACGTCAGCCGGTATGTTCCCTGGATCATATTCAGCCGTTTCTGGAAAAACGGCCGGAAAAGCTGTGGGGTTATTATTGTACCAGCCAGGCGGTGAACGTACCGAACCGGTTTATTGTCCAGCCGGGATATCGAACCAGGATTCTCGGAACCCTGCTGTACCGGTATCAGCTGGACGGTTTTCTCCACTGGGGATATAATTTTTATCATTCACAGTTTTCTACCCGTTCTATTGATCCGTATCTCTGTACCGATGCCGACGGCGCGTTTCCGTCCGGCGATCCGTTTCTGGTCTATCCCGGCAGGGACGGAATTCCGGAGGAATCCCAGAGGATGATGCTGATGGACGAGGCGATGAGTGATCTTTGTGCGCTGAAACTTCTGGAACAGATGGCTGGAAAAGAGACGGCATATCGCTGCCTGGAGGTGCAGGAGGGAGAAGAACTGAATTTCGAAAAGTATCCAAGAAGGATTTCTTATCTGGCCGGGATGCGCGAAAAGGTCAATGATGAAATAAGAAAAAGAACGGAATAAGAGTAACAGATCAGCCTTTATATTCTAAACGGACGAAAAAAAAGCACATCAAAGTCAGAAATAAACCAGGGGCAGGTGGTATGCGTGGACGGCGGGCATCTGCAAAGTGTGAGAAACTCTTAACGTTTCGAAGTGCCGGAGGGCGGGACAGACGCAGGGTTACAAGCCCGGAGTCTGAGGAGCGCTGAGATGGGAATTGATCAACAATTCCTATCGAATCGCTCCGGTGCCCGCCCGGAGGTGCTTTGAAACGTTTAGAGTTTCCACGCTTTTGCAGCAGCCCGCCGTCCACGCATACTACCTGCCCCTGGTTTGTTTCGTCCGTTTTACCAGAGTTTCCGTCCGGCGTCTTCCGGAGCTGCAAACGGTCCGGGAAGTACCCGCAGTCCGCGGTGTCCGCCGAAATAATCTCTGTCAAAGACGATATCCGTTCCGTCCGGGTTTTCATACCGTTCTTCCGGCTCAAAGGCGCAGCCAAGGATATCGCTGTTCACCATACCGGTGGAGAAATCTCCCAGGAATTCGTACAGGTTGGTGGACAGGACCGGTCTGCCGTCCTGGCAGATCACGTCGACGGTTACTTCGTGTTCTGTATCCACCAGATGCTCCGTCTCCTTTTTGCAGGCTTTGGCGCCGTTGAAGTAAACATTGCCCTTTACCCAGACCGGAAGCGGGTGGGAATGTGCAGAATCCAGTTTTACCATGTCCGGCGTATCGGTATCCATATCAAACATCTGGATCCATTCTTCATAGGTTGGATATTCATCCATGACATGTGTGCCTACTTCACGGTTTTCCTCATCTGTGCCCTCAGAGCTGTCGCGCAGGGTGGTAAACGGTTTGGAAGGCCATTTCTGTACGAAAATATTGTTGTAGAAACGGTCATCGCCGTGAAGGATCGTCATAAAGCCCATGACCTCTGTGCGGTGAGGAATATGATACGGTGTGTAACGCGGACCGGTGCCGCCTCCTACACAGGTCAGGGCTCCGCAGATCAGGTTATGTACCATTGCTACACCCTGGGTAGCCATACGAAGGGATGCGTCGGACAGCAGGATATTGTTGTCGATCAGTGTAGGACCATGGCCTACTTCCACGAAGATATCCTGGCTCATCATGCCGCCTTTCAGCGGTTTTGCGAATTCCGGGCGCTGATTGTCGTGGAACAGGTTCTGGGTGATGCGGGTTCCCTGTGCCTCCCAGTCGCACCAGATACCCATCGTACAGTGATGGATGTAATTGCGGCGGTAGATGACGTCGATCGCCGCATGCATCTTGATGCCTGCGATTTCTGCGCCGCCCAGCTCCATCATATTGTTGATGTGATGGATATGGTTGTCCTCAATGATCGAGAAAACGCCGCCCATACGGCCGATGATTCCGCCCTGTTCACAGTGGTGGATGTTGCAGCGGCGGACGATATGGCTGCCGACTTTTTCCTTCAGCCATCCGTGATACTGCCCGCGGCATACCGCGTCGCGCTCCATCTGGGTAGGGCTCTTCACATGTTTATAAGTAAAGTAATGCTCGTTGTCCGGGTCCAGATATTTTCCGAGAGAGATACCGGCACACTTGCTGTTGCTGATCTCACAATCTTCGATGATCCAGCCTTTGGACCAGTGAGGACCGATCATGCCGTCCTGATAAGCGGCAGGCGGCGCCCAGGTGGTTGCAGCTTTGCTGATGGAAAAGCCGCTGACTGTGATATATCCGACGCCTGTTTTGGAAGGCATGAAACATTCACGGCGGACGTTGATCTCCACGTTTTCCTCATTTGGGTTTTTGCCCTGGAAATTCGCGTAGATCACGGTCTCATTTCCGTCTTGTTCCGCGTACCATTTATAGACGGAAGCCTTCGGCTCCCAGGAGCATTCGTAGATTTCGCCTTTGATACATGCATCCACACTGTCTGCCTCATACATCATTTTATCGTTCAGATAAACCGCGCCGGTGTGTTTGCTGCGGCCCGCAAAATACCAGTCGCCGTAAACATAAGTGGTATATGGATTGTAATTGCCGAATACAGTGTTGTCGATCCGGCACACCCATACATTTCCCTGATACGGTTTCCAGTCTTTCACTTCTTCCGCTCCGGTGATCACAGCGCCCAGCGGCTCTGTGCTGCGGTAGGTGATCCGGGCGTCTTCCGTTCCGGCGTTCGCCGGGTCTACATACTCACGGTACACGCCGGGAGCCACCAGAACTTCGTCTCCCGGTTTTGCCGCCTGCGCTGCGTCATTGATGTGTCTGAAAGGCATTTCTTTTGTGCCGTTCCCGTCGCGGGCGGCTTTTGCATCAACATAGATGATCATATGCGTGTCCTCCTTGTGTCTGTTTCCGCATTTGTTGCGTAAGTTTTGAATTCATCGTACACTATTTTGAATATAACGTCAAGATGTGCGGAATTACTAAAAATTTTAGTGAAATATGTTGCGGTTTTCACAAAAAATGAGTAATAATTCCCTGCGATTTTTGAATGCTTTTTCGCACCGGAGGGGGAATACCGGCTGCCATACGCCTGTTTCTGTCATTGTTCCGGAAAAGGATCCGAGTTCTGACGATTGATACAGGAAAAAAGAAAACCAAAACTTTCGTAGGAAATTTGTTTACATTTTTTTGCAAAAAAGAGACAGGGACAATGAACACCCAAAACCTTTCACGCATACAAAGAAAAAATCCTATCAATTTTTTTCAGACCGTTTGTCAGCAATTCACAAATCAGAGAAAGTTGTCGGAAAATGCTGGACAAACAAAAAACCGGCGTATATAATGACGTCACAATCAACGAAACGGCAGGAGGTGATACAGATTGGACCTGCAGCAATGTCTCGTGTTGACGGCTGCATCGGGAGCGGTATTGATGGATTTAAAAACAGGAGAAATAGCAAATGGCTGGATCGTGATCCTGTGGCTTGCTGGCTTTCTGACCAACGGTATGGGTCATGGAATGAGGGGGATTTTATCATTTCTTATCGGGACGGTTCTTCCGATCCTGTTACTTTTCTGGTTATTTCATTTCCGAATGTTCGGAGCAGGTGATATCAAACTTTTTTCAGCGCTTGGAGGCTTTCTCGGCCCGGCGGCAATTCTGAAATGTATCTGTCTGTCATTGATCTTTGGCGCAATTCTATCTATCGGCATTTTCATTATCTGCGGAAACATTCGTCAGCGTCTTTTTAAACTCACCACTTATATCAAACACATATTTTTATTAAAAATACAGGAAAAACTACAGTTCCGGTTCCTTATCGTGATGGGAAGTGGGGGATGGAGTGTATTCATTTTTCGGTACCCATTCTGCTTGCAGTTTTACTCTGGATAGGAGGCTTCTATTGATTCGTGCAAAGAAAAAGAACATATTTGCGGTTTGTGACACAGAAATTGAATACGCTTACAACTTCATGGAATATCTGATGCAGAAGAAGAATATTCCCTTTGAGATCCAGGCGTTCACAAGTCCGGAGGTTCTGATGGATTTCGCCAGGAACAATGAGATTGAAATTCTTCTGATTTCCGACAAGGCGATGAAAGAGGAGATCCGGAATCTGCCGGTCCGCCAGATCATCATCCTGTCGGAAGGAGTGCACAGCCCCGGACTGGACCAGTATCCAACGGTATATAAGTATCAGTCTTCCGATAAAGTGATCCGTGAGGTGATGGCATGTTATGGGGTGGAACATGAAGTATCGATGGCACAGAACGGTGTGATCAAAAAGGAAATGCGTGTGATCGGAATCTATTCACCGATTGGAAGGACGCAGAAGACTTCCTTCGCACTGGCGCTGGGACAGATTCTCGGGAGAGATCACGCAGCGCTGTATCTGAACCTGGAGAGTTATTCCGGTTTTGAACAGCTGATGGAAACACATTTCGAACAGGGACTCAGTGATGTCCTGTATTATGCCAGGCAGGAGAATACTGGCATTGTCTATAAAATCGCCGGTATGGTACAAACCATACAAAATCTTGACTTCCTGCCGCCGGCTCTTTTCCCAATGGATATTCAGACAACAAAATATGAGGAATGGATCTGGCTGTTCCGCCAGCTGGAGCAGAACAGCAATTATGAAGTTCTGATCCTGGATCTTGGCGACGGCGTCGCCGATCTGTATCAGATTCTGGACTACTGTACGGAAATTTATGTTCCGATCCGCCAGGATATTATTTCGGCGGCAAAACTGGAACAGTTTGAAAGTGCCCTTCAGATGTGGGATTCCGTCTCTGTGCTGGAAAAGATCAGGAAGATACGGATACCGTTCTATGCCGCCGGAAAAAGCGGAAAGGCATGGGCAGAGGAACTGGCATGGAGTGAACTGGGAGATTATGTCAGGAAACTGCTGCGCGGAGAGGACAGCGGATGAGGGAAGCCGAGCTGCTGAGGCCTCTGCTTCTGGAAGAAATTGACATTGCCAGCGAACCGGAGGATGAGAAGATCCTGGAACTGATCGACCGGCTGATCCTGGAGGAAGAGATTACCCGGAAGCTTCCGGTGAGCAGGAAGACAGAAGTGCGGCGGGAACTGTTTTATTCTGTGCGCAGGCTGGATGTTCTGCAGGAACTGCTGGATGATCCGGAAGTGACGGAGATTATGGTGAATGGATATGACTCGATCTTTGTGGAGAAGCAGGGAAAGATCTTTCCGTTCCGAAAGCAGTTCACTTCCCGGGAGAAACTGGAGGATATTATCCAGCAGATTGCGGGGCGCTGCAACCGGGTAGTCAATGAACAGAATCCCATCGTGGACGCGCGGCTGGAGAACGGCGACCGGGTCAATGTGGTGCTGTGTCCGATTGCCCTGAACGGACCGATCCTGACCATACGCCGCTTTCCGGAACATCCGATCACGATGGCGCAGATGGTCCGGCAGGACTGTATTTCAAAGGATGCGGCAGATTTTCTGAAAGATCTGGTGTGTGCCAGATATTCGATCCTGGTCGGCGGAGGAACTTCCACAGGCAAGACCACATTTCTGAATGCTCTGAGCGGCTTTATTCCGGCGGATGAGAGGATCATCACCATCGAGGACAATGCCGAACTGCAGATTCAGGGGATCCAGAATCTTGTACGGCTGGAGGCGAGAGGTATGCATCTGGAAGGACAGCAGGATATCACGATCCGTGAACTGATCCGGACTTCCCTCCGGATGCGCCCCTCCCGGATCATCATCGGGGAGGTAAGAGGCGCGGAAGCATGGGATTTTCTGCAGGCTTTAAACACCGGCCACAGCGGGTCGCTGGGTACCGCCCATGCCAACAGCAGCAGAGATATGCTCGGGCGGCTGGAATCCATGGCGCTGATGGGAATTGAGATTCCGCTGGAGGCGATCCGGCGGCAGATCGTTTCGGGTATTGAGATCCTGGTGCATCTGGAGCGGGATCCGGACGGCAGAAGACATGTGGAGGAAATTGCGGAAGTTGACGGTATGGAGGAAGGAACGATCCGGCTCAACCCATTGTTTCAATGGGATCACAGGAAAGGACTGAGCGTATGCGGAGAATTAAAAAACAGAAAAAAACTGGAAAGATTCCGGAGCTGAAAGTGGACTATAACAGCTATTGTCCGGGAAAGAAAGAGAAACTCCTGTGGACTCTGGAGAGTATGGGAATTATCGCAGGGATGGATTTCCTTTTTTACCGGTCGGCGGCGGCAGTGGTTCTCTGGCTCCCGTTTGTGCCTTTCTGGTTCCGGTGGAAAAAGAAGCAGGCGATGGAGAAGCGGAGAAAGGATCTGTACGAGCATTTCCGGGATCTGACAGCCGCCATGCAGTTTGCGGTGTGCGCAGGATATTCCCTGGAAAACGCAGTGAGGGAAGCCTATCAGGATCTGAGACAGTCCTACGGGGAAAAGGATATTCTGGTGCGGGAGCTGAAGTTTATGTGCAATCAGACGGCGCTGAGTATTCCGGTGGAACAGTTGTTTATGGATCTGGCAGGGCGCAGCGGAGTCGCGGATATCCGGATGTTTGCCAACGTGCTTGCGATTTCCAAGCGCACCGGCGGAAATATGGAAGCAGTGATGAAAAATACCTGGAGGATCATCAGCGGGAAGATCGATACGGAGCGGGAGATTGCCAGCAGCATTGCCGCCAGAAAGTATGAACAGACCATCATGAGCGTGATTCCGCTGGCGATCATCCTGTATATTCAGGTTTCCTTTCCGGAATTTATGGATGTGCTGTATGGAAATCTGTTCGGGGCGCTGGTCATGACAGTATGCCTGGGAATCTATCTTGCCGCCTGGGCGATCGGCCAGAGAATCATGAGAATTGAGGTATAACAATGGCAGGAGTACATCTGATCATAGGGGCGGGGCTGCTTCTCTGGTATTTCTGGAGAAAGAAAAATAAAAAGCTGAACGTTCTGGAAAAACGTATCTTTTTATTTGCAGCAATTGGGAACATAGCAGGGCTGGCGCTGACTGCCGCCGCATACAGCAATGCAGGTCTTGGGACAGAGCCTGCAGTCGAGCGGGGCGGTTATGGAACGTCAGCCAGAGAGGAACAGCTGGAAGTATCACAGGAAAATGGAGAGAATCAGAAGATTACGGTTCTGGTTCCCGCCAGACAGTATGAGGAAGAGGAGACGGAGGAATGGCTGGAGCATGCGGAGAAGGTATTGGATACAGTCATACTTGGTGAGAACACGTCGCTTCTCCATGTGGATCAGGATCTGAACCTGGTCACACAGATGCCGGACAGCCCGGTCGCTGTCTCCTGGGATACGGATGAGCCGTTGCTGGTGGGCTATGAGGGAAAATTATCAGACAGGATTCCGCAGGAAGGCGCGCAGGTGAGGCTGAAAGCGACGCTCAGCCTTCAGGAACAGACAAGGGAATGTGTCCGGGATGTTATGGTATATCCGAAGCAGGAGGCAGAGACGCTGGAGCAGCTGATCCAGGAAGCGGCACAGGCACAGAATACAGACGATTCGGAAGCCGTGTACTATCTGCCGCAGGAGATTGACGGACAGAAACTTGCCTGGAGAAAGGTTCCGGACAGGACCGGAAATCTGATTGCCGTGTTTGGTCTTCTGACAGCCGTTTTATACGGAGGGGTTCAGCAGGAGAAGAGAGAAGAGTCCAGGCGGAGCAGAGAGGAAGAACTGCAGAGGGATTATCCGGAAATCGTCAGTGCGCTGGTACTGCTGCTGGGAGCAGGGCTGAACATGCGAAAGGCGGTGGAGCGGCTGGCGCTGGATTATCAGAACCGGCAAAGGAACGGTTCTGGGAAGCCAAGAGCCGCATATGAAGAGCTTCTGTATACCTGGCAGGAGATGGAGAGCGGTGTCTCGGAACTGAACGCCTATGAACATCTTGGAGCGCGATGTCAGGGAACCTCCTACCGGGCGTTGGCAACACTGCTGACACAGAATCTGAAAAAAGGCAGTAAAGGGCTGCTGGAATTACTGGAACAGGAATCTTCGGAGGCATTCGAGGAGCGCAGGCGCAGAGCAAGGGCAGAAGGGGAGAAAGCCGGAACCAGGCTATTGCTTCCCATGATGATGATGCTTGGCATTGTGTTTCTCCTGATCCTGATCCCGGCATTTATGTCCTTTTATGCATAAAAAAGGCTTCCGTCCGCGGGGTTCCGCAGGCAGCGGAAGGATGGAAAGGAGGTGAGATCATGTGGAGAATGCTGGAGTTCTGGCAGGAGGAAGACGCGGTCGGCGTCGTGGAAATCATACTGATCCTGGTCGTACTTATCGGTCTTGTTATTATTTTTAAGCAGCAGCTGGTAAGCCTCGTCAACGACATTCTGGATAAGATCACAAGTCAAAGCAATTCCATCTGACCCAAGAGACGGATTCCTCACAAAAAGAAAAGAAATTTCTGATAAAAAGCCAGTTTGCGGCAAAGAAAGTAAAATGTAAGAAAGGAGCTGTATACCATGAGAAAAAACGGCAGTATCACTGTCTATATGAGCCTTGTGTTCAGCGTCATCCTGACACTGATCGCCGGGAGCCTGCAGTCGGTCCGGATGGCATATGCACGTGTCCTGACGGCGAGTGCGGCGGAACAGGGGCTGTATTCCATATTTTCCCGTTTTGACCGTAAACTTCTGGAAGAATACGAACTTTTTTTTCTGGACGGCGGATGCGGAACGGGAGAGTGGCAGCCGGGAAACCTGTACCAGACGGCAGAGGATACCGCTTCCTGGATTCTGGGAGAAGGGAATCAGATATTGGATGGTTTTTCTTCCGGGCTGAAACTGGAAAATGGAAGTATCACGTCATATACTCTTGCAACGGATAATGACGGGGAAGCTTTTTTTCGCCAGGTATGTGAAGCGATGAGACAGAATCTGGGCACTTATGGTATACAGCAGCTTTCGGAAAAACTGAAAGACAGAGAGAATGCCTGGGATGCTCAGGAAGAACAGAACCGCATCGGAGATTCCGGGCAGACCGTGGAAGATTATGAACAGGCGGTCGAAGAGGCGGAAGAAGCACAGAGAGAACAGCAGGAAAGTGAAAAGGAAAGTGATGGTGAAGGTGAAGATGCAGGCGGAGGGGAAGAACAGGAAACCACGGAAAACCCGGAGGTTCCGCAGGGTTTTGTCAATCCCATTGAAGTCATCCGAAGGATCAAGGATATGGGGATTTTAAGTCTGGTACTTCCTTCCGGACAGTCTCTGCCCAATCAGGAAGCGGATCTTTCACAATTTGCTTCTCACAGAAGTCTTCAGGAAGGACTTCAGGTTATTCATATGGAAAGAGAAGTGGAATTTGTGGATAAGATGCTGCAAAATGAGTACCTGCTGTGGAAATTTCCCTGTTATACCGATAAAGAGGAGACAGGAGGGCTACAGTGTCAGGTGGAGTATGCGATCGCGGGAAAAGAAAGCGATATGGAAAATCTGAAAACCGTTGCCGGACAGCTTCTGGCGGCGAGAGAGGCAGCCAACGCGGTGCATATTCTGGCAAGCGCGGAGAAACGTGCGCAGGTGAACGCGATGGCGATGACCATTGCCTCTGCCCTGGCGCTTCCCGTTGCATCTGGAATTATATCTGCGGCTTTGATCGGCTGCTGGGCGTTTGCGGAAAGCGTCCTGGATGTCCGGGAACTTCTGGATGGAGGGAAGGTTGCCCTGGTGAAAACAGACAGATCCTGGCAGCTGTCTCTTGAAAATCTTCCCAATCTGCTGGATGGGCTGGATTCTATGAGAAAAAGCAGCGAGCAGGGGCTTTCTTATGAAGAATACCTTCGGATTCTTCTGATCAAAGAGGATTCCGGTGGGATCAACAGCAGGACGATGGATCTGGTGGAACACAATATGCGCACCCGGCTGGGTGTTCCGGATTTTTGCATCGACCAGTGCATCTCATCGATGGGGCTGGAAATGAACCTGAGATACGGAACGGAAACATTAAGGATAGAACGCCAATATGCTTATGGAACGGAGGTGTAAAAGGGTGCCCTCTTATCGGAAAACAGAGAATAGACTTTATCATGCATTCAAACAATATCAAACCATAGCTCTTCTGAGACATAAATCCCAAAGAAATAAATCCCAAAGACATCAATCTCTGTCACAGCCATGTCAAGAATTTCTAAAACTGTCTTACGGTAAGAGGGTAACCTTTTGCATCTCGCGGAAAGGAAGCCTGACGGTAGAGGCAGCGCTGGTTCTCCCTTTATTTTTCTTCGCGGTCTTAACTCTGCTGAACCTGATGGAAGTATGCAGGCTTCAGGGAATGGTCAATATGTCCCTGCAGGAAAGCGCGGAAACACTCGGTACCTATGGGTATGTGCTTCCGGGAGAAGAGGAAGGCGCAGACATGGTGTTGGGAACGGGTGCCTGCATGATGTATGCGCAAAGCCAGCTGCCTGAAGAAGTCAGAGAACATGGAAGTATCTCTCTCCTGAGAAGCAGATATGAGGATCATACAGTGAAACTTCAGGCGGATTATAAGATGAAAACAGGTTATCTGTTTTTCCGCCCGGAGGTGAAGGTAACCTGCCGGGCGAGCGTGCGGGCGTGGGAAGGAGATACGGATCAGGAGAGACAGGCGGGGAATTATGAGGAGATGGTTTTTGTCACGGAACATGGACAAGTTTATCATACCTCATCTGCCTGCCGTCATCTGAGTGTAAAAATCTCTGCCGGAAGCAAGGGAAAGATCAGCAGTATGAGAAATGAGAGCGGTGAACGGTATCATGCCTGTGAAAAATGTGTAGGCGGCGGAGCGGTGAACGATCTGCTGTATGTTACCTCCAGCGGCAACCGGTATCACAATTCATCGGAATGCAGCGGACTGAAACGGAGTGTCCGGCTGGTCAAGCACTCGGAAGTTGTCGGATATCCGGTTTGCAGCACTTGTCAGTCTATGGAAAAGAAAGGAGCGGGAGAATGACAATTACGATAGGGTTAGGCGCAGCCCTTGGCATTCTTGGGATTCATTCGATCATGGATATTCGAAGAAAAGAGATCAATGTGATTCTGGCGGGTGCCTGTCTGGCAGCCGGTGTGGCGTGGCAGTTTTTTGGACAGAAAACAGAGACAGCGGAAATTTTGCTGTCATGCCTTCCCGGGAGTGTACTTCTCGGAACGGCATACCTTACGGAACAGAAGATCGGGTATGGGGACGGATGGGTTGTGATGGCGGCAGGGATATGGACGGGAGTGTGGGATATCGTTCTGATCCTGACCGGAGGAATGCTGATATGTGCAGGGTGCAGCGCAGTCCTTCTGATCCTGAAAAAGGTTCGGAAAGGAGATTCGCTTCCGTTTATTCCGTTTCTTTTGCTGGGATGTATCGGGAGGATGATTGTTTGAGAAGAATCAAAGATAAAAACAGAGTCAAAGACGGAGTGATACGCCGGAATAAGAAACGATGGCAGGAGGCAGCGGCAAGTATCACCGTGGAGGCTTCTCTTGTAGTTCCGTTGGCATTGATCGTCATTTTTCTTCTGATCTCGCTGGATTTTTACGTTCACGATAAAGCTTACTATACACTCTGTGCCTTTGAAACGGTGATGACCGGGAACAGTTATGGCAGGATGGGTCAGGAAAGCGGTGAAAGATATGCAAAGGAAAAACTCAGCAGCCTTCTGAAGGCGCACCGAATGCCGACGGAAGTGCCGCAGGGACAGGTAAAGGTAACGGATGAACATACAGAAGCTGTGTTTGAGGGCAGCGTCTGTCAGTTATGGGGTCATGGAATCTGGAAGTATCACGTCAGTGCAGAAGCAAAAAATATAAGGCCGGAAGAGCGGATTCGAAGGATCCGTATGGTGGAGAATATCATATCCTGACATAAGAGCCGGATGCTCAAAGGCTCTTTCGCAGGGATAGGAAAGTGAGGGAACGATGCAGATAGATTATAAGAGGGATCTGAATCACAACTATATGATCATCAGAGAGGAAGGAGAGCCGGATGCGGCATCGTATCAGATCAGGATGCTTCAGACAAATTCCATTACGGGAATTCTGGAATGCCGCATTCATAAGATGGACAATCATACACTGTTTTATTATGACATTACTTCCAGACAGTCATTGAGTACAGTGTATGAACATCAGCAGGTAGGATGCAGTTTTCTGAAAATGCTGTTTCAGGAGATTGTCAAAGTGCTGGAAGAACTGGGAAGTTATCTTCTGGATCCGGAGGGACTCATCCTTACTCCGAATACTGTCTATCTGACAGCGGAACCATTGCAGTTCAGTTTTTGTTATCTGCCGGGTGAGAAACATTCCGTGAACAATCAGTTACGGGAACTGATGGAGTATCTGCTGCCCAAATTGAATCACCAGGAGCCGAAAACTGTAGTACTGGGATATGGTCTGTATAAGGCGGTGACAGATGAGGACTGTCCGCTGGATCAGATCAGAAGCGTGCTTCTGCGGGAACCGGAGGTTCCGGTACAGGAGGAGCCTTTCGCTCAGGAAAAACAGGAAGCGGAGGAACAGAAGGAAGATATGAGAAAGAAAGCAATGGAATCCTTTTTTACGGAAGAGGAGGAAGCAGAAAAGGAAAGCGGAGTCTGGACGTTCGCAGTGATCCTTGGCGGAGTGGCTGTTTTGGGGCTGGTGCTGTATCTGATGTATTTTACCCAGGTGCCTGCATTTATGTATCTGATCCTGCTGGCTGCGGCGGGTGTTTCCATCCTTGTGATTTCCGCCTGGCTGAGAAAAAAGGACCGGGAAGATGCAGAGAAGGAGATGAAGCCGTTTCTGGAAGCAGAAAAAGAAATAGAGCCGTTTTTGAAAAAGAATCAGGAAGAATCGGAATCCCCGCTTCTTTCTCATCGGGTTTCTGTTGAAGAAGCACGCGAGGATAGAAAGGCGTCACAGAAAGCGGATGATATTTTTGAGAGATGTAAAGAAGAGGGAAATCATGGGAGCAGGGCAGAAGAATGCAGTTGTAGAAGAAAACCGACAGTTATTCAGGAAAAAAGAACCGTATTGGAATCGGAAAGAAAACCTGTTTCCGAGCAGAAACCAGAGAGCCTTTCAGAGAAGGAAAGGAAGTTGTTTTTTGACCAGCTATTGTATCAGAAAACAGAACCCCTTTATCGAAGACCCAGGGAAAACCGGTTTCGTCTGGTGCCGGTTTCTCACCCGAACCTTCCGGAAATTGTGATTTCCCAGGAGGAGACAACCATAGGAAAACTGCAGACGGCGGCGGATGTGGTGATTCCATTTCCGACCGTCAGCAGGCTTCATGCAAAACTTCACTATGCTCAGGGCATCTGTCTTCTGACGGATCTGAATTCCTGCAATGGAACCTATGTCAATGAAATCCCATTGGAAGGAGACATTCCGAGAAAACTGGAAGATGGGGATGAGATCACCTTTGCGGATATTAAATATCAGTTTCTGGAAAGGTAGAGTTTCAGATCTCTGTTACATTGAGACAATAAGTGAAAAAAGGATAAACAGCCCGTAAAACCTTGCAATCAGAAAAGCCATCTCCTATAATGGAAACCATCGAAAGAAACGGAATATGGGAGAGAGGAATATGAACCAACAGGAGTATTATAATCCCAACGAGGATTTTATCGAACGGATGCTGAGAAATCCTAAAAACGTCTTGAACCTGATCATGATAGCCGTTAATATCCTGGTCTTTTTGCTGGTGACCCTCACAGGGGGAAGCAATGATATGGAAAACATGATCCGCTGGGGCGCTGCCTATACGCCATTGATCCAGGCTGGTGAAACCTATCGTCTGTTTACCAGTATGTTCCTGCATTTTGGCATCAGCCATCTGTTCAACAATATGCTTCTGCTTTTGTTTGTGGGAGATTACCTGGAAAAGACGGTGGGAAAACCAGTGTATCTTGCAGTATACATGCTTGGAGGACTGGCGGGCAATCTATGTTCCTATCGGTATGAAATCGCGCAAGGAAGAGCGGTCGTTTCTGCAGGAGCCTCAGGGGCAATCTTCGCGGTTCTTGGAGCGATCGTGGTTCTGCTGATCTTAAACAAGGGTCGTCTGGAGGATCTTTCCCTGCTGCGGGTCTGTCTGATGGTTGTGCTGACTCTGCTGGTGGGATTTCAGTCGAGCAATGTAGATAATTATGCACATATCGGCGGATTTATCGGAGGCATGGCGGTTATGCTGATCCTGTCGCCGGTTTATCTGATGCAGAGGAAAAAGCAGAAGAAGAATTGGTGAGAAAACACATACAGCATGTTCAGAAAGGAACAGATAACGAATGTTTCTTTTTTGAACATGCTGTTTTGCTTTCCGCTGAAAATGAGACGGAAAGTGTGTCTGTATGCTCCTTGATTAGCGCTGGAGCGTGTTTGATTTTTACAGATATGCAGATGTTATGCCACGGGAAGCATAACAGTAAAAGTCGTTCCTTCACCAGGAACAGACTGTGCGGAAATGGAACCGTGATGGGCAGTGACAATCTCCCGGCAGATTGCCAGGCCAAGGCCGGTTCCGTTCTTTTTATGAGTCACAAAAAGGTCGAACAGAGTCGGCAGATATTCTTCCGGAATACCGCAGCCGGTGTCCTCCACTTTGATGGTGACAAAATCGCCGTCGCAGGACAGGCGGATATGAATCGTGCCGCCGTCGGACATAGACTCCGCCGCGTTGCGGATCAGGTTTGAGATCAGTTGCTGAAATTTTATCTTGTCGATGGGAATTCTTGGCACAGCAGTTTCTTTTGTGAGCTGAAGCTCGATCCCCTGGGATTCCAGCAGAGCAGCGGCAGATGCGGTAAGATCCTGAAGGAGAAGGTACGGGTTGGTATCTTCCGTATTGGCGGTATGGGAATGATTGTAGGTGGACAATTCATCCAACAGTCCCTTCAGAAAGTCCATATTTTCTTCAATTTTCAGAAAACAGTTATCATCTTTCAGTTCCGGATGATTGACAGCCAGAAGCTGCAGAAAGCTGTTGATCAGCGCAACAGGGTTTCGGATTTCGTGAGATACTTTTGAAAGCAGCAGATAATTTTCATTGTCCTCGTAAGATTGTGTTTGTCTGGGCATTGCAAAACCTTCCTTGAAAATATATTAAATGTACCGTTCTAAATCGTTTAAAGTGTAACACTTTTGAAAGAATATGGCAATGAAAAAGGTATTGCATATTTCATATAGATAAGACAAAATAGTGGAAAAGGCGATGGGCAATGCATTGTTCATTTGCCCGGATTGTGCTATAGTAACAGATAAGAGGCGTCCCGGAGCATGTTTGAAAAGTGCAGGAATGAATTTTCAGACACGTTCTATGCTGCCGGTCTTGTGTCGGGGCAGCGAACGGCGTCATGATTGACAGGAGGGAAAGAAAATGGATTGTATTTTTTGTAAACTGGCAGGCGGAGAGATTCCAACCGCGACTTTGTATGAAGACGATGATTTTCGTGTCATCCTGGATCAGGGTCCTGCAACGAAAGGACATGCATTGATCCTTCCGAAAAAGCATTATGCCAATATCTATGAACTTCCGGAAGAGGTGGCAGCGCGTGCCATGGTGCTGGCAAAGAAAATGGCAGGAGTTATGACAGAAGCGCTGAAATGCGACGGGTTCAACCTGGTTCAGAACAATGGGGAGGCGGCAGGCCAGACGGTCTTCCATTTTCATCTTCATCTGATCCCCCGCTATCAGAATGACAATGCGGGAATCACATGGAAACCAGGGACTCTTGAAGAGAGCGTTAAGGAAGAAATCCTTGCTGCGGTAAAAGAAAAGCTTTGAAAAAAAATGTCGGATGGGGACAGTCTGAAAAGCCTGTCCGCATCCGACAAAGATGATTGCTGTTCACACTCGTGAACGGCAGAGAAAGTTTTATTTTTGACATTCCTGAATCAATGAAATGATTTTTTCGATAGAATCTGTGTGACCGCTCTGAGACATCGCATCGATATAGGTCTGACGGTTCTGGTAAAGATGATGCACGGCATCCAGAAGTTTTTCCGGTGTCAGTTCCTCTTCTTCAAGAACCATGCTGTAGCCCTGTTTTTCGAAAGAGCGTGCATTTAAAATCTGGTCGCCGCGGCTGGCATTGGCGGAAAGCGGGATCAGAAGATTCGGTTTGGCAAGGGAACTGATCTCACAGATCGCATTTGCGCCGGCCCTTGAAATGATCACATCAGCCAGAGCGAAGAGATCAGGCAGTTCCTTTTTGATGTATTCAAACTGCACATAACCTTCCGTATTCTGCAGAGAAGAATCCAGTTTATCTTTTCCGCAAAGATGAATCACCTGGAAATCTTTCAGAAGTTCCGGCAGAACCTGGCGCACTGCATTGTTCACTGCCACAGAGCCGAGACTTCCGCCAATGACGAGGATGACCGGTTTGTTTGCGGTAAAATTGCAGAACTTCAGCGCCTGAAGTTTATTTCCGGAAAGGAGCTCCTGGCGGATCGGCGTACCGGTCAGGACGGCTTTTTCGGCAGGAAGACAGCTGACCGTTTCAGGGAAATTGCAGCAGATTTTGGAAGCCGCCGGGATACAAAGCTTATTGGCAAGACCGGGCGTCATATCCGATTCGTGGATGATCGCCGGGATTTTTCTGCGCTTTGCGGCGATAACCACCGGAACAGTGACGAAGCCGCCTTTGGAAAACACAATATCCGGCTTCAGCTGTTTCAGCAGCTTGCTCGCCTCCGTAAAGCCTTTGAGCACACGGAAGGGATCCGAGAAGTTCTTCGGGTCGAAATAACGGCGCAGTTTTCCGGAAGAGATACCATAATAAGGGATATTCAAATCTTCAATTAATTTTTTTTCGATTCCGTCATAGGAGCCGATATAGGAAATCTGATATCCCAGCTCCTGGAGGCGCGGAATCAACGCAATATTTGGTGTAACATGGCCGGCAGTACCGCCGCCAGTGAGTACAATATGTTTCATGCAAATTCCTCCCTGTGGTTTGTCGTGCTTTTATTATCACCTGCTGTCATAAAAAAGTCAAGCCACCCATAAGCGGAACAGGAACAGTTAGTGACCGTTCAATGAGTGAATGGTCGCACAGTCAGAGGTGAGTTTTGAAATGAATGAGAAGGAAAATAAAAACGAACAGAATAATTCAGTAGTTGAAGCGATGCTCCGCGCCAGAGAAAAGGAAATGCAGCAGCCTCCGGCGGATGAAGAACTTCCCGGCCTTACCTCAGAGGAATATGATGATATGTATTTGAAAATTATCGGAAGGCTGAAGGCGGAAGGGTTGATGCAAGAGGAAGATGCGGCGGACAGCGAGATGGAAGAGGCAGAAACAGGGGAAGAAAAAGTTTCCAGGGTTATGGCGTTTGAGGAGGCAGCGGCGAAGAAGAAAGCTGAGACCACAGAGGAGGTTTCAGTAAAGGCAGAAGAGGAAATGGATGAAAAGACACGAAAAGAACCTGAGAAAGTGACAGAAGAGAATGTGGTGGAAAAAGATTCTGAGAAACATACAGTCAACCGCCATTCGGCAAAGATCCGCTGGTTCCAGAAAAAAGCTGCGAAAGTTGCCTGCGTATGTCTGGTTGCTGCGGCAGCGATGTTCGGACTGTCCATGACCAGTGAAGCCAACCGTTTGAGACTGCTTCAGACGGCGAATGAGGTGTTGGGGACTGGGGATTTGTTGAAAGCGAATAATGGTGAAGACAGAGTGATGTCTGTAGGAAGTGAAGACGAAGCTAAACAGGAGATTACAGATGTATTAAATGTGGAGGTTCCAGATTTTTATTACTTACCGGCTGGAATGAAATTTCAGACATATTTGATTTTTGACGATGTAGGATATGCTAAAATTCAATATTCATACAAAGAGGGATTTCTTTATTTAGAAATATCAAATAGTCTTTCTGATATGTCACAGGGAAATATGAGACAAAATGAAGAAAATAACGGTGTAGAACAAGAAATAGAAACCTTAAGTGGAGAGATGGAATTTGTGATAAAAAATACGGAAGAAGGTAAAGATCAATATACTGCAAGTTGGCAATATAACAATGTGTCTTATGTATTTGGTGGTGAAATTTCTCAACAAGAATTAGTAGAAATTCTAAAAAATATTTCTTTTTCGATGTAACATTTAAATATTTGAACCGTATTATATTTATGTAGTGGAAAAATGAAAGGAAGGAGGGAAGATGAAAAAGACATTTGGCAAATGGGGATGCATTTTGGCGATGTTTATAGGTATTTTAATATTGTCTTTTGACGGAGAAGTTGTTTATGCGGATGAGCCAGAATATTTAGGAAATGTCGTTGATGGTTCGGTATTAACGGATGAAAATGAAGCAGAAGATCTCCAGCAGACAAGATTGAAGAACAGTTATTTATACCAGGGGTTTGTTAAAATAACTAACAACGGAAATGGTGTGGTTGGTATTGGTGGAAGTACAGACTGTTTTGTAACTTGTGATGTTGTAAAATTGAATCTTTATCTGGAAAGAACAAAAGATGGATCAGGGTTTAGTAGCTATAAACGCTTTGAGTACACTGCAAAGAATACTTCCATGTTAGGAAAAAGTTTTTCATATGCTGTAGAAAAAGGCTATTATTATCGTCTCCGCGGTTACCACTACGCATCCAAAAACGGAAAAGCAGAAAATTTAGGCTCCCGCACTGACGGCATCTACATCGGTTAACCATCATCCCATACCTATCGCCTATGATCCTTTCGGGTTCTCTCGATCATATCCGATACAAATGAAGAGCGAAAAATCAGAAAGAACCAAGCGATGAATCCTGCAAAACCAAACGCTTAACACTACATTGCAGCGAGGAATCCAATTCCAAACAATCAAATCAAAAAAATACGAAAGAAAGAACCAAAATGTATCCAGAACATGTGCGGGCTCTCCGCCAGGGTTTTCATATCCAAACTCAATGAACGAAAACGTAGGAAAGTCAGTAGCCCGAGATCATGGATTAGGATAGGTTGTTTTTTTGTAGCAGTTCCGGCAGATCGAGTAGCCGGGACAAAATTTGTCGGTGTCAGGAAAAGGCATTGTGCAGGAGCAGCGGGCCAACCTGCTTCTGCGCAGATATCGCATAAAATGAGAAGATCCGGAGACCCCACGATGGAAGCGAGTCTGAACGCCATCCTGAAAACACAGCGAAGCTGTCATGCTATATCATTCCGGTCAGCATGGCAGCTTCGTTTTTGTATAAAAAATACTCTATCTTACTATGTACGTGTTT
>ERZ1090867.239-NODE-239-length-26050-cov-21.534334_pt1 | contig 26050 bp, 19 predicted proteins | sample MGYA00478476_ERZ1090867 | MGnify/ENA primary metagenome ERZ1090867 (study PRJEB33644, sample SAMEA5815742) | chicken gut metagenome | biome: Chicken; feature: Gastrointestinal Tract; material: Caecum | place: Ireland | collected 2019-01-01 | study: A study of the... | reverse complement strand
CCGCGCCGGACAAGGCCGCCGCAGCGTTTGGCAAAAGAAAAGACCGCCAGCTGTTACTGACGGTCTTCCTGGTCCCCCGAGGGAGGACAAATCCGAACGTTCAATCTGGTCAAAGGTGATCTGCTCTGCCCCTTCTTTATAGTTGAAGGTCACAAGCAGGTAGTCATCATATACCACCACGCTGTTGACAAAACTGTCAATCAGCCTCCTGCGGCCTTCCAGGGTGTTGAGATCCACTTTGCGGAACTGGAGAATATAGAACTGTATCTGCTCTCTGGTGAACTGAGGCTTCCTGATTTCTTCCTTCACGATGCTCAGCTCCAGCTTTTCTTTGATTTCTTCCATCTCATCCAGCCGGCGCTTGACAGAGGCGTTGAAAGCGCCGGCCTGGATGGCGTTCAGCAGATTGTCGATTGCCTTTTCGGTATCTGCCAGCTGACGGCGCAGGGCGGGCAGCTCACTGCTCTCCTGCCCCTGGACAGCCAGTGCCTGATCGGTAAAATACTCCACAACGGCATCGTCCATGATATTCCGCATGACGGAATCCACCACGGCGCGCTCCAGAGGTTCCTTTCGCACGCTTTTGTGTTTGGCATTGCAAGTCTTTTTCCGTTTGCTGTTGACACAGCGGTAATAATGGTAGACCTGGCCTTTGCTGGAACTTGTCCCGCATTCCCCCACCATCATTGCCTTGCAGGAACCACAAAACAGCTTGGTGGTCAGCAGGTAGTCGTCCTCGGCCTTGTGACGGGCCGGGGCCTTTTTGTTTTTCTGCATCTGGCTCTGCACCCGATCAAACAAATCCGTCGGGACCAGAGCCGGAATACCATACGGCACCACAATGTCGCGGTACCTATATTCCCCGATATATCTCCGATTGTGAAGAATTCCAGAGATAAAATTCATATCTGCCGGTTTCCCACGCACCGTTGTAACTCCCAATCCGTTCAGGTGGTCCACGATCTCTTTCATAGTGGAGCCGGTGTCGTACATCTTAAAGATATCCAGCACAACAGGAGCTGTGATCGGATCAGGCTGGTAATGTTTGTCTGCGTCAATCTGGAAGCCAAAGGTAGGTGTACCGCCATTATACTTGCACTTGAGTGCATTTTCGGTATGCCCGCGGATCACCTTTTCGGACAGTTCCGCAGAATAATATTCTGCCATACCTTCCAGCATGGACTCCAGGATGATGCCCTCCGGCCCATCAGCAATGTTTTCCTTTGCCGACACCACCCGCACGCCATTCTTTTTCAGAGCAGCTTTATAATGGGCGCTGTCATAGCGATTGCGGGCAAAGCGGTCCAGCTTCCACACCACAACCACATCAAACAGCCCTTTGGCGCTGTCCTTAATCATCCGCTGGAAATCAGGGCGGTGATCTGTCTTGGCAGAAAAGGCGCGGTCGATATATTCCTTGACTACCACCATTCCGTTCTTTTCGCAGTATTCCATGCACTCCCGGAGCTGGCCTTCAATGGACTCTTCCCGTTGGTTGTCAGAGGAGTAGCGGGCATAGATTACAGCATTCATCCTGTCACCTCCTTTTCCTCGTCTGCCTTTTCTGCAAACATCTGCAAGACAGATTCTTTCATGCGGTTGTAATAAGGCGACTTGGGGTCAAAGCACATCTCCACGAACTGCTCCATCTCAGCACCGTTTTTCCACACCTTCGGCTGATAGCGGTACAGCTTTCCCTGCGGTTTATCACAGCGGGCAAAGATGTAATCCATCGAGACATCAAAGAAGTCCGCGTACCTTCGGAATACTTCCACCGTTGGGGTTGACTGCCCGTTCTCGTATCGGTTGAGGCTGGACTGGGTGATCCCCAAAAGCTCCGCCAGCTTTGCCTGGGACAGGGACAGGCTCTCCCGCAAGGCACGCAGCCGTTTGCCGACTTGTTTCAATGCAATCGCCTCCTTTCACGCCTATTATACCATATAACGGTTCAAATCCAAATCATTTTTAGAGTTTGTTTCGTAGAAAAAATTAAAATCTGGCAAGCGAATACTTTGAAAACAGGATGTTTAGAGAGTTTGATTCATCTCATTTTATTCAAACCAATTTAGGAAATTCATTACACTTATCAGTATAATATGTCAATATAAAGCATGTATGGAATAACACGCCATTTAATAGATATATTATTACCGAAAAATGTATCGAACTATCTCCATTCAAAATTTTGAAATACACAAATCGGAAAGCAAAAAAGACTTTAGCAAAAACTTTCACAGACAAGTCAGAGAAGTTCTCAATATCTACCTCGACTAAATGCCTATTAGTAAAGCGCTCCAAATCAAAGTCAATTAATATTATATTTTCGACAGTTTTTCTTCTGATATTTTAAACGCCTCTTTTAATATTTTAGTAGAAAATTTTCTATATTGACTTGATGTATATTGAAATCCATCATTTGAAAAGTCCATCTTCCAGCCTTCAAAAACTTTCTTATAATATTCAAAATCATTCACTCCATTAATAGGAAACTGTCTTGTAAGAGCAATTATAAAGCCGTTAATTGAGATTACAGAAAGGAGCTTTGATGTTTCAGAATCCCATTCTGATCTAAAATTAGATTTAACAGCTCCAAAATATGCCCTCAATACGCCAGCACAGAATGCAACGTATTCTTGAATCGAAAATTCATCTTTATTATTAAATGCAGCTTTGTCTCCATTCCAATAGGTGAATAGGCTTTGCTTTTCTTCAGCAGGACTAGCAGTCACTAAATATTTAAGAGCAAAGCGAACGATTGATGCTGTTTTTATTTTACCATTGTCAAGAGAAGACATCTGAAACAAATTTTGAAAAATCCCTTCCTTATTTAACTTTTCAACAACAAATTGTGCTAGGCTCTCATCCGAAATAGGATCACCAATACGTTTGATCTGTAATAGTACATTTTGAGGTACCGACTTAGCATTCATATTAATATCCAAGAATATTTCACTTTGTATCCGAACGCGATCTGCATTTGGCATATTTTCAGGGAATACTAGACCTGTAACAAGGAGATGTAGCTGCTTGCGTAATTTTGTTATTTCCTTTTCCTGCTTAGAGTTCGAACCACTTTCGTAATGAGCATAAATTCTGTGTTGCCCATCAATGACACAAATTGAATTCATTTTTTTGGGTAAAATCAATTTGCAATCACCTTCAAGTCCAGAAATTTCATCTATTTTTTTATAGTTTCCAGCAGCATCTTTAACAACAACACCATTCGGGAGAGCAACAATTATATTATTATAAAAAGCCTCGCCTTTTTTCTCCAAGAAATCCCTTATGCTTTTAATTTTTGATTTTTCTATCAAGCGCTGATATAACCATATCGATTCAGACCAATTATCTTTCCTCAACACATAACATGTGTTCAGCAAATCTTCTGCACACATCATAAAAGAAACCACTCGGATACCGTCCTTGTTTCCCGTGAATGCTTTAGGATATATAATAGGCGCAGATATAGTTGAGTTCTCACTCGAACTCGAAATCAATCCAACATCCTTATCTTCAATTTCCAGGAATCTAAAAATCTCATTTCGTGCAGATAGTTTTATGCAAGAAACAATCCACTGAAAATAATTCAAAGTTTTTGGTTGCACGAATGTCAAATTATTGAAAAGCTTACCATCATCTGAAGCAAGAGGGACCTCTCGCTTCGATATATATAAGCCAATAATTTTAATTCTATCTGTGGAGTATTCTGTAAACAACGATTCTTTATCTGGGAATAAGGCAACAAGCGTATTGACAAATTGAGGAAGATTATTTTTAATTTCTCCCACAGCCTCATTTTTAGTGCGTATATGGTCTCGAATCCCAGTAGACGTAACCGTATCTTCACAGACCAACCAAATATTTTTATAAACAAACATCGAGTCTATTTCTATTCTTCGAAGACCAATATGCATTTCCTTATCGTTTGTCGGGATATAAGTAAATCCAGCTCCCGAGAATACATTATAAATCCTCCGTTTAAACGCAGCTTTTTCCTTATTTAACTTTTTATTTTCAGAAGAAATAGCTTTTTTTGTTTTACTGTTCCCCATTTTTTTCCTCCCTAATTTTTCGGAATTCTTCTGGCAACTGCGCTACAGAGCTATTCACATTAGGCTCAATCGCAGGTACATCCTCTCGTATTTTTGCTTTTCCATTTATTGCATCCAATACACGGCTATACGAAATTTCATAATAGTCTTTTTGGATTTCAGCGCCTAAAAATCGTCTTCTGGCGACTATTGCAGCAACTCCTGTTGTTCCAGATCCCATAAACGGATCAAATACAATGCCATCTTTCGGGCACAGTGCATTTATTAAGCGCAGTGGTAGGGCTACCGGATACTGACAGGGGTGTTCTGTCTTTTCAATATGATTTGCATTAACATTTGGAATATCCCATACATCTGACGGATTTTTTCCAAGAGGATTTCCACTCAGCTTTCCTTTATTAGGACCTCTATATGATCTTTTTCCTGGATATTTTTGAGGAACACGTACAGCATCAAGATCAAAATTAAAGCTATCACCTTTGGTGAACCAAAGTATTGTTTCGTGACGTCCACTAAAACGTTTTGTGCTATTCAATCCATGCCCAAATGTCCAAATAATACGATTTCTTAGAATCAAAGGGTACTTTAAATTCGCACTTTTTGAGGTAAATAATTCATACACGATATAATCCAAAGGAATCACACATTTTGCAGAAACATGATAACCTGTTTGCCAGCAAATACTACCTCCGGGCTTGAGAACGCGGTATATATCATCAAATATGCAGATATGCTGATCTCTAAACGTTTTAATGTCATTATGAGGATCTTCATAGGCTTTTCCAATGCAATATGGTGGAGAAGTTATAATAAGATCAATTGAACTATCCGGAAGTTTTTTTAAAAGTTTAATACAGTCCCCGTTATATAATGTAATTTGGTTTGTTTCTTTGAACCTTTTATAAATATGTTGTTTCATAACTACATCCCTTTTACGATATCCATAAACCGTTCCAGGGAATATGCGCCTGGATAATCGGGCTGTTTGGTCTCAAACACCATATAGTACTTATACTGTTTTCCGGCTAACTTTGCCCACTGATCACCGATTTTAGCTTTCTCTTTGGATTCATCGTTATCCAAATGGTCGCCCTTAGTTTCCACCATCAGAATCTTTCCACTCTGCAGCATTACAATCAGATCCGGATAGGCGTGTACCGGCCCATTGATCTGGAATCCCAGTCTAGAGATATTCCGATGCCACCATTTCACATTATCAAGGGAGGCCAGCTTCCACACGACCTTGAACTCATATTTGTCCATATCTTCCTCAGCCGTGTAGAGAGACTTGGGAACCATCGTGGTAAAGGAGGTCGGAGAAATCACCGTTGGCATCGCGTAGTTGGGCCGGCAGACAATCTTGTCTTGTTCCAACCAACGTTCAAAGGTGCGGCAGCGATGCTGAGAAAGCAGATGTTTGACCTTCTCCTGAATCTTGACAACATAGGGATATGGAGACTGTTTCAGCTCTGAAAGCTGGTCCTCAGTCAAAGTTCCAATGACACGGTTGATATATTCATCCAGTTCCCTGTCGTTGATACAGTTCATCTTCGACAGTCTCCCCTTAATCATCCCCTTGCACAAAGAAAGTCGTTTTTCAGAAGGCTGAACATGAAACCATTCACGGAAATAAGAGCTATCGCTACCAGACAGCAGCCACGCTTTTGCAGCGCTGTCTTTACTGTCATCTACATCCACCCGGGCCATCTCGGCGCTTACGGTATTAAAATCAATGTGTGCATCTTTGTCCCGTAAGGAAAATCCACCTTCTAGGTGTTCCTTTTCCAATGTCTCATACGAATCGGAAAAGAGGCTTGGCCTGGTTTCCAGTGTGAACTGCGGGAATCGCAGAGTAGAAGCTTCCTCAGCAAATTCAGCGTTCATCCGGAACTGATTCATTTTATCCCGCACCTCCAGAGGAGCTTGACTCAGAGCCGTGTTATCTGCCTGGTTAATTTCATCTTCGTATACTTTGTTCTGCTCTAGAGCCTGGGCCAGCATTGGGTCAGACTGTACTGTTGTCTCGTCGTTGGATCTCTCTGCCTCCTGTTTGGCCACATCAAACCGAGTTTTCAGATCCGAACCGCTTACGTCTGGTATCTCCGGTTCCTTCTCTGGACTTTGGACCATCGACAACTGCTCCGGCTCTGTAGTGGGAGCCGCCCAAACTGGTATGTCTGCATCTTGAGCCCGATAATCCCTGCTGCTGAACCCAGCGCTGTTCAAACCATCGACGACCTTCTCTACGGTCTGATGAAAGTCTGCAGAAGATGTAATCACATAGGAAAGGTTCAGAACTTCACTCTTATTCTTCCGGGTATAAGGCAGCCGCAGCACCCGGCCCAGAATCTGCTCTACGTCTACCACCGAAGTGCGGTTTGCTACTGTGGCCAAAACATAAGCGAAGGGACAATCCCAGCCTTCTTTCAAGGCATTGACTGTAATTATGTACCGAATTGGGCAATCAGGAGACAACAAATCCACATTCTTCAGCTCATCCTTATCCCCTGTTTTGATGGCGATTTCTTGTTCAGGAATACCGCCATCCAGCAGAGTTTTCTTGATCTTTTCATAAGTGGTACTGTCGGCCTTAGTGCGGGGTTGCGCCTGGAACAGAACGATAGGACGAATGTAACACCCACTGGTCTCCTGCTCTCGTTTGGCCTGCGCTTCCAACTTAGCCCGAATGGCAATCGCATCGGCATATACATCGGCCTGGGATTTGCGGTTATAAACGATCACCGGCAGTTTGACCATATTGGCCCGTTTGAGCTGGGAGGCATCAACAAACGAAACAATATTGCTATTCTTTTTGGGTGTGGCCGTCAGGTCCAGAACAAAACAGGGATTGAAGTTCTGCAGCATCTCCACACTTAACTCAGAAGTGGCGTGATGGCTTTCATCCACAATTACCACCGGATTCAAAAACCGGATCACCTGAATCAATGCAGTCTCGTCGGTATCTGTCAGCAAAACCGATGGATCATTCATCCATTTTGCAAAGTCTGCCAGATAACCGTTTTGCTGATAGGCCTTGCGGCCATCCTTCTTACTGGTTCTAAAAGAGTCATAGCTAAGCACAAAAACCGATAGCTGTTCTGTGACAGAGGAAGGATTGATATTTTGCCCCATCAATGCCTGTTCCTTGGAGTAGACCTCCACCCGGCCCCCAAAATCTACATCCAACCGCTGGCGGTATGGATGGTTCGGATTTTGCAAAGCCCTGCTCGTCTGGGTCAAAATGGCATCCGACGGCACCAGCCAGACTACTGCTCTGGCCCGGCGCTGGGGCATGGCATCAAAAATCGTCCGAACGGCACTGGCCGCAATGTAGGTTTTCCCGCCGCCGGTGGGAACCTTGGCGCATACATGAGGGACGCCAGGCAACACATTGACATAATTGGGCATACCTCCCAGTCCCACCATCACATTTCGCTCATTCCAAAAAGCAGTATAAGCTTTGGCCGGGCTCTGCAGTTCTACCACCAACTCCAGATAGCGTGCAAGATCAGCAAGGACTTCTTTCTGATAAGATTTCAGTTCCATTTCTTCACGCTCCTTTATAGACGGGCGATATCCCGCGGGATCTTTTTAAAGGTGATATTATACTTGCGCAGAGTCTCCTGTGGAATGGCACACAGATCAGCATAAATGATATAACCTGAAGCTTTGGTCTGAATCGTCGATAGGAATTCATAATCCAGGGTAGTTACTTTCTGACGCTCGTAGTAAAAATAATAAGCGGTATCACGGCAAACACCCATCCGATAAGGTTCAACCGGGTTCTGCTGTGTGGGAAGGGTCTCTTTGGTCTCCATATAATAGACATAAGACCGGATTTTATCAGTACCCACTTCTTCGTTGAGATTTCCATCCGGTTGTAGCAAAACCGGTCCCAGTTCGTAGTAGCTGAAATTTCCGCCGGTTCCTTCCACAGCTTTCTTGCCCTCTCCATAACCGTGAATGACCCGCTTGACACGTTCCGCTGTGATGTTGTCGGCGTAGTCCATCATCTCAATCAGGATGAATTTGCGGTGACCACCATCTGCTTTGTTCATGTTCAGCACAGCATGAGCAGTGGTGCCGGAACCAGCAAAAGAGTCCAGGATAATAGAGTCGGGGTCAGAGGCAATCTGCAAGATTCTCTCAATTAAACGAGTCGGTTTGGGATAATCAAATACAGATTTTCCCATAATCGAAGCTAACTGTTTATTACCCTCTTGCGTATGACCTACTTCTTCATGACTCCACCAGGTCCAAGGCACCATACCTGGCATTTCAGCAAGAAAGCGCTTTACAGCTGGGGCACCGTCTCCATTATTTCCATAGACCATTCTTCTATCAGAAACAAACTGATCAAAACCAGCCTTAGTGACACGCCAGCATCTTCCCTGTGGTGGTGTTACAACTCGGCCAGAAGGAAGAGTAATTTCATACATTTGATTTGGGCGGTACCCAGGTGCCGTAAAGTTATCTGCTTTCCAAGGACCACGAGGATCATTATCTGGATTTGAAAATTGTTTTGTTTGAGCTTCACCCAATGGAAGTAAATGGCGAGAGTTTTTAAACAAATCTGGATTTTTAGCGTAGCACAGAATAAATTCGTGTGCATCACTAATAGCTGTTCGAGCATCTGGCGCATACCTTTTTTGCCAAATAAAGGTTGCAATATGATTATTTTGTCCAAATATTTCATTGCATACTATCTTTAGGTTTGCTATTTCAGTATCATCAATACTAATGAAAATAGCTCCATCTTCAGATATTAGCTTTTCTAGCAGCTTCAGCCGCGGGTACATCATACACAGCCACTTGTCATGGCGGGAAAGGTCCTCTCCCTCTTTGCCAACCACTTCGCCCAGCCACTTTTTGATTTTGGGATCATTGACGTTATCGTTGTACACCCAGCCCTCATTGCCGGTATTGTAGGGAGGATCAATGTAGATGCATTTGATTTTTCCTTCGTATTGGGGCAGCAGCGCCTTGAGCGCCTCCAGGTTATCCCCGTGGATAATCATGTTCTCGCTGCCATTGTCCTCGCTATGCTGACCGGATTCATCAAAGCTGTACTGACGCTCCAAAACCCGATAGGGCACTTCCTGGTGATGGTTGATCACCTTATCTTTTCCAATCCATTCAAGGGTGGGCATCAGTGTTTCCTCCAAAAATAAAGCATCTGATCAGCTTCTTTTTCTATATCAGCGTAAATTTGTTTGAAAGTTTCTTCTTTGTGGTTTACAATCCTACGATAACTATCAGTGGATTTGTGAGTTATATCATGAATAAATTCATCACGAATCAAATAGAATTTCTTTGTGGAATCAGTATTTTTAGGATCATTCCAAGACGATTTCTGAAATTCTCTCATATTGACTCTCTCACGATTCACAATTTTTATACCTTCCATTGCCATATCGCTTATTTCTGAATTGAGTACTCCCAAATCTGGATTCCATAAAATACTGACATTTAAACTAATTTGATATGGAGCATCCATACAATTTGCTTCATATTTACAGAGAGCATTTAATATATCTTTGGTAACCGTTTCTTTTTCTGCTGTTTGATAAATCGAGTAAATTTGATCCATTAAACTCAGTGGGTTTAATTTTATAATCAAATTATCATATATCGACTCCGCATATTTCCATTTTTCAATTCGAGTCTGGAGAAATCGTTCTTGCCGGATCTGTTGTCTTGTAAACCACATGGTAGCCCCTAATGCCACAATCGTAGCTGCACTGCCAAGAACTGCTCCATAATAAGAAAGTACATCCGCAGCAGACCATACGGTAATATAGCCTGGGTGCTTGTACAGTTCATTGATTATAAGAGGTACACCAACAATGAAAAACAAACCACTGCAAAATAACCCAATAGCCTTGTATTTCCACAAGAAATGTATTCCAGCTTGCATCAGTTGATAGCTTAAAGCAATTTTAGATGTAGCCAAATTTGCATTGGCAGGATCATTTCTGCCTGGTGACGCCTCTTGTGATGTTGTATCCTGATTGGTTTGTTCGTCCATCCATAGAACCTCCAAGTAAAAGGGGCGGTCTACCGCCCCAGATGTAGATTGGTTTTAATTTATTATAGCAGAATTGCCAGATAGCATCAAGGAAAAGGCACCTGGTTTGATGGTTTGACTAATACAAAGTAAAAAGGATGGGCCGAAGCTCCATCCTTTACGTTTGCTTATCTGGCAGATATATGATGATCTCATCCAGTGTACAGTCCAGTATTTTACACAGCGCGTCCAGTGTATTGGTCGACACAGATTCGCCGGCTTTCAATCTTCGTATCGAGGAGCTGCTGATCCCGCCCTTGAACTCGAGCGTGTAGGTGGTGGCTCCGCGCTTTTTCATGGTCTCCCACAAAGGAGCGTATGAGATCATCCAGCTTCCCTCCATCCCGGTCTTGCTTTATCTTCATTATTGCCTATAATGGAGATAAAGTGTTATAGGCAATATTGCCTATACAGGAAGCAGACTAAAAGGAGGCATCCAGATGGATTCAAAGACGTGTTGTGTTACCGGACATCGTGACATACCTACGATCAAAATCGACGCCGTTAAGTACAGCCTATACCGAGAAATCCAGACAGCGATTGCGGACGGCTATACCCGATTCATTTCAGGTTTTGCGGATGGCTCTGACTTGCTGTTTGCAGCTATCGTAGCAGAGGAAAAGCAACGCAACCCGGCCTTGTCTCTGGAAGCAGCCATCCCCTACCGGGGTCGGATGCAAACTCCCAACAGGGAATTTCAACGCCTTCTTCTTGTTTGCAACCGGGTAACTGTAATCCGTGAAAGTTATATTCCCTCCTGTTACATGGAACGGAACCGTTATATGGTGAATCATTCTCAGCGTGTGATTGCTGTTTATGATGAGCGCAAGTATGGCGGCACCTTTTCTACCATACGGTATGCCTCTGCCATCGGCAGAGATGTGCGGGCCATTTGGATTTAGCGCCCGCACAGAATAGCACCGGAAAAATACATTGACCGGTGCTTGGGGCTTTGCGTATTCGATGCTTGATCTGGAATACGAAAAGGCCGGGGTGATTTCAAAGAGGGGTGTCCCCTCTTTGGCTCTGGGTTTCCAATAGGGGCGAGCAGCATCCCTGTTGGCACACGACTTTGGAACCAAAGTCTAGTGTGTTATACCTTTGTGCAGCAGACGGCAGCTGAGTGGAGGTCCACCCTGCTTTCCTGGCGCACAAGGTGCCCCCGCGGGGCAGCATAAGCGACAAAGAAAGGCTGACAGTTTGTGCCTAAAAGCACAGGCTGCCAGCCTTTTGCTGTCTGCGGAACAAAGGTATATAAGGCCCCGCCGCAGCGGATTCTCTTGTGTCTGGTACTCCCCCTATCACTTTCTTGGGTGCTTTCCCCTCTGACTGGTCCCGCTTTTCAAGAGGCTCGATTTTCGGCTGATTTGAATCAGCCACTGCTTTTCGGTGTCGGTTAGCTTATTGTAAGGCAGGCGAATTTGCTTACAGAAAATCATAATCCATTTCTGGAAATCGCTGCCTTCTGTCCCGGAAATGGTTTCAATGTACTCTTTGAGCGAGGCGGCATCATCCGCAGCAGCACTCCCCTGACCTCCACTGTGGGCCTGTTTCAGTTCCTTCAGAATGCGCTCCACATCGTCGCTGACCACTCGGGCAAAGTATTCATCCTCGTCAATTTGGGCTGCCTTTAAGGTCAATAGTGTGTTGTCCTCTTTAGGGTGGTACTTCTCCAGAATAGCGGTTCGGGCAGATTCCAGCAAGCTGTTCAGATTGCGGATCTGCATAGACACTATGCCATCCACGTAAATCTCCATATCCGCCATCAGGCGAGCAAACTCCGGGTGGGTAATCAATTCCGACAGGAGCCGGTTATTAACCTTTCCGCTGCTCAATACATCCACTGCGTCGTCACTCAGATGTAGGTCTGCAAGACTTGTCCCTGAGTGTTTTTTATTTTCGGTCAATCCCAGCAGATAATCCAAGCCTACGTCGTAGAGCGCCGCCAGCTTCTCCAATGCCCCCAGGTTGATATCCGGCTTTTTGTCGTTTTCGTAGTTGCTGAGGGTGGACTTTACAAGCCCGGTCTGTTCAGATACCTGTTCCAGCGTCAGGTTATGTTCTTGTCTTAGATCGGTGAGTCGTTCTCCCGTTGTCAGTTTCGTCTGCATTGCTTCACCTCCATTGTTTTTTATTTTACCATATTCGACCTGTCGAATGGGGTCGAAGGAACGAATTTCTCGATGTTTTGAACATGTATCCGTTTCGTCCATAATCGTGGAAAACGGCTGTCAGAGCGCTTTTATTTTAATTTATGGAAAAATCAGGAAATCAGAATTTTCCTGCTATAATAGCCTTCACAGATAAGTGAATGACCGTCCTCACCGCCAAAACCGCGACGACCTCCACCCGGAGCGAGCGCCCGAAAGGGATGGCACAGCGCCCTCAGAAATGAGCGGTTGCCTGTCAGAAGCGATGAGGGAGACCGGCAGAAATTAACGAAAAGGAGGTATCTAACGAAACATTACGCACCTGACAGGAGCGGCACAGCCCCTATCCAGACACAAAAGGAGGTGTACCTCGAATCAGGGTACACCTTCTCTTTTCCGACGCCACAGTCAAATGGGTCGCCGCGTATGGGGCTATCTAGGAATCGAGGCGTCTTCCCCCATCCTGGGGCCGGTAATTCTGTATATGGGAAAACTTGGCCTTTTCGCTATGTACGTATGTACAAAGTCAGTACAAACCTATTTGGTGAAAGGCTCCAGAGGGTGTAACCGTTTGTTACTCCCTTGAATTGGTTGTGACCAATTTGGTCACAACCAATTCAAAAATCACCCCCACTGCTCCGGATTAGATGGAAGTCGTGAAGCACGACATCCTTACCCTGCCAGAAAGGGGACGGCGAATCACCGACCCCATCATTTTACAGAGGATTTCCTTTATGTGAGAGAATGGGAGAACTTGCCCTTTTTGCTGTGTACCTATGTACGAGATTCGTACAATGGCTACGGCAAATATCCTCCAGGCACAGCGCTTTATAGATCCAAAGTAGGTGTGTTCAAATTGAACACACCTATAAAATCCACAGCCTGAGTTCTGAACCAAGCAGCAGAATTGGCTGTTCCCACTTTGGGAACAGCCAAAATCCGATAGATGAGAGAATTTCGCCATTTTGCTATGTACCTGCGTACAAAACCTGTACATACGTACATAGCGAAAAACCCAAAACGCATTATATACGCAATCCTTTACGCTCCTGAAGTGGTTGTGGACAAAATGTCCACGGTCTTTTTATTAGATAACCTTTTAGGAAGTGCATCTGCGTTGATTCCAATCCCTGTAATCAAGTGGTCATTTTGACCACTTGATCTTGCACAATAGAAGTTCGAGCTGGATGTGAAAGAATCAACAGACAGATTTTATCCGTTAATTTATCGAAACTCCGAGATACTCACCTTCCACTGCTATGTACATGTCCCAACTCCGTACGCACGTACATAGCGAAACTCCCAAAACGTGCTATATACGCAATCCTTTATAGTACTGAACTGGTCTGGGTCAAAATGACCCAGACCATCGGATTTCGATCAAGTCCCTATTCTGACTTACTGAAAATTAGGTGGTTTCATCTCAAGAGCAAATCAGTACGTTAAAGTGGTCGGATTCAAAACGAATCCGACCACATCACTCTTTTAAAGTTCGGACAGCAACTCTACCATACTGTGCCCGTTGGATCAAGTTATCATTTTGATAACTTGATTTGGGGAGCACGGTTGTCTCGGTTACCAGACTTATAATCAAGTGCTCAAAATGGACACTTGATTTTTTGTGGTGTTCAAGTTGAGCACCACCACATCAGCAATCGAAAAGATCCACCCATTCAAACGAAAGGAGTCTGTACTATGCCCGTCACCAATACGATTGAATTGCCAAAAAGGAGGGCCGCCATTGAGCCAACCACAATACGCCATCATGCGCTTCGCCAAGTACAAGGGGCCGGAGATCACCAACATCGAGGCCCATAACGAGCGCAGAAAAGAGAAGTACGCCAGCAACCCCGATATTGACCTTTCCCGCAGCAAGCATAACTTTCACCTGATCGAACCGCCCCAGTGGTACCGGACCGAGGCCGAGCAACAGATCAGCGCCGCCAGCTGCCGCACCCGGAAGGACAGTGTCCGGCTGGTAGAGGTCCTGTTCACCGCCACACCGGAATTCTTTCAGGGCAAGAAGCTGCCCGAAATCCGGCAGTATTTTGAGGAAGCACTTCACTTCCTGGAACAGTATCAAGCCAAAGAAACAATCATCTCCGCAGTGGTGCATATGGACGAGAAGACACCCCATATGCACCTTTCTTTTGTCCCCTTGACGCCGGATGACCGGCTCAGTGCCAAGGAGATTGTAGGCAACAAAAAGAAACTAAGCTGGTGGCAGGACAAGTTCTGGGAGCACATGGTCGTCAAATACCCCGACCTGGAGCGCGGCGAGAGCGCCAGCCAGACGGGCCGTGACCATATCCCGCCTCGTATCTTCAAGGAAATGACCCATCTCACCCAGCAGCGCCAGAAGCTGGACCAACTGCTCACCGGCATCGGCCCCTTGAACAGCAAGAAACGGGCCGCCGAGATTTCCGAACTGCTGGATGGCTATATCCCGGCCGTGGAGAAGATGCGGACTCAGCTCAAAAAGTACAGTACGGCCTTCACCAGTACCAAGGCTGAGAATGAAAAGCTCAAGAAGAAAAATAAAAAGCTCTCAGAGTCCCTGGACGAAGCGACTCACGAGAGCGTTCTGAAGCAGCTTAAAGATGCCAAGCTCCAGCGAGAGTACCAGGAGGCTCTCGCGATTCTGGAGCGCATTCCCAAAGAGGTTCTGGATGCGTATGCCCACAGGGGAACCACAGAACGAAACCACCCCATGAAACAGGGCTTATGAGCATGGGAGGTAATCATTTGGCAAAAAAGAAAGCAATCAATGATTACGGCACCGGCATTCCACAGCACGAGATGGAAGCGCTGGCTCGGGTCCTGTTGCCGGAGATTGAAAAGTTTTATGCCAGCGAAAAAGGTCAGCGCCAGTTTGCTCAGTGGAAAGAGGAGCAGCAGCTGAAGCAGCAAGGCCTCTCCATGACTGGATAAATCAACCGATTCTCCATCAAGTGCCCAGCTGGGCACTTGATTTACATCACACAAAGCGCATTGTCTTATCTTCAGTCCAAAATAGTCCCATCTTGCTCTGAAGAAGATTTAACTTATATTGTATTGGTGCAGCATTTCACAAGCCCATAGAAGCCCTAGAAATGCAGCAGTCATGGATAATCAAATTGTTGCAGACAGGCTTAAAAGCGTTTCTAGAGCCCTCAAAATCCGTCTAACAAGCACAAGGCGGGCCCTCCCCGTTCATCAAAGGGAAAGCCCGCCTTGTTTTACTTACCGGATCAAATCCAGATTGTCTGTATAAACAAGAAATCCGAACCCATCTCCTATTCGGAAGATAAAGTTCGGATTTCTATCTTTTGGTCCGAGTGGCGAGAATCGAACTCACGGCCTCTTGAACCCCATTCAAGCGCGCTACCAAAACTGCGCTACACCCGGATATCGCTGTGTGCCTTGCGGCTCACAGCTTCATTATTATACCGGACCGGGCCGGTTTTGTCAAGCACTTTTTTCGGTTTTTATTGCGCGGCCTGTGCCGTCAGCCGGACTACGCCGCCGTCCCGCTCCACCGCAAAGGAAATGTTCTCCCCGTAGGTGAGCTTGCAGGGGGTGCTGTCCACTGCAGAAGCCAGGTCCACGTCGTAGCCCAGCGCGGCGGGATCGGCGCAGACTGCGGCCGTCACCGCACCGCCGTCCAGAAAGACCAGCTGCAGCATCCCTTCGCTCTCGGCTTCTTTCAGGTTAAAGCTGGTGGTGTCGATAACTTCCTGTATTTCTTCCACGGAAGTATACGGCGCAAAGGTGTAGACTTCGTCCCAGCTGAAGGGCACCGCCTGCTCCAGAGTGATGGAGGTGTCGGTCAGGCCGGTGAGGGCCGTCTTGAGCTGATGGTTATGCCACAGCACCACCGGGCTGCCAATGAACGACCACAGCAGGGCGATGACGGCCAGCACGCCGGCCGCCGCGATGTAAAACCTTTGTTTTCTCGGGTTCATCTTCCGTATCCTTCCTTATTAGAAATCTTCGATGTCGTCGGGCTCGGCGTCCAGGTCAAAGGGCACCCCCGGCACAGCCGGCAGGGTGCGGTTCTGGCGGGAGGCGGCAAAGCCCACCACCGCCACCGACTCCGCCCCGGCAGCCGTCAGGGCGCGGGCGCAGGCCGCCGTGGTGGCGCCCGTGGTGAGGACGTCGTCCAGCAGCAGGACCCGGCGGCCGGCCGCGTAGTCCGCATTGGCCCGGAACAGCCCCGCCGTATGGATGAGGCGTTCCTCTCGGGAAAGGCCGGCCTGGGCTGTCCCCTGCCGGGTGCGGCGCAAGGCGCGCTCCTCCATCGGGATGCCCAGAGCGCGGGCCAGGGGCAGGCCCATCAGGGCGGGCACGTTGTAGCTGCGCCCCCGCCCCGAGGACGGCACCGGGACAAGCAGGTCGCAGTCTACCGGCGGCGTTTCCAGGGGCGTGGGCACTTCCACGCCGCCCCGCACCCGGATCTCCGCCCCGAACAGCTGGTGGGCCAGAATGCACCCCAGCTGAACGGCGGTCCATGGCTGTTCGTGGTATTTGGCGTTGAGCAATGCTTCCCGGATGCCGCCGGCATACCAGAACGGGGCAGCCGCCCACGCCACAATACCGCCGCCCAGGGCGGGCGGCGGCGCGTGAGGGCCATCTGTCTGCCAGCGGGCCCGGATCTTCAGTTCAAGGGCGCAGTCGGGGCAGGCAGCCACCCCGCCCAGCACCCGGCCGCACAGAGGGCAGCGCCGGGGCAGCAGCAGCTGGCAGACCTGCCGGAACAGGATCGCGCCGGGGGTGTACCGGCCCAGACCCGCCCCCATGGTCAGTTCTTGCGCAGGGCAGTCAGCACCCGCACCTGGTGGCCCGCGGTGCAGGAGTCCACCCAGCCGATCAGGAAATAGTCGTCGGCGTTGATGGTGGGCAGCAGGGTGGGATAGTATACCCCCATGTGCCACAGGTAGACCTGCATATTGTCGGCCGTCTCGTAGCGGGTGCCGCCGGCGGTGGTCACCGAGGCAGGGCCCAGGCTGTCGATCAGGATGGGCTGGAGCTGCACCATCCCCCGCACCTCGCCGTTGACCTCATGCCGGACGCCGATGCCGCCCGCCAGCACGGGATAAAGGACGCTGGTGGTGTCGGTGGTGTAGGAGGAGCCGTTCATGTAGGTGTAGTTGGCGCCGCCGGCAATGGTGCCCAGAACGGTGCTCATCAGGCCGCTGGTGTTGTCGGCCAGCAGGCCCAGCGCCAGGCTGGTCCACCGGCCGGTGCTGCCGGTCAGCTCGCCCCAGATATCGTTCAGCAGGGAGCCGGTCAGCAGGCCCGAAGCCATCTGCATCAGCACGTCGCTGGGCTGCAGGCTGGTCAGGCTGTCGGTGGTGGAGTTGCGTTTGTTGGTGCTCCAGGACATCAGGCAGCCGTAGGTCCAGATATCGCCGGTGACGTCATCCAGGACCAGGCGGTCGATCTCGCCCTGGCCGTTCAGGGAGTAGTAGCGGACGTCGGAGTTGGAGAGAGTGACCCCGTCCAGGCGGTCCAGACGGACCGTCCCGGCGCTGCCGTCAGGCAGGGTGTCCAGGATCTCCACGTCGTTGGCCAGCTTGTAGTCCCCCAGGGTGCGGTTGGCGGCGCTGAACAGGCCGCCCACCGATTTTTCGCTGATGGACTGCAGCTTTTCCCCCTCCGGGCTGGAGGTGATGGACACCAGCCACCCGGTGGGGACGTTCAGGTTCTTGTTCACGCGGACGCTGCGGACGGTGCCGTCGGTGCACAGCACCCGGACCGTCTGCATCACGTCGGCGCCGTTATCGGTGGTCAGGGAGCGGCTGGAGGACTGCACTACGCCGTAGTAGCTTTGGTCCACCTCCTCGCCGGTGAGGATGCCCACGGCGACATCTTCCATGCCCAGCAGCAGGGTGACCACCTGGCCCACGCCGCCGCCCGACAGGGAGGAGATGCGGTAGGCCACGTCGGTGCTGCCGATCTGATAGGTCACGCCGGCCACCGTCACCGAGGTGGGCGCCGCCGCGTTGGGAGACACCGAGGTGATCCGGCCCGAAGCCTTGGTGGTGTAGATCCACAGGGAGTTCAGGCTCTCGCTGTAGTAGTAGACGTCGTTGACGTTCAGCGCGGGAGAATCGGTCACTTCATCGTTGCGGTAGATGGTGGTGGGGTTGATGGGCAGCGTCTCGTTCTCGCCGGCGATGAAGGGGCCCTTCAGGCTGCGGGCCAGGATGGCGGAGGTATCCACCTGCCCGTCCGAAACGGTCAGGCCGATGGTGTTGCCGTAGGTGGAACCGCTCTTGGTGGTGGCGGTCAGGGTGTTGTAGAGCAGCACCGCGCAGTCGCTGCGGGTCATCGGCTCGCCCTGGCCCCGGGCCAGACCCGCGCGCAGGCCCAGCTCAGTGGCCTTGTTCAGCTGGGCGGCGGGGAACGCGCCGGTCAGGTCAGAGGGCGCAAAGCCCAGCAGCCGCAGGGCCGAAGCACAGGCCGCCTCCAGGGTGACGGGGTCATTGGGGCGGAAAGTGCCGTCGGTGTAGCCGGTCAGCCAGTTCTGCTGCACCGCGATGCGGATGTAAGGCGCATAAGCGGTGTCGCTGTTCACGTCGGTGAACAGGCTGCCCACCAGGATCTGCTCATTGACCGTCTCCCGGTAAGAGGAGACCATGGTCAGCATCCGGGCAAACTCGCCCCGGGTGACCTGGGCGCCGAGCGCCTCGGGAGACTGGGCGGTCGCAGCGTCCAGCACGCCCATGGTGCGGGCCGTCTGGATGGCGGTGTTGCTGTTGACCGCCGCAGCCGGGACGGCAAAAATGGGGATCAGGATGCAGACCGCCAGAAGGAGGGACAAAAATCGTTTTTTCATGTTCGCTTTTCTCCTCATAGTTCTTACAGCATGGGGCGGGGCGTCACTCGTAGCGCAGGGCCTCGATGGGGTTGAGACGGGCTGCGCGGCGGGCCGGCAGATAGCCAAAGACCACACCGATGCCCACCGAGATGCCGAAGGAGACCAGCACCGCGTTGGTGCCCGGGGAAATGGCCACCGCTTCGCCCGGCATGATGATGGGCACCACGGCCGTGGCCGCCGCCGACAGGGCATAGCCCAGCAGGATGCCCAGCACGCCGCCCAGGGCCGAGGTGGTGCCCGCTTCGACCACGAACTGGAACAGGATGGTCCGCTCCCGGGCGCCCATGGCCTTGCGGATGCCGATCTCGCGGGTGCGCTCGCTGACCGACACCAGCATGATGTTCATGATGCCGATGCCGCCCACCAGCAGCGAGATGCCGGCGATCAGGGTCAGGACCATGACCACCATGCTGATGGTCTGGTTCATCTGCTCCAGCAGCTCGCTCATGCTGTACACATAATACGTATCTTCGTCCTGATAAATTGCGAAGAGGGCTTCTTCGATGGTGGTCTTGGCCTGGTTGGCCACGTTTTCATCCGCCATGATGACGGTGTAGGTGTCCACCGTGTTGGTCTTGTTGATCTTCATGGCCACGGTGTAGGGGATGTAGATGCGGTCGTCCTCGCCGCCCTCCTGCAGCTCGGGGTCGCTGCCCTTGGCGGCCAGCACGCCCACGATCTCAAAGCGGTAGGCGCCCACCTTGATGTCCTCGCCTACAGCGTTGCCGTTGAACGCCTCGCGGGCCAGGTAGTCGCCGATGACGCAGACGTACTTGTTCTCCTTGATGTCCATGTACTGCAGGCCGCGGCCGTCGGCCATGGTGTAGTTCGCCATGGCGGTGTAGTCCTCATTGACGCCGTACACGCCGGTGTAGCGGTAGGTGTCCCGGCCTTCCTTGACGGTTTGGCCGCCGGTCACCTGCAGATAGGGGGAGATATCCCGCAGGTACTGGGGATGGTCCTCCACCACGCCGTACATATAGTCCACCGAGGCGTTGCGGGAGGAGTTGCGGCCCCAGATGTTCACCTGCATACTGTTGATGCCCATGGCCGAAAAGCTCTGCCGCACCGACTCGGTCATGCCGTTGCCCAAACCGACGATGACGATGACCGCCGTGACGCCGATGATGATGCCCAGCATGGTGAGGATGGTGCGCATCTTGTTGCTCCAGATATTTTTCAGCGCAAGGACGAAGGTATCCAGCAAAAGCATCAGCCTGCGCCTCCTTCCCTGGCACGCATTTTCTGAAGCTCCTCCATCTGCGCTTCAAACAGGGGGCTGGCCACAAAAGCCTCGGGGGAATGGGCGTCGCCGTCGTAGACGATCCGCCCGTCCTCCAGCCGGATGATCCGGGGCGCCTGCATGGCGATGGAGTTGTCGTGGGTGATGAGGATGACGGTGTGGCCCTGCTGGTTCAGCTCCTGCAGCATCCCCAGCACTTCCCGGCCGGTGTGGGTGTCCAGCGCACCGGTGGGCTCGTCGGCCAGGATCAGGGGCGGGTTGCGGACCAGCGCCCGCGCAATGGAAACGCGCTGCTGCTGGCCGCCCGAAAGCTGGTTGGGCTTGCTTTTCAGCTTGTCGCCCAGGCCCACCTGTTCCAGCACCGCCTTGGCGCGGGCCCGGCGCTGGCTGCGGGGCACCCGGGCGTAGATCAGGGGCACTTCCACATTGCCCATCAGGTTCAGCTTGGGCAGAAGGTTATACTGCTGGAACACGAAGCCCAGCATCTCGTTGCGGATGGCGGCAAGCTCGTTGCGGCGCATCTTGCCCACATCCCGGCCGTTCAGCTTATAGGTGCCTGCGGTGGGCACGTCCAGGCAGCCGATGATGTTCATGCAGGTGGACTTGCCCGAACCGGACTGGCCCACGATGGCCACGAACTCGCCTGCCTCGATCCGCATGGTGACGTGGTCCAGCGCCTTGACCACCGTGTCGCCCATGTGGTAATACTTGCACACCTCGTTGAATTCGATCAAAGCGCTCATCCAATTCCTCCCTGAGCGGGGGCGATCATGCCCAGGACCATCATATCGCTGGTGCCATAGTCGTCATAGCTGAAGGTGCTCATCGAGACATAGCCGATGATGTCCCCTTCCTGCAGGCCGCTGGTGATCTCGGTATAGTTCTCATCGCTGACGCCGGTCTCCACCTGGACGTAGACGTAGCCCTCGGGGGCAGGCATATCGGCGATGGCGTTGGCCGCGCTGGGAGAAGCGGTGGTCACCAGGACCACGTCGCCCCGCTCGATGGCGGCGTTGGGCACGGCGATGGAGTCTGTCGCCTGCTCCACCACGATCTCGGCGTTGACGTTCATGCCGGGGCGCAGCGCGCCGTACTCCTCCACCTGGACGGTGACGGGGTAAGTGGTGGTGCCGCCGTCGGTCTTGCCCACCATGGACACGCGGGTGATCTTGCCGTTAAAGACGCCGTCCACCGAGTCGGCCGTGACCGACACGTCCTGCCCGACGCTGATCTGGTTGATGTCCAGCTCGTCCACGTTGATGGTCATTTCCAGGTAGGCCATGTCGTAGATGATGCACATATCCTTGCCGCTCTCGACGGTCTCGCCGGCCTGGTAGTTTTTCTGGATCACGGTGCCGCTGATGGGGGCGGTGATGGTGTAGTTGGCCAGGGTTTCCTCGGCGTTGCGCATCGAGATCTCGCGGCTGCGCAGGCTCTCGTAGGCGTTCTGGATGGTCTCCTCCAGGTCCTCGCCGGCCAGCTCGAGGACGATGCCGTCCTCGGCCACGGCGCCGCCCTCGGGCACGTAGATGGAAGCCACGGTGCCCGCGGTGGAGGCGGTCAGGGTGCGCTCCTCCTTATAACTGAAGGTGGCGCTGTTGGTGGAGCTGATGCCGTTGACGGTGGCGGTGGCCGACTGGGTGGTGTTCAGGGTGCCGGCGTTGGGGGTGGTGATGGTCACATTGCGGACCAGCACGTTGCCCGAGCTGAGGATGTCGCTGCCCGACACCTCGGTGATGGTGCCCTGCAGCACCTCAAAGGTGCCGTCCAGGGTGATCTGGGCGCTCTGCCCCACCGAGAAGGAAGCCGCATCGGCGGAGGGGAAGGTCAGCTGCAGGACCATCTGGCTGGCGTCCTGCACGACGGCCACTTCCTGCCCGGAGGTGACTTCGTCGCCCACCTTGACCTTGAGGGAATAGACGGTGCCGGCCACCGGCGAGCGGACGTAGCGGTAATCGGCGATGGTATCGTAGTTGCGCTGGGCCTGGTCCAGGTTGATCTGGGCCTGCTCCACACTGGTGGAAGCGTCACTGTTCTCGATCTGATACAGCTGCTGGCCCGCAGACACCTCGTCCCCTTCCTCAAAGTCGGCCGAGAGGATCTCGCCTTCCACCAGGGTGCGGACGGTGTAGCTGTTGGCCGCCTGCAGGGTGCCGGTGGTGCTCAAAGTCTGGGAGATGGTGCGCCGCGTGACCGACGCCTGGGTATATTCGGGGGCCACCTCCGCGGTCTGGGTCTTATTCGACTGATAGATGGCCACCGCCGCGACGATCACCACCACAACAACAAGCGGGACAGCCCACTTGAGATACTTTTTGTACTTGGACAGGCTGGCCAGGCCGGCGCCTGCCGCTGCCCCAGCCTCTGCCTGGGGCTCCTGGCCGGCCGGCCCGCCCTTCTTTTTCTTCCAGGTCATGGTTATCTTTCCTCCTGATTTGCTGTCTGTCGCCCGCCAAAGGGTATGCTGCCCCCTTGTCCGCGGGAGATTGCTCCCTTATTATAACACACGTGGCGTCAGTGACAAGAAGAAATATTTTTCTTTCATAAAATTTTTAGAAAGGCACGCTTTTACATGCCAAATTTTTCATCCCATTTTCACCATTTCACTGCAATCTCTGAAAGTGCAGGCTGCCACGCAAAAAAGAGCTGCCGCACACTAGGTACGGCAGCCCCCGGGTCATGATCTTGTTTCTTCGATGGTGACAAAGACCCCCGCCGGCACGCAGCAGGCCCACTGGCCCGGCTGGCTCAGCCAGCCAAAGTCCTCGCAGACGTGGTCCGGGCACTGGCTGTCCAGAAAGGCGACGGCCCCGTCCTTGACCTGCAGGTGGACGATGTAGCCGCCCACCTCGTAATAGTAGTCATAGTCGGTGTCCAGAGGAAGCCATTCGACCACGCCCATCCCAAAATCGGCTTTGGCATACGCCGCCGGACTGTCCGGCCGGCCAAAAGCCAGCCACAGCCCGCCGGCTGCCAGCAGCACCACTGCGGCAAACACGAGGTTCACCAGCCAGCGGCGCGGTTTGGGCTGCTGGGTCATGCAGCGTAAGCGGCTGCCTGCTCGCCCGCAATGCGGCCAAAGACCACGAAGTCAGCCACAGCGGTGCCGCCCAGACGGTTGCCGCCGTGGACGCCGCCGGTCACTTCACCGGCTGCGTACAGGCCGTCGATCACCGTGCCGTCGCCGGCCAGAACCTGGGTCTGGGGGTTGATGGTCAGGCCGCCCATGGTGTGATGGATGCCGGCCGTGACCTTGATGGCGTAGTAGGGAGCGGTGTCCAGCGGCTCGGTGAAGCTGGTACGGCCGAACTCCTCGTCCACACCGGCGGCGACAGCCGCGTTCCAGTTGTTCATTGTCTCAGCAAAAGCGGTGGGGTCCACGCCGATGGCCTCGGCCAGCTCCTCGTAGGTCTCGCCGCTGAAGGTGAAGCCGCTCTCGATGTAGCCCTGGATGACGCCGGAAGCGTCTACCATGGCCTGGTCGATGATCAGCCAGCTGTAGCTGCCCGGCTGCTCGATCTCGGCGGCCGACACGACGTCGCGGGTGCCCACTTCGTCGGTGAAGCGCTTGCCTTCGGCATTGACCAGGATAGCGCCGTCGCCGCGCAGGCCCTCGGTGATCAGCTGGGAAGAATTGTATTCAACGGTGGGATGGATCTGGATCTGGTCCATATCCACGGTGCCCGCGCCGATGGCCACAGCCATGTCGATGCCCTGGCCCTGTGCGCCGGCGGCGTTGGTGGTCATAAAGCCTGCCAGGTCGGGCTTATACTCCACGACCATGTCGAGGTTGGCGCCGAAACCGCCGGTGGCCAGAATGACGGCCTTGGCGTTGACCGTGACAGCTGCGCCGTTCTTGTCGGTGGCCTCGATGCCCACGGCTGCGCCGTCGGCGTCGGTCAGGATCTTGTTGGCGGTGGTGTTGAGCAGGATCTCAACGCCCAGCTCCTCGCACTTGGACTGGAGGCGGGGGATTATGTAGCTGCCCACCGAGATGACCAGACCCTGGTCATCCACGGGACGGTGAATGCGCTTGACCGATGCGCCGCCGGCCGCGCCCACGCTGCTCAGCTCGATGCCCTGTTCGCCCAGCCAGGCGACGGCGTCGGCCGAGTTGGAGCAGAGGGTCTCCACCAGGGCGGGGTCATTGATGCCGTGGCCGCCGATCAGGGTGTCCAGCTCCATCAGCTCGACCGAGTCAAAGTAGCCCTCGGGGTTCGCCTGGTATGCGGCCCACTGCTCGGCCACGGTGTTGGCCAGGGCGGTGATGGCCTCGTTGTCGGCCCACTCGGAGGCGGCGGTCTCCAGAGTCTTTTCGACGCCGGCGGCCTCGTTGAACTCGTTCTCGTCCTGGGCCGGGGTCTTGGCGGCGTTCATGCCGCCGGTGGCGCGGACCGAGTTGCCGCCCACCATGGCCTGGCTCTCAACGATCACCACATCCCGGCCTTCGTTGGCAGCGGCAATGGCGGCGGTCATGCCTGCGCCGCCCGCGCCCACGATGACGATGTCGGTGTCGATCACGCGGTCCTCAGCGGCGGAAGCGTCCTCATTGCCGGTGAAGTCGGCCGCGTCCAGACCGGCGGCTGCCAGCGCGGCAGCCAGGGCCTCGTTGATGGCTTCGGAAGTGATGGTCGCGCCCGACACCACGTCGATGGCGCCCTTGTTGCCCGAAACGATCTCGTCCGGGGCGCTCTCGACCACCACCGAGCCGATGCCCTCGGTCTCGCTATCGCCCACGACCTTGCAGGCCGTGATGACGCCGTCGGTCAGGGTGACGGTGACGGTGACTTCACCCATGCCGGTGGCGGTGCCGGTGAACTCGCCCGACACGCCGCCCGCCTCCCCGGAGGAAGCCGGGGCCGCGGTGGAAGAGGAGCTGCCCCCGCCGCAGGCGGTCAGGCCAAAGGCCATGACGGCTGCCAGCGCGAGCGCTGCAATACGTTTTCTCATGATGCTGTTCCTTTCTTCTTTACCTTGCAGTGTCCGGTAGGCCCGGACGTACCTAGACTTAGTGTACCGGATCGTTATTGTCTTGTCAAGGCGCCCGCGCATTTTGATTCTCTTTTGTAGCTTTTGGGGTTCGATTTACATTTCGGGGGTCTTTGCTTCGGTGGGCTTTAGAAACCAGATGCAGCCAAAACCCGCCGCCGCGGCTCCCAAAGCCAGCCAGTGGCGCCCGGCTTCCAGCCCCAGCGCCCCCGCCAGCAGCGGAAACAGCAGGCTGCCGGCGCTCTGGCCCAGGGCCAGAAAGCCATAGTTCACCCCGGCATGGGGCAGGCCGAACAGGTCGGTGGAAAAAGCTGGCAGGACCGCCGCCAGCGCCGAATAGCAGAACGTCAGTCCGGCGTACACCCCCACCACGGCCCATCCCCGGGCAAAGGCAAACCCCGCCGAGAGCCCCGCCGACGCCGCAAACAAAAGCAGATCGGTGGGGCGGCGGCCCAGCCTGTCGCTGAGCAAGGGCATCAGCAGGCGGCCGGCGGTGCTGCCCACGCTGCCCAGCACCACCGCCCAGACCGCTTCCCCTTCCGTCAGGCCGCGCTGGGCCCCCAGCCGCAGGATGATGGGGCTGAACAGCAGCACCGCCGGGGTGGACAGGCAGACCGCCGCCGTGCACAGCCAGTACTGCCGGGTGCGCAGCATCTGCCGGCAGTCCAGCCCCTGCGCCGGGGGCGC
>ERZ1090867.238-NODE-238-length-26092-cov-9.254753_pt1 | contig 26092 bp, 17 predicted proteins | sample MGYA00478476_ERZ1090867 | MGnify/ENA primary metagenome ERZ1090867 (study PRJEB33644, sample SAMEA5815742) | chicken gut metagenome | biome: Chicken; feature: Gastrointestinal Tract; material: Caecum | place: Ireland | collected 2019-01-01 | study: A study of the... | reverse complement strand
TGATTATAGACTATATAGGAAAAACATCGGAATAAAAATAATATCGGAATAATCCTCTTGTACACGCCTTAGGAGGGCAGGTGATCCATATTTCACCTACCAGTAAAGACTACATTAATCCTATGGATATCAACATGGATTATTCTGATGATGATAACCCGCTGGGTGTAAAATCAGATTTTGTCCTGTCGCTGTGTGAATTGATCATGGGAAGCAGAAATGGCATCGAGGCAGAGGAAAAATCGGTAATCGACCGCTGTCTCCCGCTTGTATATCAGAAGTATTTTTCTGATCCAAGGCCGGAGAATATGCCTGTGCTGGGCGACCTTTACGATTGTCTCCGGAAGCAGAAAGAACCCCAGGCGCAGAGGATCGCCACAGCACTTGAGATCTATGTGAATGGATCATTGAATGTCTTTAATCACAGGACCAATGTGGAACTTAACAACCGGATCGTATGCTATGACGTGAAAGATCTGGGAAAACAGCTGAAGAAGCTGGGAATGCTGATCGTCCAGGATCAGGTCTGGAACCGGGTGACGGTCAACCGAGCCAGCCATAAGGCAACGCGATATTATATAGATGAATTCCATCTTCTTTTGAAGGAAGAACAGACAGCGGCTTACAGTATAGAAATCTGGAAAAGGTTCAGGAAATGGGGAGGCATCCCGACCGGAATCACTCAGAATATCAAAGACCTGCTGGCAAGCCGTGAGATTGAAAATATCTTTGAGAACAGTGATTTTATCCTGATGCTCAACCAGGCCGCCGGCGACCGGCAGATCCTGGCAAAACAGCTGAATATTTCGCCGTATCAGCTGTCCTATGTGACCAATTCAGGAGAAGGCGAAGGGCTTTTGTTTTATGGCAGTACGATCATCCCGTTTAAGGATAAGTTTGATAAGAGCCTGAAACTGTATTCCCTGATGACGACAAAACCAGAAGAAGTTAAAGATTAACCGACCATTTACCGTTTCCAGTAAATGGTCTTTCTTTTTGCAAAGGAGGTGGAAAGTCTGGCAGGAGTGAAATATACCGCCAAAGAAAAAACGGTACAGAAGATGACCAGGGATGGTCTGACGGAAGAACATATCGGAGATGGTCAGAAAAAAGATATGCCGGATAAAACCAGGGGGCGTCCGTCCGCCAGATTTGAAAAACAGATCCGGGAGGCATCTCTTCGACAGGAGGAGGTGTCTGCAGGAGAAAGCGTTGATGGCTCCAAATTGGAGCGGCGCATATCAGTGGATGGAGATCCGCAAAGCAGACAGCGGATAACTGCAGACAGTGAAAAGGTAAGGAACCGGTCAGAAAAAATTCGGGATCATGAGACGGTTCCAGACACAGACGGACTGGATGGTCAGAAATCCCAGATCAAAACCAGACAGAAAAAGGCCCGTCTGAAAGAAGAACAGGCAAAATCCGGGCGACTGGCTTTTGATGATGAAGGAAGCCAGATGGTCCGGGGAGCCGGAATGGGAGTAGGACGCAAGGCCGCAGGAACAGCGGCATCTGCCGCTTCGGTATATGTTCATGTGAAAGCATCAGAGGAAGCGGATGATAACGCTGCTGTAGATGCTGCTTCGGCTGGGGAGCTGATGACAGAACGGGCTGCGGTGAGCTTGAAACGTACTCAGGACCGGAGTAAAAGAGCGGACGTCCGCGCCAGCCGGCGGGGGATCCATATGGAGAGTACTTCGGAAAGCAGATTGAAATTCACGCAGGGAGGGCAGGAAGGGACAGGAAGTACCTCTTTTAATAAGAAGAAGCAGGAAGACCGCCAGACTGTTATGAACCGTTTTTTTCAGCGGAAACGCCATAAAGAGGCTTATCAGTCTGCGAGAAGCGGGGCGGCCTCAGGAAAAGCAGGAGCCTCAAAAGCAGCTGCCGCAGCCGAGACTATGACCACTAAGGCAAAGAACGCCTTAAAAGAAGTGGCAAGAAGGAACCATGAAGTATTTGCCGTCCTGGGAATCTTTGGACTTCTCTTCCTTTTGATCGCCGTGGCCTTTTCCAGCTGCAGCGCTTCGGTACAGGGGAGCGGATCTGTCATCGGGATTACTACATATCCAAGCTCAGACGAAGATATTTATGCGGCAGAGAACGCCTATGCTGCGTTGGAAGCGGCACTGAATGAACAGATTAACCAGATGGAGTCCACGCATCCCGATTATGACGAATACAACTATAACGTGAGTGAGATTTCTCATAATCCTTATCATCTGATCTCATACCTGACTGCGAAATACGGAGACTGGACCTATGCCGATGTAGAGGCGGAGATTGAATCTTTGTTTTCGGAGCAGTATTCGCTCCATACAGAAGGACGGACAGAGACCGTGACGGAGACCCGGACGGTGCGTGTAGGAGAGTCATTAGGACAGGTAGTCACGAGCGGCTACTGCAGCTGTTCCATCTGCTGCGGTCAATGGTCCGGCGGACCGACCGCCAGCGGAGTTTATCCCACAGCCAACCATACCCTGGCGGTGGATGCCTCTAACCCAATCGTCCCGATGGGAACAAAAGTTGTGATGAATGGTGTGGAATACACCGTAGAAGATACCGGGGCTTTTGACCGGTACGGTGTAGATTTTGATGTTTATTATGACGATCATGCATCCGCTTCCGCTCATGGACACAAGACCTGGGAATGTTATCTGGCTGATGATAACGGGACCAATGAGGTAACTGTGACAGATACCAGGACAGTCAAAATCCTGTATGTGACCCTCACAAACCAGGGACTTGACGCAGTAGCGCGGGAAAACCTGGATGAGGAACAGCTGATTCTTTACAATGCGCTGAATACAACGCTTGGAAACCGGGATTATCTCTGGGACAGCGGAGCGATTTCCGGAGGATCCGGGGGCATGGACTACGATATCCCGCCGGAAGCACTGGAAGATGAAGGGTTCGCTCGGATGATCCACGAAGCGGAGAAATATCTGGGTGTTCCTTATGTATGGGGAGGATATTCCCCGTCAGGATTTGACTGTTCCGGATTTGTTTCCTATGTAGTAAACAACTGCGGCAACGGATGGAATTACGGACGACTGACAGCAGAAGGGCTGCGGGGACAGTGTACTTACGTGGCACCGGGAGAAGCAAAACCTGGAGATCTGATTTTCTTCCAGGGAACGTACAATACGTCCGGAGCATCTCACATCGGTATCTATGTAGGTAATGGAATGATGATCCACTGCGGGGATCCGGTCCAGTATGCAAATATCAACAGCAGTTACTGGCAGCAGCATTTTATGTGTTACGGCAGGCTGCCATAGGATGGAGGTGAGGATTTGAATAAAAAGATCAGACGGTATCTGGAAGAGATTGAGAAGACGGAGAAAAAGATCGCAGATCTCCAACAGTATCTGAAAGGGATCAAAAGCGCCTTGAAAGAGGAAGAAAATAATGAAATGATCCGGGCGATCCGGGGCATGAAGCTGGAGGGGGAAGAACTCCTCCAGTTCCTGGACGGGCTGAAAGACGGAAATGTTCGCTTTGAAGTCGGAAAGAAGACGGATGGGAGCGGAAAAGGGTCTTTCGTCCGGCAGGATTCAAATACAGAAAGAGAGGATGAGAATGATGAGAAAGAAATGGAATAAGCGGGTACTGGCTGCAGTCATGGCTGCGGCCATGATCCTGGGAACGTCAACAACAGCATTTGCCAATGCTTCTCCTCCGGAAGGGCAGGAGGCAGCACAGGAACAGTCTGCTTCGGCCGGGGAAAACGGTCAGACGGAAAATGTCCCGGCAGATGCAGCAACTGAGACACCTCAGACAGAACCGGTGCTGGAGGAAGACGGGACCGGAGGCACGGCATTTACCACTCCCGGGAACGCACAGGTGCAGGATGATATTACAGAAGATGGAAGTAAGGAGTTCCTGACAATCACGACCAAAAATAATAATACATTTTATCTTGTGATCGACAGGAGCGCATCGACTGAAAATGTCTATCTGCTTTCTCAGATCGATGAAAACGATCTGCAGGAATTTCTGAAAGACGGTGCTGTATCGGTATCAGAAAAACAGGAACCGGCTGTTGTGCTGGAAGAAGAATCTCAGACAGGAGCATCTGCGGAAACCGGTCAGGAAAAAGAGCCGGCCGTTGAGGAGGAGCCAGAAGAGGAAGTCTCCGGCAATGCGGCAGGACTGATCGTGATTTTCCTTGCGGCGGGAGCCGGTATCGCGGCTTATTACTTCCTTAAGATCCGGAAAAAGAAAGCGATAGAGGAAGAAGAGGATGAGGAAGGGCTTGAGCTGGACGATGGCCTGGAAACTGTGGATGAACGGGAAGAAACCAGATAAAAGATTTTATGGAGAGGGATTGCACAAAGCTCTCTCTCTTTTTTCATTGAAGGAGGAATAGACGTATGTATCTTGTGATTGCAGAAAAACCAAGCGTATCAAGAGCGATCGCCCGTGTGATCGGGGCGGAGAACAGGGAGGAAGGATTTCTTTCCGGAAAGGGCTGTATCGTGAGCTGGTGTCTGGGGCATCTGGCGGAATATCTGCCGCCGGATGGCTATGATAAAAGATATGAAAGCTGGAAGTATGAAGATCTTCCTATCATTCCGGATGAGTGGAAACTGGCAGTTTCCCAGGAGAAAAAAGAACAGTTTTATACACTGAAACGGCTGCTGAACAGTCCGGATGTAGAGTATGTGGTAAATGCCTGTGATGCAGGAAGAGAAGGGGAACTGATCTTCCGGCGGGTGTACCAGCTTTCCGGAAGCAGAAAGCCGGTGAAGCGTCTCTGGATCAGTTCTATGGAAGACAGTGCAATCAGGGCGGGCATGGAACAGCTGAAAGATGCAGAAGAATACCGGAATCTGGCGGAGGCGGCTGTCTGCCGTGCAAAAGCGGACTGGCTGGTAGGAATGAACGCGACCAGGGCATTTACAACCAAGTATTATAAGAAACTTACAGTAGGAAGGGTTCAGACCCCGACGCTTGCCATGCTGGTAGAGCGGATGGAACAGATCAAAAAGTTCCGGAAGGAGAAGTATTTCAACGTGGAACTGGATTGTGACGGCATGAAAGCGGAACGGCAGAAGATCTTTGATCCGGAGGAAGCTGAAAAACTCCAGAACCTGTGCGACGGGAAAGAAGCTCATGTGATGTCCTGTGAGAGTGTAGAGAAGAAGGTGAAACCACCCAGACTCTACGACTTAACTACCCTGCAAAGAGAGGCAAACCGCATTTATGGTTTTACGGCGCAGCAGACTCTTACGGCTGCCCAGAGACTTTATGAAGAAAAACTGATCACCTATCCAAGGACAGACAGTAATTTCCTTACTGAAGATATGGAGACAACTGCCAGACAGGTGATCCGTGTGATCCATGAGAAATATCAGCTGATGGGGCCTTTTGATAAACCGGAAAAACCGGATCTTAGCCGGGTCATGAACAATAAAAAAGTGTCCGATCACCATGCAATCATCCCCACCATAGAGCTTGCGGATGCTCATCTGGACGATCTGAAGGAAACGGAGCAGAAGATTCTGTTTCTGATTGCCGTACACATGGTGGAGGCTGTCAGCAGGGAGCATGTTTTCCGTGAGATTTCTGTGGAAGTTGAATGCGAGGGTGAGCATTTCCATGCGAAAGGGAAAGAGATTATGGAACAGGGCTGGAAGATTTACGAAGCTTGTCTCCGAAATCCGGACGGAATTGCTATAGAGGATCCGAAAGAGGCTCCAAAGGAGACGATTCCAAAGGTGAAAAAAGGGAAGACCTTCTATCATGTGGAAGCAAAGGTGACGGAACATTTCACTTCTCCGCCGAAACCCTATACGGAGGATACGCTGCTTGCAGCAATGGAGACGGCAGGAAATAAGGAATTTGATGCGGATACAGAGAAGAAAGGACTTGGGACTCCGGCAACCAGGGCATCGATCATTGAAAAACTGGTCCATTCCCAGTACGCCTGCAGGAAAGGGAAACAGATCGTGGCTACAGATGACGGACAGTCCCTGATCGAGATCCTTCCGGATTATCTGAAATCGGCATCTATGACGGCCGAATGGGAGAATCAGCTGCTGGAAATGGAACACGGAAAGATCCAGCCGGAACAGTTCCTGACTGGGATCCGGAATCTGATCACGATGATGCTGAACGGATGCGATCAGATCAGTGAAGAAGAGTCCGGCAGATTTCAGAGTCGGGAAAGCATCGGAACCTGTCCTGTGTGTGGAAGCCTGGTTTATGAAGGGAAAAAGAATTTTTACTGCAGCAGCAGAGAGTGTAACTTTGCACTCTGGAAAGAAACCAGATATCTGCAAAATATGAGAAAAACCATTGATAAGCGGATGGCGGCAGAACTTTTGAAGAACGGAAGCACCCATGTGAAAGATTTGTATTCCGCAAAGAAAGATCGTTATTTTGAGGCGGATCTTATGATGAAAACGCAGGATGAGGGGAAGGTAGAATTTTCCCTGTCCTTTCCGAAGAATAATTACAACAAAAAAACCAAAAAAAGAGCATAGGAGGAAGTGCATATGAATTTTGAAGCATTTATGGACTCGATAAAGAAACATATCAAAGAATATCTTCCTGAGTCATATCAGGATGCCCAGGTCACAATCCGGGAACAGCAGAAACTGAATAACCGGTATATGGGGCTTACCGTGATCAGGCCGGGAGACGATCGGATCCCCACAATTAATCTGACTGACTTGTACAGGCAGTCCTATGAAAATCCACGGTTCCGTATCACGGATGTACTTGAGCAGATATCGCAGATCATCCAGAGAGAACCGGAGCGCTTTGATGTGAGCCGCCTTACTCAGTATGAAGAAGCGAAAAAACATCTTTTCATGAGAGTATCTAATGCGGATAAAAATGCACAGGTGCTGGGAGGCGTACCTTTTGTTGAGCGGGAAGATCTGGCCATTACGTTTCACATTGCTGTTGAGGAAACGGAAATGGGAAGAGCTTCTGCCATTGTAACCACCCAGATGATGGAGACTTATGGAGTGACCAGAAATCAGCTTTATAAGGATGCTCTGGCAAACAGTCCGGTTATTGCGCCTGTAAAAATTAATAATTTGGGGGAAGTGCTTGGTAGGATAACTCTTGAAGAAATGGCGGAGATGGGAGCGCCGGAAGAAGAGATCCGTGAGGCAGAAGAAATGATTGCAGAGGTAAATCAGGATAACCCGTTTATTGTAGTCACTAATAACAGCGGATTGAACGGGGCTTCTGCTATCTTCTATCCGGGCGTTATGGATCAGCTTGGCGAAGAGATAAAAGGTGATTTCTTCATCCTTCCGTCATCTGTGCATGAAATCATCGTTGCTCCTGATGATGGAAAACTTTCTTATCCGGAATTGAAAGAGATGGTGACTGAAATTAATGCAACGCAGGTTGCTCCGGAAGACCGCCTGACAGATGAAGTGTATCACTACGATACCAGAGACCATGTATTTGAAAAAGCTGAGTCTTTTACAGAGAGAAAAAGGGCGAAGGAGCAGGATATTGGAAAACAGGAATCTGTTAAGGAGGCAGCGGCAGAAAAAGCTGCCCATCCGGAGCGGATCAAACATAAATCTGCGGAGATGACACTGTAAGAATTATCACATATAATCCCTGCCGCCTGTCATTGGACAGCGGCGGGAATTATTTATAAGGAGGAAATGAGATGGAAGAAATTAGAAGTACGACTTTTCAGCTCGAAGGAAAAGATCTTCAAAGTATTTTGAAATCTTTGGAAAAGGGCATTTCTGAAATATTTAACAGTGAAAGATACACAAAATACCTGCAGACAATGTCAAAATTCCATAGTTATTCTTTTAATAATACAATGCTGATCGCACTGCAGCGGCCGGATGCAACGCTTGTTGCCGGATACCAGAACTGGAAGTCTATGGGACGGCAGGTAATGAGCGACGAGAAAGGAATGAAAATAATTGCACCGGCGCCGATTAAGAAAAAAATGATGAAGGAGGTTCTGGATGAAGAAGGACGTCCAATTCTGAATGAAAAAGGGGACTCGATCATGGAAGAGGTTGAAGTGAAGATCCCAAAGTTCAAGGTTGTTACAGTCTTCGATATCGCTCAGACAATCGGAGAACCGATTGAACTGATGATACCGGAAGAGCTGAAAGAGGCTGTGAATAATTATGATCTGTTTATGAAGGCAATTACGGAAGTTTCCTCGGTGCCGATCCGATTTGATGAGATTTCAGGAAATGCAAAGGGGTATTATCACAATGAAGACAAGGAGATCGTGATCCGGAAGGGAATGAGCGAAAGTCAGACGATTAAAACGGTTATCCATGAATCCGGGCACGCCAGACTCCATGACCGTGATGAAATGAAAGCGAAAGCGGAAATGAAAGACAGGATGACTGCTGAAGTGGAAGCAGAGTCTGTTGCCTACTGCGTTTGCTATGCCTTTGGCCTGGATACCTCTGAGTATAGTTTCCCGTACATTGCAAACTGGAGTTCTGGCAAGGATATGAAAGAATTGAAATCTTCGATGGATTTGATCCGCCACACAGCAGGAGAAATGATCGATGAGCTAAGTGCAAAGATGCAGGAGCTGTTAGCAGAGAGAGGCCTGCCGATGAAAGAGGAGAAGAAAAGGAAATTCCTTCCCGCTATGGAAGCGGCAGGATATTACCTTGATGAGAAGCGCAGTACCGATGACCAACTTCGGTTTGTGCCGGACGGTGTACATCAATTATCGGGGGTTCTGTATGCAGATTCCTGGGATGATGTAGAGTCCTGGTTTGGACAGGGCGGTATCGATGATCAGTTTACGGCAGAACGGATCCAGAGAGTTCTTTATCCGGAACGGTTTGAAAAAAGTTCAGAAGAGATGATGTATGAAGACAACGGGGAGCGATTTTCTATCTATCAGATCAAAGAAGGATCAAAAGCAGAGCAGTATAGATTCCTTGGCATGGATTATATCAATAAAGAAGGGCTGGAAGTGGTCGCTGCGGATTATGAATGTGTTTATTCCGGAATTCTATTGAAATCGGATGATCTGGAAACACTTTACAGCATGTTCAATGATCTGCCGCCCGCTGACTTCAAAGCCCATTCTATGTCGGTCAGTGATGTGGTGGTCATGAACCGGAATCATGAACTGCGGGCCTATTATGTGGATCAATTTGGATTTACAGAACTTCCGGCTTTCGCACTGGAAAGGAAGGCAGAGCTGGGACTAGGTCAGCTAACGGCGAGGGACAGCCAGTTGGATGAAGAGCCCAATATCCGGTTTTATGTGGCTGAGTGTTCAGAATTTCCTGTTCTGGGAGAGTGCCACCAGGATCTGTCACTGCAGGAAGCCTTTCGGATCTATGACAGCATTCCGCCGGAGCGGATGCATGGAATAAAGTGTATTGGATTCGATCTGAAGGATGGAAGCGATTATGAAGGTGAATTTGAGCTGGTCAGTGGAAACCGTGTCCAGAAAGAAACAATTAATTCAATTCCTTATTTCCGGGAAAATGTTCATGTGCAGAAAGCGATAGCGGAGGCTGAAAAGGAACTGAAAGCCCGTGAAGAGGCAAGAACCGTACCAAAGAATGAAAATAAAGAAGAAAAGATTACGCTCAAGAGAAGGGAGGAATGTTTATGAGCCAGACACGATTTGATGAAGATGAATTAACGCTGGTAGCCGCTTATGCTGCTAGAACCAGGGAGGAAACCATAGATATCCTGAAGGGGACGCTGGATGTCTTAGAAGATACGAAGGAAGATGTCTCTGATGAAGAGATGATCCTCTTACTGTCATCCACAATAGAGAAATTGCAGCAGGTGGAAGATGATTATTTCTATTCCCTGGATCTGAGGGAGTATCTGAAAATATAGAGGAGGACGATGATGAGAACTGATCAGTATGCACTATATCGTGTAGATCTCAATACTGCCGGGAAAGCCCTGTGGAAAAAACCGTATGATCAGGTAAAGAGTGAAAATCGTCAGATACGGATTGACTTCTACCGTCAGATCCATATTTCAAATATTTCCGCAGGAGAAGCGATAATGGATATATGGGAAAGAACTGCCGATATAAGAGACGTCAGTGACGTCATTGTTGTGAATCGGAATGGAGAAGTATCCTGCTTTTATGTGGATGAGAATACGCCCAGAAGGATTTCCGGTTTTATACGGATCAACTCATCAGGAGCGCTTGTGACACTGGATACGAAAGATTATAGAATTGACGGCATGGAAGGAAACTGGATGGCTACGGATGAGATCATCATAGATGGGAGACAGTTCTTTCTTATGGAACATCAGGACTATCACCGTCAAACAGCAAGAGTGATTCTTGATTGTTATGGGAAGAAGATCATGGAAGAGTGCGGAAATGGATTTGATCAGAGGGTAAAGGAGATCCTTCATGGATATGTGCAAAAGAATCTTATAAAGAAAGCGGATCATAATAAAAAACAGAATAGACAAAGGCGGTTGAATAGACTGGAACTGTGGCAGAAAGCATATGAGAATGGCCATTATGAGAGAAGTTGGGAGTCCGGGATGGAAGTCAACTATGATGCTATAGACGGGTGTGTGAATCATCAGAAAGATCATCCTGGGAAGGCGCTTCCGGATCCGGAAAAGAAACCTAAAAAACGCATGTCTGTTATAAAAAGACTCCGGGAGAAACAGATTGCTATTGCAAAACGATCCGGAAAGCCTCTCCCCAGGTATCTTGAGCAACAGATGGTAAGAGAGAAGGTTTGACCGCGGACCAGTCCAGGTGCGTTTTATAATGAAAAAGCCTCATCGCAATGGCACTTTTTGAACATAAAATTCGTAAGGCGGTAGTTTATATGTCTGAGTAGATAAGCGTCCAGTTCATATGATAGGAAGGGAGAATTCAGAAAAAGAAACGATCATACTGTTTAACGAAACAGAGGATCAGGTTAATATCTATACTTATAATGTCAGTTTAAAACGCCGGCTGGTAAATTTCAGCAGGAAATATCCGAAGGTGTGTAGGAGATGTAAATAAGGAAGGCAGTGTGACGTATCTTTTTGATAAGAGTAGGTTGTCTATTCATTTGGTGCCGCCTTATGATGCCAAGAGGATTGAAAGTCGTACTGGTAATTTACCTACAAAATAATTTACTAGAGTACGGATGATTTATTATTAAGGGTTGTTCGAATTGTAAAGGCCTGAGATATGCTCTCGGGTCTTTTTTATGTTGATGAAAAAAATTTTTTCTGAGCATTTTAAGTGTTTGGAATCTAGAGTTAGGTAGAAAGCTAAGTGAAAATCTTGGACTTTCTAAGGAAATATTGAGCAGAATTACCCTGTGTGATATAATCAAAAAGATATATGCGTTTTGATTAAAGTCTGTTATGAGAGGGTGGAAAATAAGACTATGGAAATGAATTACGATAAATTATGGAAGTTGCTAATTGGTAAAAAATGAACAGGACGGATTTGCATGAGTAAGAGCATGTGTTGATTAATTGAAATAAGCCCGTCTTGTGGGACAACATATTGGGTAGAATTATGATGCCGGAGTATACAATACCGGTATTTTAACTCTAAATGAAAGGGAGCGTGCCTATGGGAACAATCATAGAGCTTCATCAGGTACCTGATGAACAAGCGATGCTCACAAGGCTGCTGGTTTATCTTAGGGCTTTTCAGAAGATGATGGAGCCAAAATCAGTCAGTAAAGAATTAGCGGATGGCCTTTTGGCTTGTAAAGAAAACCGGCGGAGCATGAAACTGGAACAGATTTTCAACGTTGTTCTGGATAAGTATCCAGACGGAGTGACCATAAAGGATATTGATGTTATGTTCAATCCTGATTATAAGGTGGACGTGCTGAAGATCCTGATTGCGACCAGGAAAAGGAAAAATTATAGTGTGATCTGGCCGGGGAAATTTGAAGACGGAAAGCTTATTTATGGGGAAGAAGGATATCCGGATTACAAGGTCTTTAATATAGCAGATTACGATATTACGTGCGTGCGATAGGAGGAAATACAAATGAAGTATTCAGAACTGATCAGCTTTAAGCCGATTGAGTCTACGATCCAGCTGCTTGAAACAGCGGATAAGAAGGTTGCTCAGGATATGGTGCAGACATATGTTATGTCCGACACGATGGCAGAGAATATCAAGGCTACCGTCATAGATCAGTTGCAGATGGAAGAAGTGGTAGATAACAAGGCAGTTATGATTGTTGGTAACTATGGTACAGGTAAATCTCATCTTATGTCTGTGATTGCTGCTATCACTACTGATGCAGAGAATCTTGAATATGCTCAGAACAAGAGATTTGCAAAAGACATGGAGATTGTTGCCGGAAAATTCGAGGTGCTGAGGCTTAAAGTTGACGGTCTGACGATGCCGCTGAGAGAAGTGATTCTGGCTGAGATCGAAGATGATTTCGCAAATCGCGGAATTGATTATACGGTTCCGAATTTGAATAATGTTCGTGATAATGCTCGCTTGATTAAAGAAGTGATGCAAGCATTCCAGTCAAAGTATCCGGATAAGGGATACATGATTGTTGTCGATGAGTTGCTTTCCTATCTGACATCCCGTGATGAGAGACAAATCGTTCTGGATCTGGCGTTTCTTCAGTCGATGGCGGAGATGTGCTCCAAATCAAGAATCCGTCTTATCTGCGGTGTACAGGAGAAGGTGTTTGATAATCCGAGATTCAGCTTTGTCAGTGAGACGCTGAAAAAGGTTGGTGACCGTTTTACTCAGATTATTATCACGAAGGAAGCGACAGCTTATGTTGTATCAGAGCGTATTCTGAAGAAGACGCCGGAACAGAAGGCAATGATCCGACAGCATCTGGAGAAGTTTTCCGGACTCTATGGTGGCATGTCATCAAAGATGGAGGATTTCGTTGATCTGTTTCCGATTCATCCATCATATATTGATGTGTTCAATAAGATTTATGTCATTGAGAACAGGCATATTTTAAAGAATATCTCAATGACGATTAAGGATATATTTGATGAGCAGGTTCCGAAGGATGCACCGGGCATAATCTCATTTGATAATTACTGGCCTGCGATCAAATCGAATGGTCTGCTGAAAAGTGATGTCACGATCAGTCGTGTAGTTGGTGCTAGTGGACAGCTTGAAGAGATTATTGACCGGTCCTTTGCAAAGGCAGCTTATAAGCCAATGGCAAAGCAGATCATTTATGCACTGAGCGTGCATCGTCTTACTACAAACGGTTTGGATGTGCAGTTTGGTCTTACTGCAGAAAATCTGAAAGATGATCTTTGCTTGTATTTGCCGATGCCGGAGCAGGACGCTGATTTCCTTCTTGGCGCTGTCAATGCGACGTTGAAGGAAATTATGAAGACAGTTTCCGGACAATTCATCATCCATAATGAGGCTAATAACCAGTATTACATCGATGTTGATAAGGTTGTTGACTATGATGAGCGTATCAAGCAGAAGTCTTCTATGATGGCGGAAAGTGAACTGAACCGCTATTTCTATAGCGTCGTTTATGGATGCCTGGAATGGGATGCCAAGGAATATGTGAATGGATTCAAGATCTATCAGTACGATCTGAATTGGGATTCTCATAACATTTTCCGTGAAGGATATCTGTTCATGGGACTTCCGGGAGAGAGAAGCACAGCTCAGCCGGAAAGAGATTTCTATATCCATATCATGCCTCCTTTCGGCGATGTGAGTGCTGACACACATAACCTGGATGATGAAGTATATTTCTATTTCCGCGGAAGCGAAGATTTTAAGGAAGACCTGAGACTGTATGCTGCAGCCAATGCGCAGGCCGATATCAGTGAGGGTAAGGATAAAGATGCTTATCTGAACAAAGCTGTAATTCTAAAAAAGAAGCTGGTCAAGTATCTGAGCGAGAATAAGAATACCTGCTTCAACGTAACCTATAAATGCCATATGAGGCAGCTTATTGAAGTTCTGAAGGGTAAGTACAATAGAGATATGACCTTCAAGGATACCATTGATCTGGCAGCTTCGATTTGTCTGGATGAATATTTTGGAACGATTTATCCTGAATATCCGGTTATGAAGACTAAGATCACCAGAAAAAATCAGGCTGAAAATGTCAGAGCAGCTTTCGATTATTATGCCGGAAGGAAGAATCAGCAGGCAACGGCTATGCTGCAAAGTTTTGGAATTCTGGATGGCGATAAGATCCGTCCGGAAGGTTCAAAGTATGCTTCCTATTACATTGATATGCTGAAGAAATTGCAGCCGCAAGGGGTGCTGAATTATTCGGATATCTTTGAACCTGCTAATGACAATATGTTTGTAGATAAGGAATTTAAAATCAATTTCCTTTTCACTCCGATTATATTCCTGTCGCTTGTATATGCCGGTTATGCCGTTATTACTCTTAAGGATGGCAGTACGTTGACAGCTTCAACACTGGATAAGGTTCCGAAGACAAGCGTATCAGATCTGTACGAGTTTAAATATCTGTCCAGACCGGCACAGCTGTCTATGGCAGAACTGAAGAAGCTGTTCGAGGTTTTTGAGATTAATCCGGCACTGCTGGATAATCCGAATGATCGCGAGAAAGGGGTTATGGAACTCCTCCAGAAGGCAAAGGATATCACCAATAGTGCGGTAGTAGCTGACCGCAAACTAATGGAAGGTTTTGAACTGTGGGGAGAACCGCTGGCAAATCAGCAGCAGGTGAATATGATGCATAATGCTGCCAATGCTGTGAAGAATGAATTTAGTAACTATCAGGCCAAGTTCAATACACCTGCTAAGCTCAATAATTTCGGGCTGTCTTATGAACAAATAGAAGATCTGGATAAGCAGATTCAACTGCTGAGAAGGATACCGGAATATATCACCTTCAAGAGCGAATGTCAGGACATCGTTACCTACATTTCAGCTATTGAATATATTGATCTGGGAGCGAGCATGAAGTCCGCGATTGAAGATGGAAAAGCAGACTTCAGAGAAATTCGTGACAGTATCATGGATGGTACAGCCGGTGACGTAGCTGCCGGTAAGGTTGTAGCAAAACTGGATAAGATCAAAGAAAAGTACATCGATATTTATTTCGAGGAGCATAAGAAAAAGAGACTTGGAATTGATGATGCAAAGCGTCGAGGACAGATTCAGGAAGGGCAGGCGCTCAGCAATCTTAGGAAGTTGAAAGGTATTGAAATTTTTTCCGGAGTAAAGCTTTCTGAACTGGAGCAGAACATGGCTGAGCTGAAGGTATGCTACAGCCTGACTCCGCAGGATCTGAAGAATAGTCCGATCTGTCCACACTGTCGTTTCAGTCTGGAAGATAAGGCAAAAAATGTTGTGGGTCAGATGGAGCAAATGGAAAATTGTATCGACCAGATGACTGCTGAATGGACAAAGACACTGTTGGATACACTCTCTGATCCCATTCTCCTTGACCAAAAGAAGTTTCTGAAAGATCAGGAAGCAAGGGTTATTGATGATTTCGTTTCAAGTGGTACGCTGCCGAAGAAAGTGGATGACTTCTTTGTCAATAGTATCAATGCTCTTTTGAAAGGCTTTGAACCGGTAGTAATCGAGATGGAGGATCTAATGCATCAACTGGAAGAACTTCCGCCGATGGATGAGAGTTCCTTTAAGGCTAAGATCAATGACATCGTTGCAAGATATACAAAAGGGAAGGATACCAGTAAGCTGAGGATTATAGTGAAAAGGAATTAAGGTATGTCTGGATTCATAGCAATAACATCGGAGGAATGGATTGAGTATCTGAAAAATAACAATAAGGATTTGGCCCTCTTCTGGTGTAAGAAAAAAACGTTTAAAGCATTAAAATATGGCGAAGATTTCTACTTCTTGAGACGATCAAGTTTTAAATCAAATGCGGACAGGTTTATAGTGGGAAAAGGATCATATGTAGAGTTCAGAATAATGCATAGCAATATAATCTGGTCAGAATATGGAAATAGCGTTGGATATAAAGAGAAAGAAGAGTTTTTAAAAAATGTAAAGAAAATATATGGAGAGGATATCGCAGACTTAGGATGTATAGTTCTCAAGAATTTGGTTTTTTATGAGAAACCAGTGTCTATTCATGAATGTGGCATTGATTTTTCGCCATACATAGTGTCAGGGAAAACTATTACTAACGAGGATTGCGAAAAGATTAAAGCCGCTAAGGAGTACTAACATGAACAATTTCAATTTTTCGAGTGCAGATATTGATAAGGTGAGAGGAATCGCTGGATTCCCAGAGGCGTCAGATGAAAATATAATCGCGTTATCTGATGCTCCGAGATATACGGCATGTCCCAATCCTTTTATTGAGCAATTTATAAGAGAGAACGGGGAAATATATGATGAAGCAACAGATGATTATAGTTGTGAGCCATACTCTGAAGATGTAGAGGCAAATAAGCATGACCTTATATATAACATTCATGGCTATCATACAAAGGTACCTCCAAAAGCTATAAAGAAATTGATATGTCACTATACAAAACCTGGTGATATAGTTTTTGATGGATTTTGTGGATCCGGAATGACGGGTATAGCTGCGCAAATGTGTTCTGAGAATAAAGGCGATATGCTTGGACGTAAGGCAATAGTCAATGATCTTGCATCCTATGCTACATTTATTACAGCTAATTACAATAACCCCAATGGCAACAATACTATATCAGAAATCCGCAAGATTATCGAAGATATAAAAGCAAAGTATGGACAGTATTATCAAACTGTTCATGTAATAGGAGATCGTGTTCAAACCGGGGTTGACGGAAAACCCATATACGGAAAAATAAATTATGTTGTATGGACAAATATGTATTATTGTCCTCATTGCTCTGGAGAAATAAATTATTACAAAGTAATGATGGCAAATGGTGGGAAATCCACTCAAAAAATGATCAAGTGCCCACACTGCCAAGCTGTAACAGATAGGGCGAAGTTAGATATTAAATATGAAGTATCCTATGATGCCAGACTTGGGAAGAATACAGAATTACCAGAACATGTTCCTGTGCTCATCAATTATTCTGTTGGAACCAAGAGATTTACTAAAGATCCAGATGCTGAAGATTTTCGAAAACTTGATGAAATTAAACGGATGGAATTTAAACCATATCCAGTTAATGAGATGATGCATGGTGATGAAACGGAAAGACTGTTTAGAGTAGGGATAACACATGTTAAGCAACTGTATCCAGTCAGAACCTTGTTCTTTTTGGCTGAGTTTTTTGATAGGTTCAAAGATGATAACAAAAAACTGTTTTTATTCACAAGCGCAATTCCTAAACTGACAATTCTTAACCGTTATATGCCAGAACATGGAAGCCGTGCTCTTGTTGGACCTCGTGCTGGGACCTATTATCTGCCAAATCTATTTGTAGAAAATGATGTAATAGGACAGCTTGAATTTCAACTTAACAAGTTAAGTAATCTTGTATATGAAAAAGGGAAAGTATGTGTTACCACGCAGAGCACAACGGATCTGTCCAATATTCCTGATAATTGCATAGACTATTGCTTTATCGATCCTCCTTTCGGAGCAAATATAATGTATTCAGAGCTGAATTATGTTGCGGAGAGTTGGCTTAAGGTTTTTACAAACAATAAAGAAGAAGCAATTATTAATAAATCACAGGAAAAGCAAGTAGTTGAATATCAGGATATTATGACAAGGTGTCTTGGAGAAATCTATCGGATATTGAAACCAAATAGATGGTTAAGTGTGGAGTTTCATAATTCTAAAAATGCTATTTGGATGGCAATCCAGGAATCTATAGGTAGGGCGGGATTTGTAATTGCTGATGTTCGCACCTTAAACAAGGAAAAAAAGACAATAAATCAATTCACAACTAGCGGCTGCGTAGATCAGGATTTGATAATAACAGCATATAAACCTAAAAATGGTTTCAGGCGTGAGTTCATGAAGACCCCTGGAGAAGTTGAAAATGTATGGGGGTTTGTGACACAACATTTGGAAAAGCTTCCAATTGTTGTTGATGCAGATAAGAACGGAAAGTTAGACATTGTTGCAGAACGGCAAGCAACACTTCTTTTTGATCGAATGGTTGCTTATCATATAATGAATGGAGTGCCTGTACCTTTGGATGCAAGTGATTTTTATGCTGGGTTAGATGAACGTTACTTGATGAGAGATGGGATGTATTTTTTGCCAGATCAAGTAAACGAATATGATACTGCAAGAATCAAGATGGATGTTGAACCTGTTCAATTTAGTCTGTTTATCACTAATGAAAAGACAGCTATTGCTTGGCTTTACCAACAGCTTGATACACCGCAGACATATGCAGAATTACAGCCTAAGTTTTTGCAAGAGATAAAGTCTGTTGACAAGTACGAATCAATGCCTGAATTGCAGGTGATATTAGAAGAAAACTTTTTAATGGATGAAAATAATAAATGGTATATACCGGATGTTACAAAGGAAGGTGATGTGGCAAAATTACGCGAGAAGAAGCTTTGGAAAGAATTTGAAAGCTATCTTTCTTCAAAAGGAAAACTGAAAAAATTTCGTTCTGAGGCCATTCGTGCAGGGTTTGCACGTCTTTGGAAAGATAAGAATTATCAAGCAATCGTAGACATGTCCGAACGTCTTCCTGCGCAGACTGTTCAAGAGGATCCAAACATACTGATGTACTATGATATTAGTCTTAGCCGTATATAATGGCACGTGAAAGCGGGGTGTTGTTATGAGCATTGTTTCAAAAATCAATCCGCTGCTCACTTTGGAGTATATGCAGACGGAAAGTGAAAATAAATATTTTGACAGGAAGTCCGGACGGATCAAGGTATCGGATCTGGCATCTCATATTTCAGCTTTTGCGAATGCTGACGGTGGTACGCTGGTGATTGGTATCAGTGATAAAAAACGGACATTGGAAGGAATCAATTTCTGTGGAGATGTCAAGATCAACGAATTCATCAATGCACCGAAGGATTGCTGCCGCCCCATGCCGCGATATCGAGAAGAATTTCTTGATATTACTAATGAGAACGGCATACAGGATCGGATACTTCTGCTTCATATAGAGTCTAGCGTTGATCAGGTAATTCGGACATCCAATGACCGGACATATCTGCGGATCGGTGATAAGTCCAAAGAGATGCTGGGAGAGAACCTTCGCAATCTGGAATATGCAAAGGGATCTCGTCATTTCGAGGATGAGATCAATCAGAACGCAACTCTTGAAGACCTGGATCAGGAATTGCTCAAGGCCTATAAGAAGCGAATCGGAGCAGAAAACATTGATACGCATCAGGTGCTTGCGGCAAGAGGTTTCATACAGAAAAGAGACGGAACAGAATACCTGACAAATGCAGCAGTCTTGCTCTTTGCGAAGAACATCATGCGATTTAATATGAACTGCCGTATAAGGTTTATCCGTATTGATGGCTGTGAGATGCAGGTTGGAGCAAACTACAATGTCGTCAAGGATAAAAGCATTGATGAGCCTATTTTAAGATTAGTCGATGCGGTAAAGGCTTATATAGTGGATCAGCTTCGTGTATTTACTAAGCAAGAACACGGAAGTGGTAAATTTGTCGAGAGCCCGGAATACCCGGAATTCCCTTGGTTCGAGGGGATCATCAATGCGGTTGCTCATCGTGACTATGCTGCATCCGGCCAGTTCATCAAAGTCAGTATGTTTGATGATCGGCTGGAGATCGAGAGCCCGGGACGTTTTCCAAATATTGTGACAGCGGACAATATTTCATACACAAGATTCTCACGGAACAAGACGATTGCCAGAGTTATGACAGAATTTGAGTGGGTAAGAGAGCTGAATGAAGGTGTCAAGAAAATCTATTCGGATATGGCAGATGCAGGGCTTCCGGCGCCGGAATATGTTGAAACGCCAAACACGGTAAAGCTTATTCTTCGGAACAATATTGATGAACGGACAGCTTATAGAAATAAAGCGCCAGATAAAGCTTCACATGAGGCTTTAAATGAGGCTATAAATGATGCTTTAAATGAGGATGAAAAAATCATTGTTGAGCTTATACAGGCTGATCCGAGTATAAGCCAGAAGAAAATATCCGAGAGATCTGGCTATTCCAGATCAAAGGTTCAGCGTATTATGAAAAAGCTTTCTGACGATCATGTAGTATATCGTGAGGGAGCGAAGAAAAACGGGCTTTGGAGAGTTGCTGGAAAATAATTGTACAGTAAACATGAGGAGATCTGGTGTTGGAAACAGGTAAATTTGCATTTGATACATCAAGCAGTGCGAGCGTTCAAATATTAGAGAAAATAGAAGCTTGGGGATATACATCCTACCGGGTTTTTAATCCTGCCACCGGCACCGTGTACAAAGTTACTGCGGAACAACTGAAGGAAGACGGCGGGACAAATATTTATGATGAGAATTATCTGCGGTATGTGACATTGCTCTCCCAAATTAAGAATGAGACAGCTGGAGGGCTATTGTCTTCTTTGGCCAGTGGTGTTATTCCGTTGCCACATCAGCTTCACGTGCTAAATAGAGCAATGGAGAGTAATACGATCCGCTATATCCTTGCTGATGAGGTTGGTCTTGGAAAAACAATCGAGGCCGGAATGGTTATCAAAGAACTTAAGACCAGAGGCTTGGTTAAGCGGGTGCTGGTTGTATGTCCGACTGGTTTGGTGACGCAGTGGGCGGCGGAGATGCAGGAAAAATTCCATGAGAAATTCAATGTTATCCTGCCATCTGATTATGATACGATCCGGCGGCTGACGGATAGCGATGATGTTTATGGTCAGTATGATCAGGTGATTTCTCCAATGGATTCTATTAAGCCGATTGAGAAACATGCAGGCTGGACCGATGAGAAAGTAGAAAAATACAACCAAGAACGCATTTACTCCATCATTAACAGCGGTTGGGATCTGGTGATCATAGACGAAGCACACAGGGTAGCCGGATCCACTGGTGAAGTGGCCCGCTATAAGCTGGGACATTTGCTGTCACAGGCAAGTCCGTATCTTTTGCTTTTATCAGCCACACCACATAACGGAAAGACTGAGCCGTTCTTGCGACTGGTAAGGCTTTTGGATGCGGAGTCATTCCCGAACGCTAAATCTATTGTAAAGGAACAGGTGGCTCCCTATTTGATCCGAACGGAGAAAAGAGAAGCCATCGATAATAATGGAAACAAGCTTTTCAAGAATCGTATCACGCATCTTGTAACTCTGAACTGGGATGAGCGCCATTCCATGCAGCGGGAGTTATATGAGCTGGTTACGGATTACGTGTCAAAGACTTATAACATGGCGCTTCGAAATCGTAAGAAAAATATGTGCCTGATTTTCCTGCTTATTATTATGCAGCGAATGGTGACAAGCAGTACGGCGGCGATTAGGCAGGGCTTGGCGAGGAGGCTTCAGGTTCTGAAGTCTCAGAGTACGCATCTTGGAAATCTTACAGAGGAAGATCTGGCTGAACTGGATATTGAAGACGGTGTAGAAGACGCACTGGAAGCTATTTCTCTGGGCATGGAAGAAGAGATCACCGAATTGGGACTCATTATTTCCGCAGCGAAACAGGCAGAATTCCAGCATCCGGATGTGAAGGTGGAGACACTTACGGACACGATTGATTCCATTCTGAATGCAGAGCCGGATCAGAAGATTATTGTTTTCACTGAGTTTATAGCAACACAGGCGTATCTGCAGAAGTTTCTTGAAAACAAAGGATATACCGTATCTATCCTGAATGGGGGCATGAGTATTGACGAGAGAAACGATGCACTTCGGGAATTTCGCGAGAAAACCAGTATCTTCATTTCTACGGATGCCGGTGGTGAAGGATTGAACCTGCAGTTTTCCAATATCATCATCAATTATGACTTGCCGTGGAATCCAATGAAGATCGAACAGCGTTGTGGTCGTGCAGACCGTATCGGTCAGAAAAGGGATGTACATATATATAATTTCATCATCACCGATACAGTTGAGAATCGTGTCAGGGAAGTGCTGGAAGAAAAGCTGTCTGTGATCCTGGAAGAGATGGGCGTCGATAAATATTCGGATGTGCTGGACAGTGAAGTGGCGGAATGTAATTTCACTAATGCCTATATGAATACGATTGCTAAGCCATATAAGCTGGAAGAAAGTTTGAGACCTATCGAAGCAGAGATTCGCCAGCAGCTGAAGAATTCTAATCAGTATAAAGAAATCATCCGTGAGGAAAAGGATTTACAGGTACTGGTTGGTCAGGAATCCGATTTTGATGTGGATGCGGCACTAAGGATGCTGCTTGCATATTACAATGGGTGGCAAGGACAAGAATTCACACTGATCGAACGTATCGGGATGACAGATTCAGAGATTATTAAACATCTGAAAACAGACATCATCCAGGATCGTATGTCACCAATTCTTTCTGTAGGGATAAAGGATCTTCCAAATGAGGAAGGCTTCTTTATGCTTTGGGAACTGTCTGTTTCTGATGAAGATAACAGCAGGAGGTTCGTGCCGATTTTTGTAAATAAGGATTTTGTGCTCAGACCAATGGCCGGGAAGCGGATTATGGAGCAATTTCTGGATGCAAATTCTAAGTTGACTGTTAGTGAAGTACCGAATCTGACTGCAGAGGATTATGAGACACTTGAAAAGATGAGTATGGATTTCGCTTATGATACCTTTGTTGATCTACGTGAGAAGCAGCTGCAGAAGAATCAGGAATCCTATAATAAATATATGTATGCGCTACAGTTGAGAACTGCGGCAGCAGATCATATTGGCATTGAAAACATTAGAAAATCCCGTCTTTTGAGATTGAAAAGAGAGCGGGAGGAAATCGAGAGAAGTTTTGCAAAGGGAAAGCAAGTATATCCTGATTTCCGATTATCATTACTTGTCAGATTGGAGGCGTAGGAAGATGTTTGGAGCCTACGTTTATGAGATTTCTTCAGCAGAGTATGAAAAGTATGTGCTGTTGATTGATAAGGACGGACTGGAAGAGAAAACGGAATATAGCGCCTATTTTGCTGAGCATGGATTTACGGTTATACGCTACGAAAATGATCTGGTTTATCGATCGAAGATGGAAGGACAGATAAAGAGCGAAACCGGAAAGTATCTGATGATAGCAGAATCCGGAGTTTATATTCCGTATGATGTACAAAAGTTTTTCAGAACTACGAAGATTAGTATTGGCAGACTGTTTCCTAAGCTGAATGCAGTGGTTGTTCAGAATGATCCGGAGATGGATATGGATCTTCTTACGATGGCCTATCAAAAGAATTTCTCTGATCTTACCAGTTATAAGGACACAGAGGCTTTTATCCGGGATAACGTCAAGGGAAAATCAAATGTAAAGAAATATGTTGACAGTCTTTGTCAAGAACTTGAAAAAGCAGCAGGTGAGGCAAGAACATATCGCGATTGGTTTACCGTTGCCAGATTGAAAGCTACTATCCATGTATTAGCAGGACAATATGGTATGGCGGTGGATATTGAAGAGACTTGTCGTCCGTTTATCGATTTCATACTGAAGGATTTTGGAAAGCTGTCTGCGGAAATGGCGGAAGATACACCGGTTCTTGTCAGTCGTGCAATGGATTATATGCAATATCATAGTAAGAAGTTTGTGATTATTGTCATGGATGGCATGTCAGAATTTGACTGGAAGATTCTGTCGAGATCATTTGAAGACGTTAAGTATGATCACGCGAATGTAATGGCGATGATTCCAACGGTGACATCCATATCAAGACAGTGCCTGCTTTCCAATAAGTTCCCGAAAGAGCTGGAAAACCCATGGGGCCAGAGTAAAGAAAAGAAGGAATTTATGGAATGCGCGAGAAGCTTAGGTTTTGCAGATGCTCAGATCGGTTATGAGAGAGGATACGATGCTGAGTTTGGAGCAGCTGTTTCCTGTGCAGCCATTATTGTAAATGATGTTGATGATATAGTTCATGGTCAGTTTCAGGGACGGATCGGAATGTATAACGATATTACGCTGTTGATGAAGCAAAGGAAACTGATCGGTACGGTCCGTAGGATGCTGAAGGCTGGATTTGATGTCTATATTAGCGCTGACCATGGAAATACACCATGTACAGGAATGGGAAAACTGATGAAATCCGGTGTTGAGACGGAAACAAAGAGCCACAGAATGGTGGTGTTGAAGGAATTTGCAGATAAGTTTGCGATTATGGAGAAATATCCGGGGCTGATCGAGTATCCGAAGTATTATCTGGATAAGCAGTTCGATTATTTGATCTGTGGGATTGGTGGATCTTTCGATGCAAAACGTGAAGAGGTTATGAATCACGGCGGCATCACTATTGATGAAGTGATTGTGCCGTTCATTAAAATAAAGGCGGTGGATAACAATGGCTAAGATGGTAGGCCTATCAAGAAATCTGAAACTTTCTTGGCTGAATGAAGTTGCCAGGTTGTATGTGGAAGGTTTAGATGAAAATGAAATAAAAGATCGACTCAATGAGTATTTGAGTTTTGAGATAACAAGCCCAACGAACATCAGGAAGACCAGAGAAATCTTGATGAATATCTGGGTTTATGAGAATGACTATACAGCTGCGCTCAGGGATGAGGCACTGCGTTTATTTCAGACGGACTCTGATTATGCATTGCCGGTTCATTGGTGTATGATGCTGGCAGCATATCCAGTATTTCAGGATATGTGCCGTCTGATCGGGAAGATCGGAGAATTTGAAGAGACTATCACGACCAAGCAGATCAAGCAGAAGCTGTATGACGAGTGGGGCGAGCGGTCTACACTTTATCATTCAAGTGATAAACTGATTGCGACGTTGAAGGCGCTGGAAGCGCTTGATAGTGAGAAGACCGGTGTATATTCGATAAAGAAGCATGAATTTTCGAAATCTGAGATCGCGAACTTTATGCTGTTTGCAATGATGAAGATTGATGATGCCGGATATTATTCTATGTTGGAACTGGAAAACTCAGTGTATCTGTTTCCGTTCAAGTATAAAGTCAGCAAAGAAGCTCTATTGATGGATGAGAGATTTATGATGGGAACGTTTGGCGGAGAACTGGCAATTTCGTTGAAAGGGTGATGTTATGAATGAAAAGGACAGTGTGAAAATCTTTTATTCGTGGCAGTCGGATTTACCCAATAGTGAAACACGAAGCTTTATCCAGAGTTGTATAGATGCTGCAGTTAAGGCTCTTCGCGATACAGTATATATAGAGGCAGATAGGGATACAAAAGGTGAATATGGGACTCCTGATATCGCAGAAACTATTTTTTCAAAAATAGATGATTGTGATATTTTTGTAGCGGATGTCAGTATTGTTAATAAATATGAATCTCAAAATCCTGAGGACGAAGGAGTGCGTTTTACTCCAAATCCTAATGTTCTTGTAGAGTTAGGGTATGCGGCTACAGTTGTCGGTTGGGAGAATATAATCTGCTTATTTGATTCGGATTACGGCACACCAAAGGATTTGCCATTTGATATAGATCATAGGCGTGTGACGTGTTATTCTCTAAAGGAAAATGAGAAATCGGATGAAAGAAAGAGAATAAGGGAGATAATTGCTGGAACGGTAATGAATTTATTGGAACACGGAAAACGTGTTAGAAACTCGTTCTCAAATATCATTATTGGCAGTTATGATTTCGAAAGAAAAGAGATATTACATACACTGCAATCTTGGAATATAGCAAGTTCTCCAGTTCCCTTAAAGGAAAGAGAAGAAAGATTGAACAGCTGTCGTCGGCTTGTTCAAGAGATTTCTGAGATAAAAATAATTGAGCCGGTTGAGGAAAGTGTTCAAACCGAAGTTTCAGATATAGCGGAAGAGAATAGAGAAATCATGACATCTACAGGACAGATTCTTAAGCCGATACAAACTCCGAATTCATCGAAATGGTTTGCCGCTCCACAGCCTGTGTTTATAAAACCTGATGATCAGGAAACGATAATTAGCCTTCTTGAAGAATATTTGGATGTTAAGATTACGGCAGATTTTTTTTGTTTGGGTAATTTGAAAAGAAAGGTATATATAATCCCTGGAGAAGGTTCAGAAGAAATAGGTACGGAAGAAGAAAGGCAAAAGTACCAAAAGATAGAAGAACTTCAATATCTTTTATTAAAAACGAAATTGCTTGATATGTATATCTCTACTTTCAAGGATTTATGTATCTTTCCGTT